>UMIU01024738.1_pt1 | contig 10482 bp, 9 predicted proteins | sample 1965871 | NCBI WGS metagenome assembly UMIU01 (sample SAMEA4836132, study PRJEB28245) | human gut metagenome | biome: gut microbiome; material: fecal sample | place: Denmark | collected 2008
CTCCTGTCAGAAGTTTTCTAAACAGATTTGCTTATGGGATTTAGCTCAGATTATTGGTATTCTTTTCATTATTCAGATAGTAGAGGCTATCTGATCTTTTGTTGCCATGGTGTTGCCACGAGAACATCTATATTATATCGATTCTCCAAGTCCAAATCAAGCCCGTTCCTTGTGCTTGTCTATATATCCATATATCAACTTCGAAAGAGCTTTTATGGACTCACATAAATCTTTTGATGTATCATTGCTGTCAAGCAATTGAGATGAGGCGTGTGAAAGTGGGTTGGCATTTCTTAATTTGTGAGCATTCTCGATAACAGTTTTGCTATCGTCAATGCCAGTGTAAAACCTTATAAGCATTCCTTCCCTGTAAAACATATTGTAATTAGGCTTTTTAAGACTTGGATCATTTCCGGCTGCAAAATCTAAATCCGCTGTTACTCGATCAAAATAGTTTTTGTAATAAGCAAAAGCAGCCATATAGTTTGCTCGTTTCATCTCGCATAAGTACATAAAGTAAAGATAGTGGGCTTTGTTATCCCGGGCAATAATTTCGCCTAACTTCTTTACCCTCCATAAATCAAAACAATGGATTGTGCTACTTTTGCAGTGGAATAAATAATAGTTATAAAGATTTGGATGCCGATTAGAAAGAATCTCCAGCAAATCTATGTGTCTGAATTTGCTTTGTATTAAATATGAAATCGCTATGGTTGTATCGTAGGAATTCCACCTATCTAAACGATTTTTTCTAAAAAGCTGATTTAAGAACCCTTTAATTGCCTTATCGCTTTGAGTTTTCATAATCATTACTGTCAGCCGCTTGGGATCAAGACTGATAAATGATATGCTTTGCTCAACGAGTCCAACAATCTCCTTTACCACAGGCTCGGATTTTAATTCATCTTCATTTTCATATACAAAATAATTAAAAACTTCGCTTGGGGTAAATTCTATATCGTTCGAGGAAAAATGTTTATTGATTAGTTCATTATATCTTTCTATATCAATACTATCCAAAAGCAATTCGATAGACAAATCCTTCAAGAAATGGCATAGGGCACCAGAGAAAAGTTCTTCAATATTATGTTTTTGCCCGTTGAAGTATTCATCATATAATGATTTTTTAAGTTCTTCGTTGATTTCTTTCGATTCTTTCAAACAACATTTTTTAGCATTCAATGCTAATCCGTAATCTTTGAGAATTGATGAATACTCATTTCTTATTTCATTGTAAGCCTCATGCAAATATCCTATAGGCTTGTCTGAGGAAATAAGGATGTACATATCGTCAACATAACGAACAATGCGGAAAGAAGAAAATGCCGTAACATTCTTTGAGATATATTCGTGCAGAGCCTTGTCCACAACATCAAGATAGACAACTGTTGCAAGAAATGATGAGGCAACACTATTTTCAATAAGTGGAAATCTACCATTACCGCAGTATGTAAGCAATTCTTTGAACAAGTGTAACTGTGTTTGAGAGAAAACTACTGCATTAAAGTTACAAACTTTATCTACTTGTGCAATCAGCTTATCCACACTTATATTTGCAAAGAAATTGGTAATGTCTGTTTTAATAAAATATTGATACTCATCAATAGAGGCATTTAGTTCTTTAAAAAAATCATCATAGTCCTGTTTGTATCTGGGGCGCAAATGTTCATAGTTACCGGCATAATAAACGGATATATGTGACGGTCTAGTAGGCACATATTGATTGTGTATTTCCATCCCTACCGACTGCAAAAACAAAAACAGAATCGGAGCAATAAGGGATGAGTCTCTGAAACTCCCATCACCTTTTTGCAGATAATTTTCTGATTGATGCATAGCAGGAGGAAAAAGCATAAATGAAGCTGTCTTTATATACCGGTTATAAAAATCCTCTCCAGAGATAATTTCTTTGTCATCAGATGATAACTTTGTAAACGGGAACCATTGCAAATATGCCTTTTGAGATCCTGTCCCTAGTGTAAAGTACATACCGCAAACTTTTTTCCAAGTATCATAAGAGATCCCAAACAAGCACATCCCACCTTTTCTCAATTTGTGTTACGCAAACTTTTATAAATTTCATCAGCGAATATTCCCAACACCTGACGCTTCATCTCTTCATTGGAAAGTAACAGTGAGAAAAAATCTTGATTCTGAGACAAGCCTTCGATAAGGGCATCATCGATATCGTCAAAGTAAGAAAACTCGAAGTCTTTCTGGGTGTTGTTCTTCGCACTCGTCTTCAACTTGTCCGATTTCATTAAAATATCACGGATCTGGAGCATTGCCTTAACCACAACATCGTTGTCATAGGATTTTCCTGTGCGACTGTTGATCTCGTCAATAATTTCGGACAGCCGTTGTTCCTTATCCTCGGTAAGGCCAAAGTGTTCTGCTGTCGGCAGTTTCACAACCGGTTTTGCCACAAGATTCGGAGAGATGTGTTCTTCTCCTTTTTTCTGCACAAAGTTAGATGCCTGAATTTTCCCGTCCAGGTTAAATCCAGCGCCTGGATGCTTGATGTTGATATATGCAAGAAGATAAGCGATAAAATTATACTTTTTATGCAAGTCATGATCCTCAAAGCAGGATACTTGCAAGAGAAATTCATAGTATCGGACAAAACTACGCATATCAGCGACGGCCAGACGTTGCTCTTCATACTCATAATGATCGAGAAGCTTCTTGCTCTTCTGCAAGAAGAAAGTCAACCGCTGTTTTTGCTTGCTGGTTATCTTTTCGGAGTACAGGATCTCGTTTGCACTGTCGATATCAGCAGGATCAAACAGCGCATAGGCGTCAATCTTAGCCTCCAAATCATAAATTGCACTGGGGGTCACGGAATTGGACAGCAGCGTGGTCGTGTAATACGGCGCAAACGCAGCCTTCATATCTTCGTAGCTGTTCACAAAATCCAAGACAAAAGTCTTTTTATCATACGGCGGGCAGATACGATTCAAACGGGAAAGCGTTTGGACTGCATTCACGCCCCGCAACTTTTTTAGCACATACATGGCGCAGAGCTTCGGCTGGTCAAATCCCGTCTGGTACTTGTTTGCAACCAGCAGCACCTGATAAGCATCGGTATCAAATTCTTTTGTGAGACGATCTTCCGGAAAACCGTTCAGGGAAGCCTCCGTGTATTCGTTCTCATCATGGGGCAACTTCACTTTGCCAGAAAACGCTACCAGGGCGCGGATACCCTCATATCCTTTTTTCGTGATGTAGTTCTCAAATGCCTGACGATACTTCACAGCAGCTTGGCGAGAGGCTGTAATAACCATTGCCTTGGCCTGTCCGCCCAGCTCATGCATGACTGTGGTGCGGAAATGCTCAACAATGACCTCAATGCGCTGGGCAATGTTGGTCTCATGCAATTCCACAAAACGGGCAATCTGGCGCTTGGCGGCGTTGGTCTTACAACGAGGATCGTCTTCAATCTCTTTGTTGATCTGATAGAAGGTTGAGTATTCCGTGTAGTTCTGTAATACATCCAGGATGAAGCCTTCCTCGATGGCCTGCTTCATAGAGTAAACATGGAATGCCTCGTGCTGACCTTTGGTATTTAGGCGGCCAAACAGTTGAATGGTAGTGGGCTTCGGTGTGGCGGTAAAAGCAAACATAGAAACATTGGCTTGCTTGCCGTTGCGCTTGATTTCATCAGAGATCATATCTTCCACATCTGCATCGATCTGTTCACCGGAGCCAAGGGACATGGTCACTGCTGCCATGTCTTTGCCAGCAGTGGAAGAATGGGCTTCATCGATAATCACAGCAAACCGCTTATTTTTCAGGTCCTTTACACTGTCCACGATATACGGGAACTTTTGAATGGTAGTTGCAATGATTTTGGTATTGCCATTCAACGCAATTGCTAGATCAGCCGAGTTACACTTATCGTCCATCACGCGGATGAGACCGGCCTTGTGCTCCATGCCCATGATGGCTTTCTGCAGCTGGCGATCCACCACCACGCGGTCGGTCACAATGATGATATTGTCAAAGATAATTTTGTTGTCAGCGTCATGCAATGAACTCAAACGATGAGCCAGCCACGCAATGGAGTTTGTTTTGCCGGAACCGGCGCTGTGCTGGATGAGGTAATTCTGTGCGGTGCGGTTCACACGGACATCGGCGAGAATTTTACGAATGACATCCAACTGATGGTAGCGGGGGAAAATGAGGTTTTCAGACCGCTTTACCTTGCCGGTCCGGTCATCGACCTTCTCCTTCACCTCGACAAAAATGAACTTGCTAATGAGGTCCAGGATAGTATCCTTCGTCAGGATATCCTCCCACATATAGGATACGCTGTATTTATCCTCAAAAGTAGGATTCCCTGCACCGGCTGTTACCCCCTCGCCGTTGCCCATGTTAAAGGGCAGGAAGAAGGTGGCATCCCCGGCCAATTTGGTGGTCATATAAACTTCTTCCAAATCCATGGCAAAGTTTACAAGGCAGCCCGCCTTGAAGAGAAACAGACGGGTCTTGGGATTTCGCTCAGTACGGTACTGATAAATGGCGTCCTGATAAGACTGCCCGGCAGTGTTGCACTTCAGCTCAAAGGAGATGATGGCAAGGCCGTTCAGGAAAATGACCACATCGATGCGCTCTTTATCGCTGGCCCAGACCTCCTCCATGATAGAAAAGATATTTTGGCCGTATTTGCGAGTCAGTTCCGGGTTGAAGGTGGTGGCAGGCTTTGTGTACATCAGTTCCAGCTTCTGGTTAGAAATCTCGATGCCATGTTTCAACACCTCAATCAAGCTGCCACGGGCTTTGGTGGTCTCTGCGTTGATAAAGCTGACGATGGTATCCTCCAGATCGTCTTTGTAGATTTTCCGCAGGTAGTCCATGGTGTCCGGCTGGGTGTCGTTCAGAAACTGAAACAGCATCTCCCGATCCATGGCGAAGGAACGGTCAAAATTAGCAGCTTTGCGAATGACATAGCCGTTGTCTTTTTCCAAACGCTCCAGGAGAAACCTTTGATAGTCTTTTTCGGAGAGGATATTATTCATGTTTTTGTTCCTCCTCATGGCGCTTTTTAATTCGATCTAATGCTTTTATGTTTACCTTGGCTCGTCTTTTTAAGTGATACCCGTCATCGTCTGTCCAGCATACTTTCGTCAGTTGATTGTTCTCGGAAACTAGTATTTCAACCCAGCGTCTGTTAGGATAGTGCGATTCGCCAATTACGAAAATAACAAGCCCATCCTTCCCCAAAAAGTCCGTTGTGGCTGAATACTCATCACCGTTTATTTCATAATCAACGCCAAACAAATTGGAGAATGCTGTGGTCGCATGAGCAAGACTATCAAACTCCACATCACTTTTGAGAGCCTTTTTGAATTCGGAGGCAGTCACCAAAAGTTGCGCTCCCCAAATCTCAGACTCAGAAAACTCGACTTTCACGACAAAGGCACCTCCTTTTTACCTGTGATATATTCGTAGATAATGGAGTTCTTATAATCTGATAGAATTTCGAGCTGCTGTTTTTTTAGTGCAATAATAGCGTCGATCTCAGTGCATTTACTGTCCAAATGGGCAACAATTTCATTTTGTTCGTCTACAGAGGGAACGGCAATCTGAAATTTTCCTAGCTTATTGAAGTTTCGAAAATCGCTGGAACGCACGCGAATTCCCTCTGCAAAACTCATCAAGACATCGTTCATTGCCATGCTTCTGAGAGCATACATGAAAAACCGATTGTTACCTGTAGTCTTGCAAACATGAACAACAGGTGTAATTTTTCCTCTGGAATCTGAACAGCCAATTGCTCCAGCAAAAGCGTCCATTCCATGGATTACAAGATCCCCAACTTCGACACCCTGATAACCATTTTCGGTAAAGGAAACCGTAAAGCCATCCTCACGTCGATTCTGCCGCAAAGTAACCTCTCCATCTCTGAAGCAGGTCATTACCAAATCAGTTGGATACACAGGCCGCTGCAATGGAAGTATTTCATATTTAATTCTGCTAACTTTCCAAGCTGTTGGTATTGTACCAATCCACCCAATCCCGCTATCCTTCATCTCTGCATCCAAGTTCAAGCCCTTGGTGACCGCTTCGGTGATAACAGAGCGCTTGTATTGCTCCAGGGTGTCGATCTGGGTCTGAATGTCGGCGGAGAACGTATCGATTTTTACGCATTGTGCATCTAGAAAACTTACAATCCGTTGTTGCTCAACAACTTCAGGATACACAATATAATGGCGTTTTAATTCAGAAAAATTAAGAATTTTACGGACGCCACCGCCCATATTATGAAACGCTTTGCATGTATCATATGATTTAAGTAAGTATGTAGCAAATTCCGACAGAACTCTCCCTGACAAAGGGCGAAATGCTGTATATGCAGATGTAATTGTACCTATCTCCTTAACCAAGCCAATCCTCTGAGTTACAAAGTCGAAATTTAAATTCAGCCCATTTAGCATTATGGTTCCGGGTGTTACCACAGTATAGTTTAAGATGGTGTCGGCAACATAAGCATCCTCATCAGAATCAAAGTTATTCTTTTTAACAATATTTCCGTAAGTAAATTTAAGGGCTGTTTTCACCTCACCATTGCTATTTTTACGAGTCACTTCTTCAAATTCTGCTCGAATAGGTTTAATTGTCCAAGTGCTTGGAATTTGTCCAACCCACTCGATCCCACTATCCTTCATCTCTCTCATACCACCACCGCCTCACTCAAACAGTTTCGCCACACGCTCAGACACTGAAAGCTCCAGCTCCAGAAACTTAGCTTCCAGTTCCTCGCTGGGCACCGGCTGCTGGTACTTGTAGAAATAGCGGGTAAAGGGAATCTCCGCACCGGTCTTGATGACCGGTTTCTTTTTGGAAAGGTCCTCTTCAAAAAACGCTTTAGCGTCGGGGATATGAGGCAACACCTCCCGGGCCATATAGTCCTCAATGCTCTCGTCCCACTTCACGATCTCGATGTCCTTAGTTTCCTTGTCATAGAGCACATTACCCTTGCGGTCGCGCTGAATTTCAGCGGACTTATCCATAACGGAAAGGCCGTCGGCGATTTTCTCCAGCAGTTTCTTGTCTGCCGTCACATTCGCCAGCACCTTGGTAAGCACCGGCATGAATGCCGCCGGAGAAAGATAAACCTGAACAGATATTGCATCACTCAGGGCGGCGACAATGGCTTCATAGACGGTCTGGTTGTTCTGATAAGCCTCCAGCTTTTTCAGCTCTTTCCCGGTAAGTTCCTCGGCATTTTCCAGTTCATCTACCTTTGCTTGGTCATACAGTGAGGACAAAGCCCCCTTGGAGAGCATGGCCTCGATGCGTTCCACGGTAATGGCATAGCTACGCTGGAGCGGCTGCATCACCACATACTCCCGGCAGATAAACTCCTGGTTGGGATAGATCTTGCAGTATTCATTTTCGGCAAAGTCGGCATACAGCTTTGTGATGGTTGTTCGGTCTTCGGGCGAAATCTCGTTTTTCTTATCGCCCAAAGCTTTCCGCAACTTCTTGAAAAAACCGGACGCATCAATCAGTTGAATTCTCCCTCTACGCTCCGGACGTTTATTTTTGGAAAGCACCCAGATATAGGTAGCGATACCTGTGTTGTAGAAAAGGTCTATGGGCAGCGCGATGATTGCTTCAATCAAGTCGTTTTCCAACATCCAGCGGCGGATCTGGCTCTCACCGGAAGCTGTGCCGCCGGAAAACAGCGGGCTGCCGTTTTCGATAATAGCAGCACGGCCAAAGTTGTCATCCATTTTGTCGATTGCTGATTGCAGGAACAGCATCTGCATATCCCCGGAACCGGGCAGTCCAGCACCCCAGCGACCGTCAAACCCCTTCTTATATTCATCCTGAACAGCGGTCTCTACACCTTCCGCCGCATCCTTACCGCCCCAAGGAGTGCCAAAGGGTGGATTTTCGATCACGAACCGCATCTTGGTACCCTTAAAACGGTCGGCCTTCATGGTGTCCTGGTAGCAGATGTTTTCTGCATTCTGGCCTTTGATCATCATTTCCGCAAGGCAGATTGCGTAAGATTCCGGATTGATTTCCTGACCGAAAAGCCGTACATCAGCGGTGGGATTATACCTCTTGATAAAGTTGTAGCTAGTGGAAAGCATACCGCCCGTTCCACAGGCCTGATCCAACACAGTAATGACCTTGCCATCATCAAAAATATCATCGCAGCCTTCCGCCAACAGGATATTGACCATCAGCTTGATAATGTCTCTGCCGGTATAGTGATCGCCAGCCTCGGCATTTTCTGAGAACTTTCTGATTAGCTCCTCAAAAATGTAGCCCATCTTCACATTATCAATGGTACGAGGATTCAGATCCAGCTCAGAGAACGCCTTGACCACAGAGAGCAGTCGATTGTTTTTATCCATCTTGTCGATCTGTTTATCAAAGTCCAGGCTACGGATGATATCCTGGATATTTGCAGAAAAGCCTTGGATATAAGCCTTGAAGTTAGCCGCTAGGTGGTCAGAGTCGTTAACCAACTCTGCCAGGTCGTACTCACTGGTATTGTAGAACTGGAAGCCGGACAGGCGGTACATCGCCTTTGCTGGATAGTTCGGATTCGCCTTGAACATTTCCACGACTTTAGCTTTGGTGGGTTCCAACGCGCACTCAAAGCGGCGGATGATAACCATTGGAATGATGACATCCTTATACTTATCGCTCTGGTATGTACCACGCAATTTATTTGCAATAGACCAGATGAAGTTTACTTCAGTAGAAACATCAATGGGAGAATCATCCCACATTGCATCGATTATCTTTTTATCAGCCATTCGCTATATACCCCACAGTTTTCATTATTGTAATTCCACATTATCTCTATTTGGTAAGTTTGGTAGTGCCGCCTCTGCTCTAGAGTGTCAAGAATCAGCATAAGCTCATACTTTTTCCTCTTTGCTTTCTTCTGGAACAAACTCCAGAATATCGTCCACACCGCACTCCATCACGCGGCAAATACGCTCAATACTTTCGATGGAAACATACTCGTTCCGCTTTAAGCGGGTGATAATATTGGCACTAAAACCGGCCTTCTCTTTTAGCTGCGCGTTGCTTATCTTTTTATCAATCATCAGATGGAATAAGCGGTCATAACAAATCGCCATTTTAGTCCCTCCAAAGCAAGAAATGCTTGGATTTATTTTATCACATTTTCGTGAAAAACTCAACTCGATATCTAATTATCAGGCTTTATCAATGTTATGGAAAAGCAGAGATTTCGCTGCCTTTTCCGAGCATATTCCACCAGCTCCCGTGCATTGCTGGCAGGGTGCCAAGCATAGGCAATCAGGTAGTCTACATGATCCACAACATAGCGGTTTGCTCTTATGATTGCAGCCTTGCGCGGAACGCTCTCCATTCCAGACGGATAGAATGTTCCGTCAAATCCATCAGGCGTTGGGATGTGCCGCTGCGCTGGATGGTACGGCAATAGCAAAGTGAGCTTCACTTCTGGGTAGAAACACTTTGCTTCTTTGACTGCTGACGCTGCCAGGCGGTCAAATCCGCCGTAGTGACCGACAATAAATTCTGTGACGCCATATTCAACAATGTGCTGCTCAACAGCCGCATACAATGCCGGGTAAATTTCTTCCGATGCCTCTCTGTGCCCGATGAAAAAACAGCTTTTTCCGTCCAAAGTTTTCCCTCCTTTGTAGTTTTGTTTATCGTTAAAATTATACGATATAAATGATTAAATCACAACGATTTATCAAAGTATAATTTACGAAGAACACAAGCAAAGGAGTGATGCAGGTGAAGGATATTCTCTCGGTTATAACCGCGTATCGGGAGGAACGGGGCTGGACAGAGTATCAGCTTGCAGAACGCTCTGGTTTGCCGCAATCCACAATCTCCTCATGGTATCGCAAGAACATGGTTCCGACCATTCCATCCCTGGAGAAAATCTGCACAGCCTTTGGCATTACGCTATCTCAACTGTTTGCCGAAGAAGATGCACCTGTTTCCTTGACTGAGGCGCAGAAAAAGCTTCTGGAACGCTGGTCGAGGCTTAGTGAAGAACAGCAGGCTGTTGTATTTGCTTTGATTGATAAGATGTAAAAAATCCGTCAGAGGCGCACCCTTTAGAGTGTTGCTTCTGGCGGATTTTCTTTGCCATCAATCTAACGGAGTTTTCTTTGTTACTGCTTTTAGATACAATTCCGGGTCCCCATTCAAAATCAGTTCGGCATAGGACAGCGGATCATTATAGATCAGCCAGTCCAGTTCTGACCGCTGGTACATACTGTTCGCTACCTCGTTCTCCACGGCGGTGCAGTCGATGGACAACAGGGTTCCATCTTCCATGCACAGCTCCACGCAGGCAGTGTCCGGGTTGAACTCACAGGACAAAATCTTTCTCATACTCGTTACCTCCCAATACTTGAATTTCAGTTGATTTTCCGCAGCGGCACAAGGGGCGTTTCGGTTGTTTTAGATACAGGCAAGCAATGCGTGTGGATAGCCACACACAAATCC
>UMIU01025135.1_pt1 | contig 10480 bp, 9 predicted proteins | sample 1965871 | NCBI WGS metagenome assembly UMIU01 (sample SAMEA4836132, study PRJEB28245) | human gut metagenome | biome: gut microbiome; material: fecal sample | place: Denmark | collected 2008
GCCAGCTGTCCGAAGGCGGGGAAGAGCAAGGCAGCCAGCACATTAAAAAAGAAGATGACGGAAATCGCCTGCGCCACCTCTTCTTCGTCTGCTTCAATGACAGGAGCCGTAGCCGCGATGGCAGATCCCCCGCAGATAGAAGAGCCGACACCGATTAAAGCTGAAGTCTTTGTGGGAATCTTCAGCGCCTTGTGAAGCAGGTAGGCGATGAGTAGTGAAATAGAGATGGTGCAGATAATAATGGGCAGGGATTGCTTTCCTGTCTGGAGGACAATATTGAGGTCCATGCCAAAACCTAATAAAATGACTGCCCATTGCAGAACTTTTTTAGATACGATTTTGATGCCTGGCTCGTATGAGGCCTTATCTTTAAAGAATAAGGTGACAATCATGCCGGCTAGGATTGCGATGACGGCGCCGCCGATAATGGGAAATGCACCGCCTAGAAACCAAGAGGGTATAGCGATGGCCAGGCAAAGTAAAATGCCAGGTCCGTTTTTTCTCAGTAAATTCATATTGTGTTTTGTTCCTTTCTAAATTTGATCGTAAGTGCATTATAAAACAACAACATGATAATGTAAAATTATAAAAAATGATAAAATAATAATATAATTTTATAATGAAAGAGGAGGCTGAGAACGCCTCCTCTCCGTATTTTTCGTTTTTTATAACTTCTTCGCGATCAGTTCGTGGAAGTTCTTTTTATCTCCTGCAACAATCAGATGTTGTTCTTCTGAGAAATAGTATTCATCTTTGTCGAGGGGAAGTATTTGATCGTGGCACTTGTATGCGATGATGTTGACATGGTATTTTTTCCGCACGTTGATTTCTTGAAGGGAACGCCCGATCCAAGACTTCGGCGCTGCGATTTCGAAGATCCCGTAATGCTTGCTCAGCTCGATATAGTCAAAGGCATTCTGTGCGCTGTACTTCATAGCTGTTCGAATGGCCATATCCCGCTCTGGATAAATGACGTCGTCAGCGCCGTTCTGTAACAGAAATTTGGCGTGGAGATCCTGGTTGACCTTTGTAACGATCTTGTGAGCGCCCAATTCCTTCAGGGTCATAGTGATGACCAGAGACGATTCCAGATCATTGCTGATGCAGACAAAGCAGAGATCGAAGTTGGCGACACCTAAGTCTTTCAGGACCACTTCGTCTGTACAATCTCCAATCTGAGCTGAAGTCACATAAGGTGCCATCTTATTTACTACCGCTTCGTTTTTGTCGATAACCATCAGTTCATTGCCCAGATCTGAGAGACTTGTTGCCAGATGGCGGCCGAAACGTCCAAGGCCGATAATTAGTATGGAACGCATTTTATTTTCTCCTTTATATCATTAACCGATTGTGATCTTCTCTTCCGGATAACTGATCTTCGGTATAATCTTTCTTCTGACGATAGCCATAGCGACTGCGATACTGCCCAGTCTTCCGCAGTACATCAGAACGATGAGGCACAGCTTTGAGAATGTACCCAGTTCGGGGGTGATTCCCATGGTCAATCCGACTGTTCCCATAGCGGACAGCGATTCAAAGAGGCAGCTTTCAGCTGTAAAAGCCGGATTTGCGACTAATAAACAAAACGTACACAACAGGACGGCCATGACGTAAGAGGCGATGCTGGAAAATGCCTTCCTCTGGGCTTCTGCCGGAAGCCTGCGTCTGAAAATACTAAGGTCCTGATAATGCTTTGCATAAGAGTACATGGAAAGCAGCAGTGTCGCAAAAGTAGTCAGTTTGATGCCGCCGCCCGTGGAACCGGGGCCGGCGCCGACAAACATCAGGAACATGGTCAGAAACCTGCCGGCAGTGGACATATCCGCATAATCCACAGAAGCAAAGCCTGCTGTTCTCGGAGAAACGGAAGCGAAGAAAGAGTTGAGCACTTTTTCGTCCGCAGGCATTTCTGCAAAGGAGTGAGGGCCCTCTACAAGGTAAAAGGCGAACGCTCCTAACAAAATCATCAGAAATGTAAAAAACAGCATGATCTTTGAGTGAAGGGCATATTTCCTGAAGCGGAATTTATGATCCACAATGTCTCCCCAGACGATGAAGCCGATGCCGCCGGTCACGATCAACGTCATGACGGTGATGAGCAGAACCGGATCATCGGAAAACTGTGTCAGGGAACTTCCGGGATCAAATCTTCCCAGTAAGTCAAAGCCTGCGTTGCAGAAGGAAGACACGGAATGAAAGACACCGTACCATAACCCCTGCCAGAATCCGACTTTGGGAATGAATTTGAAGGAAATAATTAATGCTCCCAGTCCTTCAAAGAATAAAGTACCGAAGAGCATTCTCCTTATGGTTTTTACTACACCTCCAATATGGAGTGTGCCTATGGATTCCATCAAAAGAGAGCGCTGGAATATGGTGATCTTGCTCCCAATCAGGAAGGAGAAGGTCATAGCCATACCCATGAATCCAAGGCCGCCGATTTGTATGAGCAGTATGATAATGAATTGTCCTAAAGAGTTAAACTGCGTATACGTGTCATAAACTGCCAGTCCGGTTACACATGTGGCCGACGTCGAGGTAAACAAGCCGTTGATAAAGGGAATGCCTTCGCCGCTCTTATTGCAGAGAGGGGAGGAGAGCATGATACTTCCCATTAAGATAAGCAGGCCGAAACCGATTGCCAGAATTTGAACCGGAAATAATCTTATGTGTCTTGACATAAGTACCTCCGAATTTCTGTATGAGTTATTGTATTCACCCTATTATAGAATATTTTTTTGTAATGTCAATATATTGCATCAAAATTCCCAAATTCGCATAATAATAAGAAAATTTGTCTTGCTTTTTCACTTCAATCAGACCTGCGTCGACAAGTTTCTTGACATGCTGGGAAATAGTTGCCTGGGCATAATCAAAGTTAGCTACAAGGTCTTTGTTGCATACTGTCTCCATTGACTTATTACATTGCATAATGTATCTGAAGAGTTTCAGGCGAACGGGATGGGCCAGCGCATCAGAAACTCTTGCAATCAATTCTATGTCTTTTTCTTCGAATGATTCTTGATCTTTTCTTATTCTCATAGTATTCCTCCGATTACAATAAATAGTCAAATACCAATATACAATAAATTTGTCATTTTTTCAATGAAAATGTAGATGCAAAATAATTTGCATCAGTCGAGATAATAGTGTAAAATAGAAAGTGTCACATGACAAACGACTGGGAGGTACAAGCGATTGGACGCAGAAGGATATAAGAAAATCATTGAAGAATTAATTAAATTAATCGACGCAGGCATATATGTTGTAGACCAGGACGGAATCGGATTGTTTTACAATGACGCCATGGCAGATATGGAACAGATCAACATCGAAGACGTTATGGGAAAAGAGTTTCATAAAGCTTTTCCAGGCGTTAAACTGAACGAAAGTACCCTGTATCAGGCGCTGAAAAAGAATGTTGCTACAAAGAATAAGCAGCAGACCTACAAGAACTTATACGGAAAGGAGATTACTACTATCAATAGTACGGTGCCCGTCATAGAAGAGGGCCAGACGATCGCTGCAGTGGAGGTTGCCAAGGACATTACGAACATTCGCTCCATGAGTGATACCATTTTGAAATTGCAGGAAAAGAAAATAGAACCTCACAAGGTAAAGCCGAAGATCAGGCAATATACGTTTGATAATATAATAGGAAACAATCCTCAGTTTGTAGCTGTTTTGGAACGAGCAAAGCGAGCCGCAGATAATAACGCATCGGTTTTTATTTATGGAGAGACGGGAACTGGTAAAGAACTTTTTGCCCAGAGTATCCATTACGCCAGCAGAAGACAGAACAAACCGTTTTTGGCTCAAAACTGCGCAGCACTGCCAGAATCTCTGCTGGAAGGTATTTTGTTCGGTACGTCAAAAGGCGGGTTCACAGGGGCAGTCGATCGAGCTGGCCTGTTTGAGCAGGCAAACGGAGGCACACTCCTGTTGGATGAAATCAGTGCAATGCCTTATGAATTGCAGAGCAAGCTGCTGCGGGTGCTGCAGGAAGATTACATCCGGCGTGTAGGGGGGACGACGGATATTCCCATCGATGTGCGAATCATCGCCACAGTAAATGAATTTCCTGAGAAATTGATTGAAGAAGGGAAGCTGAGAAAGGATTTGTATTATCGTTTGAACGTTGTCAGCATTGCCATTCCGCCGCTGCGCAGCAGGCTGGATGACATACCGCATTTGACGGAAAAGCTTTTGGCTAAACATAACGAACGGTTTGAAAAAGAAGTCTGGATGGTGTCAGAAGGAGCCATGGACAGGCTCTGCGAGTATGATTACCCCGGGAATGTCAGAGAACTGGAGAATATTATCATGCAGTCCGTCGCTATGGCAGATACGGAGCATGTGCTGACAGAGAAGCTGCTGCAGATGCCCATGCAGGTGAAGGCCATCGGTGCAGATGTTGAAAAATGGGATCGGAAAGGACCGCTGGATCAATATCTGGCTAATTTAGAGGAAGAGATCATTCGTGAGGTCATGATTACCGAAGGGGGAAATATCTCGAAAACTGCTGAAGTCCTAAAGATCAAGCGGCAGACCCTGCAGCACAAGCTGAAAAAGTATGGAATCAGGGGGTAAAGTGCAAAAATATTTGCATATAAAATGCCCGAAATTTTGCACTTGCTTTCGACTGAGAGAATCATTCTTAATCGTCATGTGATTACTTTTTGGTAATCTAGTGAAATTTACCAAAATATGGACTAAAATTTGTTCTGTTTTTATTAAAAAATGGCAATTTAAGTATGTTGTATACACAAAAAGCGTTGGCATGGATGTTGCTTTATATATAAGCATCGCGTGGAAGCCACGCAGAATTTAAAACTAATGGTTAATGTTTATTAATTTTTATGTAAAAAGGAGAGAAAACTTATGGAAAATGTAAAAGTAATTATTTGGGGACTTGGCGCAATGGGCGGCGGAGTTGCAGACATGCTTCTGACGAAGAAAGGTGTTGACATTGTCGGCGTTGCTGGAAGAGGCAAGAAAATTGGTACTTCCATGTTTGACTACATAAAGACTGAAAAAGGCGACAGAGAAGACGTTATCATTCAGGCTGCTGAAGATGTAATCAAACCAGGTGCTGCTGATATCGTTATCCTTTGCACTGACTCCTTCACAAAGAACGCTTTCCCTAGACTGAAGTTCATCATGGAACAGGGCATCAACGTAATCACTTCTGCTGAAGAGATGGCATACCCTGCTGCACAGAACCCGGATCTGGCTGAAGAATTAGATAAGATCGCAAAAGCAAACGGCGTATCTTGTCTCGGAACTGGTATCAACCCAGGACACATCATGGACCTGTTAGTATTAGTTATGACAGGCTGCATGACTGACGTAAAACACATCCTCTCAAGAAGGGTTAACTCACTGTCACCATTTGGACCGGCTGTAATGGAAGAACAGGGAATCGGCATCAGCGTTGACGAATTTATGAAGAGAAAAGCTGACGGTTCAATGGCTGGACACGTTGGATTTGCTGAATCTGTAGGCATGATGGCTGAAGGTCTCGGACTTTCTGTTGAAGAATTCGCTCAGAACATGGATCCGATCACAACTGACGTTGACAGAAAATCCCCTTATGGATTTGCTGCAGCAGGATCATGCGCAGGCGTTTCCATGACAGCAGATGCGAAACTGAACAACGGCATGGAAATCCGTATGGAGCATCCACAGCAGATCGAACCTGAACAGGTTGGCGTTCAGACTGGTGACTATGTCATCATCGAAGGAACTCCAGCAGTTAACATGGTTAACAGCCCAGAAGTTGAAGGCGGCTTAGGAACAATCGCTATGTGTGCTAACATGATTCCGCAGGTTATCAATGCAGAACCAGGACTTCACACTATGATCACGCTTCCTATTCCAAGAGCTTTGATGGGTGACGTAAGAGACAGAATCTGCCCAGACAAGAAGATCGTAAAATAATGAACAAATAAAAGATATCAGGGCACGCTTGGTTTAGGCTGGGGGTGCCCTGACAATCTGCGTTGAATAACAAAAAAATTGGAGGTAGAAATGGCAAAAAAAGGCGATTGGGTGCGCATTCACTCTGTAGTTTTAAAGGCTGCAGAAAGAACTGCTAAAATCCCTGAAGATACACAGAAATGTGACTTAGAAATGTGGACTAAAGGCACTCTGCAGGAAGATGCAGAAATTGGCGATGAAGTAACTGTAGTAACTGCAGCGAACCGTGTAGAAAAAGGAACTCTGATCGAAGTAGGTCCTTATTATACTCATAGCTATGGCAAATTTGTCCCTGAGATCATCGAGATCGACAAGCAGCTGAGAGAGATTATGTTTGGAGGTGACAAATAATGGCATTAGCAAAAGATTACGATTCCGTAATGGCGAGATCAAATGATATTATGAAGAAGGCACTGGGACTGGACTACAACGAGTTTGAATCCGGTACCATCGCATTCGATTACGAAGCACTGATGAAATCCACTGGTTACACTTTGGAAGAGGTTGCAAAGATTCAGTCCAGAACAGCAGTAGGTAACACACCGCTGATCGAGCTGAGAAATTTATCCGCACTTTCCAGAAAGTATGCAAAGCCGGGATATGGTGCAAGAATTTTTGCAAAGGACGAAGCCGCAAACGCTTCTGGAAGCTTCAAGGCTAGAAGAGCTGCCTGCGCAGTTGCTCACGCTAAGAAGTTAGGATATAAAGGCGTTATGGCTGCAACTTCCGGTAACTATGGTGCAGCAGTTGCATCCCAGGCAGCAATGCAGGGACTGGAATGCATCATCGTACAGGAATGCTATGACTCCAAGGGAGTTGGACAGCCAGAAATCGTTGAAAAAGCAAGAAAATGCGAAGCTTACGGTGCAGAAGTCCTGCAGCTGACTGTAGGACCTGAATTATTCTACTCCTTCCTCTCTGTTTTGGAAGACACAGGATACTTCAACGCGTCCCTTTACTCACCATTTGGTATCGCAGGTGTTGAAACATTGGGATATGAAATCGCAATGCAGTGCCGTGAAATCGTCGGCAAAGATCCGGATATGGTTGTATGCACAAACGCTGGCGGCGGTATGATGACTGGTACAGCTCGTGGACTTCTGAAAGCAGGCTGTGTTGATACACAGATGGTTTCCGCTTCCATCGACCTGACTGGATTACATATGGCTTCTGACGAACAGTTCAACAAGAAATCCTGCACAACAGGACACACTGGATTCGGTGTTCCTTACGCAACTGATCCTGACCACTCGGACGTTCCTCGTTCAGCAGCAAGACCTCTTCGCTACATGGACCGTTACGTTACAGTAAAACAGGGCGAAGTTATGTACATGACAGAAGCGCTGGCTAACCTGGAAGGTATCGAAAGAGGACCTGCAGGAAATACAGCACTTGCAGCAGCATTCTCACTGGCACAGGAACTTCCTGAAGATGCAGTTCTCGTAATCAGTGAAACTGAATACACAGGAGCTGGCAAGCACATCCAGCCACAGCTTTCCTTCGCAAGAGAGAACGGAATTGAGTTCAAATTCGGTGATCCGCAGAAAGAAGATAAGCCAGGCGTAAACATCGTATTCCCTAAGGATCCAAGCTTCATCAAGTGCGAAGATGCTGACATCGACCGTTTCAGAAGATCTTTGATCAACAAGGCTTGCAAGAGAGCCGGCATCATGAATCCGAGTGATTCCGATATCCAGTTCTTAGCTGAAGAGACAAAGACAAATGCAGATTTCGTAAAGAAAACTTTAGGACTTTAATACGTATAAAGGATATAAAGGAGAAAAAGAATGAAAAGAGCAGACGATTTCCAAGAAAGAAGAAAGCATATTGCTAATCTTTCTGACGAAGAACTTTACAACAGATTCTGGGAACTGACAGAACAGGTTGTTGAACCTCTTCTTGAACTCGGAAGAAAGAACACCACTCCTTCCGTAGAAAGAGCAGTATTGCTGAGAATGGGCGTATCCTCATTAGATACACAGAAAATCGTAGAAGGCTGCATGGACAGAGGCCTCATGGGTCACGGAACTGGCCATGTCGTATACAAGTTATCAAAAGAGAAGAACATCTCCATCAGAGAAGCAAGTGAACTACTGGCTAAAGGCGAATGCTGGGATGAAGTAACTGCAATGTTCAAAGGAGGTAAATAAAGATGGCAGACATGATTTTAAAACCAAATGAAAAATTGGATGTTAGAAACATCTTGAAAGACCTCGACAAATATGAACCGAGAAGAAAAGGATGGGTTTGGAGAAAACCTGCTCCAAATCTGAAGATGGGACCTTTCGAGTTCCATGACGTTTCCGAACCTCTGAAGAACAGTGTTGGTCTTCCACCTGCAAAGTTCTTTGAAAACATCGACCCACAGCCGCTTCCAGTCATCACAACTGAGATCGCTTCCGGAAGATTCGAAGACGATATCAGAAGAATGAGAATGGCAGCATGGCATGGTGCAGACCATATCATGGTTATCAGACATATGGGACAGTCCCATATCGATGGACTGATGGAAGGTACTCCACAGGGTATCGGCGGTATTCCTGTAACTAGAAAACAGGTCAGAGCACAGAGAAAGGCTCTGGACATCATCGAAGATGAAGTTGGCCGTCCAATCAACTACCATTCGTATGTATCCGGCGTTGCAGGACCTGACGTTGCTGTTATGTTTGCTGAAGAAGGCATCAACGGCGCCCACCAGGACCCTCAGTACAACGTACTTTACAGAGATATCAACTGCGTAAGATCTTTCGTAGACGCTTGCGAATCAAAGAAGATCTTAGCATGGGCTGATATTCTGCAGATCGACGGCGCACATAACGCCAACGCAACTGCAAGAGAAGCATGGAAGGTAATGCCTGAACTGATCGTTCAGCACGCTATCAACTCCCTGTTCTCAGAAAAAGTCGGCATCAAGCCAGAAAACATCGCATTATCCACAGTACCTCCTTCAGCTACTCCGGCACCATGTATGTACCTGGATCTGCCTTATGCAGTAGCTCTTAGAGACATCTGCGGAAGATACAAGATGAGAGCACAGCAGAACACAAAATATATCTGCTCATCAGTAAGAGAAGCAACAGTTACTCACGTAATGAACATGTTTATCTCCAAGCTGACCAGCGCTGACATCCAGTCCACAATCACTCCGGACGAAGGAAGAAACGTTCCTTGGCACATCTATAACATGGAAGCCTGCGACAATGCAAAACAGGCTCTCATCGGTATGGACGGTCTGATGGAAATGGTTGAGCTGAAGAAGGATGGACCTCTGAGAGAGAACGCCAGAGACATCAAAGAGAGAGCATGCCTGTTCATGGAAGAAATCATCGAAGTCGGCGGATACTTCCAGGCTGTCAAAGAAGGATTCTTCGTTGACTCCGCTAAATATCCGGAAAGAAACGGCGACGGTATCGCTAGAAATCCAGAAGGCGGCGTAGGCTATGGATACATCTTCGAGAGAGAAGAAGACTACATGGCTCCAGTAACAGCTCACTTTGGATATAACAACGTAGAGCAGTACGGCGGAGATCCTGCGGATCCGGCAGCTCTGATCGGCGGATGTACTTTCGAAGACAGAAGCAAGATCGTATTCATCGACGAACTGGATGATGAAGACAATGTAAATGTAAGACTTGAAAAAGTTAAGAAATACCTCGATGGCGAAGCAATCAAGCCAGAAATGGAATGGTGTGCAGACGGAACCATCATGATTACTATGATGATCCCGGCTAATGCAAGAACTGCGGAAGCTGCTGCTGTTGAAATCGGTAAGAAGTTAGGTCTGGAAGAACCTGTAGTAACAAGTAAAGAAGTGATGCAGGAAGCAGAAGGAACTAGAATCGAAATGAAGGGCAAACTGACCTTCGATGTAGACCCTTCCAACCTGGAGATTCCACCTGAACCACACCACCTGGACGACAAGACTCTGTATGATGAATTCCAGAATCATGACATGGTAGTCGTTTGCGGAACTGTCGGTGAAGACGAACACTCCGTAGGACTTCGTGAGATCATCAACATCAAGCACGGCGGAATCGAAAAATGGGGTATCAAGGTAAACTACCTCGGCACTTCCGTTCCAGTAGAGAAGCTGGTTGACGCTGCTGTAGAATTGAACGCTGATGCAATCCTTGCTTCAACAATCATCTCTCACGACAACATCCATTACAAGAACATGAAGAGAATCAACGATCTGGCAGTAGAAAAAGGCATCAGAGATAAGGTTATCATCTGTGCCGGCGGAACGCAGGTAATCCCTGAAGACGCTGTTAAGACTGGTATCGACGCTGGATTCGGAAGAGACTCCCACGGTATCGACGTAGCTACGTTCCTCTGTGAAGAGGCTAAGAGACGCCGCGGCGAAGAATAATCCTGCGCTTACGTAATTTGCGCCACAGTGCTTTGCAGACTTTTTGCCTGGAGTCGTCGTTTTTACCAGGCGAAAGCGAGCAATCACTTCATAGAAAACAAAAAGCCTAATTGGGGCGGGCAGTCAGCCCGC
>UMIU01026465.1_pt1 | contig 10366 bp, 11 predicted proteins | sample 1965871 | NCBI WGS metagenome assembly UMIU01 (sample SAMEA4836132, study PRJEB28245) | human gut metagenome | biome: gut microbiome; material: fecal sample | place: Denmark | collected 2008
GACAATACGCAGGATTTCGTTTATTTGCTTCCTCTTTTTCTCCCGCAGGCCTTCCTGTGCGGCATAACCGACGCTCAGCACCAGGCGGATCCGCTTTGATTTTGGGATATCCAGCAGAGCTTTCAGCTTTTTTTCATCCAGCCATCCCATAATGCAGGTGGAAAGCCCCTGCTCCACAGCAGCCAGGCAAATGTGCGCAACAGCGATACCGATATCGATCTGGGCAAACTGCTGATCCTTCATCGCACCGCCCAGCTTTGCCGTGAGGTTTGCCTTTTCTTCCACAACGATAATAAAGGCCGGGCACTTGTCCGTAAAGCGGTTCATGCCCATTCCCTGCACGCATTTTGCCACCAAAGGCGATACGTCCGGGCAGTTAACGGCAATAAAGCTCCACGGCTGGCTATTGCAGGCAGAAGGCGCTATCCGCGCCGCCTCAATGCATTTGACGAGCTTTTCCGTTTCCACCGGTTTCTGCGGATCGTAGCTGCGGCAGCTCTCGCGCCTTGCGATCAGATCAAAAAAATCTTTCATCGGGATACCTCCTGTGTCGTAACGAATCAAATGCCGATGCGCCTGTTTGCCGACGTTATTCTGGCATCAAACCGTCCCAGCAAAAATGAGCCATATCCACGCGCCCATCCGGCAAGAAGCGCACGCCTTCGCGCTGAAGCAGGAACACCTGCTCATTTTCACCGCCAAACGCAAAGGCCTTCGACACCTCGCCGAACCGGTTGACGACGCGGAAGCATGGAATGTGCGCAGGATCCGGGTTCACGTGCAGCGCATAGCCCACCACGCGGGACCAGCGCGGATTGCCAGCCAATGCCGCCACCTGCCCATAAGTGGCGACCTTGCCATACGGAATGCGCCGAACGACAGCATAAATGCGCTCAAAACTGTTTTGCATGAAAAGCCCCCTTGTTTACCAGCCTCGCCTCTATCCTACCGCGCCGTGCCCAAAAGCACAAGAGCAAACGGCAAAAAAGCAAAAACTTCCTGCGCACCGCGCGCAGGGCCAGGGCAGACCCGTCGGTTAAACCAGCAGCTCCGCGAGAAATACCGCCGCACAGGAGCAAAGCGCAACCGTCAGCAGGCTTTTTTCAAAAAAGGCCAGAATCAACGCGACCGCCAGCCCTGCGAGGGCGGAATACACGCTGCCGGTCGAATACAGGATTGCAGGGAACGTCATCGCGCCAAGCACTGCATAGGGAATGTAATAAAGGAACGAGCGAATGAAACGGTTTTTAATTTTTTTCTGAAACACCGCGAGCGGCAACATTCGGATCAGATAGGTTACGACGGCCATCACAGCAATGTAGGCCAACAGCATCTCTGTTTTCACGATACCGCTCCCCCTTCCTCACACGTCTCGCCCCCATCCTCCACCGGATGCAGCAGAGCGCCCAGGGCAGAAGCTGCCACTGCGCAGAGGATCATGGCAAAGCCGGAGGAGACGCCCCCGAGCATGGGCAGCCACTCGAACAGGCTGCTCAGCACAACCGCCAGCAGGATCACCCCCAGCACTGCACGGTTATGCTTGGCAGGCGGTACGATAATGGCGAGAAACATGCCGTAAATTGCAATGCCAAATGCAGATGCAACCCGCTCCGGCAGAAGTGACGCCGCCACAGCGCCGAGCAGCGTACCGCCCGACCAGCCAAGATAAGGGATGCAGGCAAGGCCACACAAATAACGCCGACCAAGCGCTCCCTCCTGCATACTTGCCACGGCGAAAATCTCATCCGTGTTGAAAAAAGAGAGAAAAATACGGTCGATCGTCCGTATGGAACCACTCAGCTTCTGCGATAGAGAAAGAGACATCAGAGAATACCGGATATTGACGACAAATTGGGTCAGCGCCATCTCAAACAGCGGCGCGCCCGACGTCATCAGGGAAAGCCCTGCGAACTGCCCGGCAGAGGTAAGGTTGGTCATCGAAATGAGTACCGCTGCCCAAACCGGCAAGCCCGCCGCCACCGCCATCACGCCAAAGGTGACAGATACGGATAAATAGCCAAGGCCAATCGGCACACCGTCGCGCAGCCCCTTAGAAAACTGGTTTTGAACCGTTTGCGTTTCCCCCATAAAATCATCCTTCGTTGAGACATTTGACATGGAAACAGAAGGGTTTCCGGCCGTGCAGGCATAGCTTCCATTTCAAGGAAGGGCCCCTTATGGCCTGCAAAAAGCGCCTCCGGCCGCAGCCGGAAGCGCTCAAAAGCTTTTCTGCAATCAAATAAGGCTTCACTCTTCCATAAGCGCCTTATTCGTCGGCGTCAGCGTCCTCCTCATTTCCCTCCAGCAATGCACGGATGGAAAGGCTGACGCGCTTTTTCTCGAAATCAATCTGCGTGATCTTCACACGCACCTCTTCCCCGACGGAAAGCACATCCTGCGGCTTTTCGATTCGATGATCGGCAATTTGCGAAATATGAATCAGGCCGTCAATGCCCGGAATGATCTGCGCAAACGCGCCGAATGCCGTCATACCGACAACCTTCGCCGTCACCACGCTGCCGGTCGGGTAATCGCGGCGCAGAATCTCCCATGGGTTGTCCTCCACTTTTTTATAGCCGAGAGAAATCTTGCGCTTCTCCGGATCTAACGCCTTGATATAAACCTCAACCTGATCGCCTACGGAGACAACCTCGGATGGATTCTTAATCCGGTTCCAGGAGAGCTCGGAAATGTGCACCATGCCATCCACGCCGCCGATATCGACAAATGCGCCGTAGGAAACGATGGTGCGCACGGTGCCCGTGTAAACCTGGCCAACCTCAGCCTGCGCCCAGAAAGCATCCTCCGCAGCCTTGCGCTCTTCTTTCAGCACTGCACGGATGGAACCCACCGCACGGCGGCGGGACTTATTGACCTCAATAATGTGGAACTTCACATGCTGATGCAGAAGCCCCTCCAACGGCTCGCCGCGGGATGCGGTTGCAAGAGATGCCGGGATAAATACACGCACGCCGCTGGTGGTTGCAAGCACACCGCCCTTGATAACGTCTGTCACGACGCCCTCCAGCACGGTGCCATCCTCACTTGCCTTGACAACGTCATCCCACGCCTTAATTGCGTCAAAGCGCTTCTTCGAAAGCATCACGGTGCCCTCGGCATCGTTTGTCTTCATAATAATCAGGTCAAGCACATCGCCAACCTTTACTGTCTCCAGCGGATTAACAGTGGGATCAGCAGAGAACTCATCCAGCGGTATGTAGCCCGCATGCTTTCTGCCGATGTCAACCTGGATTTCGGAGGGAGACATGCCGACGACCGTCCCCTTCACTTTCTGGTCTGTATTCATGCTTTGCAGCGACGCTTCCAGCGCCTCAGAAAAGCTCATCTCATCAAAGGATTTCTCAGCGGGCGCTTCCTCCTGTGCGGGCTGCTCAGGCACAGCCTCTTCGGCCGGCGCGGCCGGTTCCGCTTTCTCCTCGACGAGCTCGGGGTTTTCGTTCAACAATTCGGACATGGTTTCAAGTACCTCCTTTATAATACCAGCAGGAGTGGAAGCCCCCGCAGTAACGCCAACGGAAGGATATGGAGAAAAATCAATCCCCGACAATTCCTGCGCTGTTTCAATGAGGAATGTCGGGCAGTTGCGCGCGCATACATCGCGGAGCTTGGCCGTATTGGAGCTCTGCCGCCCCCCGATGATTATCATCGCGCCGCAGGCGCGGGAAAGCGCGATTGCTTCCTCCTGCCTCTCCTGAGTCGCATTACATATTGTATCAAAAACAGTGGCGTTTGTACATACTAAATTTATCTTTTTCACGCAGTTTTCCCACACTTTTATGTTAAAAGTCGTCTGGGCAACTACGGTAATTGGCACTTGAGAAAATTCATCGTGTGACTGAAGCAACTTCTCCAGCGCCTGCACGCCATTAAAAACGTAAGCCTCTCCCGGGCAATGACCGCGGATGCCCTGCACCTCCGGATGCGCAGGATCTCCGGCGATCAGGACGACATCCCCCTGCTTGGACTGCCTGGCCACGATGTTATGAATTTTAGAAACAAACGGGCACGTGGCATCGCAATATGCGAGATTCCGCGCCTGAATGGCCTGAATCACCGCAGCAGGCACCCCGTGCGTGCGCACTACAACGGTCGCCTCCGGCGGTGCGTCTTCGATCTGATCGATTATCACAACCCCGCGCCGCCGCATATCCTCCACCACCTGCGGGTTGTGGATGATCGGGCCGAGGGTATAGACCTTCTTCCCCTCCTCCAGCATGGAATACACCAGGCTGACCGCCCGGTTGACGCCGAAGCAGAAGCCAGCTGTTTTTGCAAGCCTTATTTCACGCACGGCCCTTCCTCCCAAAGTGCAGTGATCCGATCCATAATCAGGCGGGAGGCGTCGCGCAGCTCCCGTGTGCCGCCCTCCTGCGTGATTCCCAGCTCGTCATAGGGGATCAGCTTTCCAAAGCGAACCGTCAGCTCCGTCCAGTATTTGGAGGGCTGCGCGCTATATATGGAAACCGGCAGAACATCTGCATGCGCCTGCTTGGCAATCAGCGCCACGCCGGCCTTCGGCGTGCCGGGACGTCCATCCGGTGAACGGGTTCCCTCCGGAAAGATTCCCAAGACCTGCCCCTCCTTGACAATACGAATCGCAAACTCCACAGAGGATTTATCCGAGGAGCCGCGCTTCACCGGAAAGGCATTGAAACGCGTCAGGAAAAAGGCGGCTGCCGGATTGTGGAACAGCTCCTCCTTCGCCATAAAATGCATCACCCGTGCGCGGCTGCCCGCAATCACCAGCGGATCAAGAAAGTGGATATGATTGGAGGCCAGAATAAACCCGCCCTGCTTCGGCACGTTTTCCTTCCCCACAAAGGTGACGCGAAACATCGTCTTGTTAAACAGCAGAATATTCAGAGGCATCAGGATATGATAGGTAGCGTGATCCTTTACCCTACTGTAATCAAATGGCTTCACCCTAATCTCTCCTTTATCAATTGAATCAGGCGGTCAATCGACTCCTCCAGCGTCAGCCCTGTGGTATCCAGCAGCAATGCATCCTCCGCCTGCCGCAGCGGCGCAACGGCGCGGTGAGAATCCTTATAATCCCGCTCCTGCACATCACGCAGGACATCCTCAAAGCGCACATCCTCCCCTTTACCGGCCAGCTCCTCATAACGGCGCCGCGCACGTTCCTCAGCGGAGGCAGTCAAAAATATCTTCACCTGCGCATCCGGCAGCACAACCGTGCCGATATCGCGCCCATCCATGATACAATCCTTTTCCCGGGCAATCCGCTTTTGCTGCTCAAACAGAAATTCCCGCACACAGGGCAGAACCGCCACCGCCGACGCACCCATGGAAACCTCCGGCGTACGGATTTCCTCTGAGACATCCTGCCCGTTGAGATAGACGCGCTGCACCCCGCTGACAAAGCGCAGCTCAATGCGGATATCAGCCAAAGCCGCTTTCACCCGCTCCGGGTTATGCACGCTGTGCCCATGACGCAGCACATAAAGCGCCACCGTGCGGTAAAGCGCGCCTGTGTCGACATAAACATATCCAAGCGCCTTCGCGGCGGAACGCGCCAGCGTGCTCTTGCCCGCCCCGGCTGGCCCGTCGATTGCAATATTAATCATTCGTTTGAACATCCTTTCCTGATGGCCTTTGCTCCTCATAAAAGGCCGTTTTAAACGGACAGCCCTGCAAGACGCCCTGTGGAAAACGCAATTTGCAGGTTGAAGCCGCCTGTATAGCCATCCACATCGATTAGTTCCCCCGCAAGGAAAAGGCCCGGCAACAGTTTCGATTCCATCGTCTTCGCGTCAATCTGCCTGGTGCTCACACCTCCCGAGGTGACGATTGCCTCCTCAATTGGGCGAAAGCCAGTCACCGTAAGCGGCAGATTCTTCAGCAGCTCCACCAGCTGCCTGCGCATCTCCCGGGTAACTTGATTCACCTTCCTTCCCGGCGCAATGCCGGAGAGGCGGACGATCACCGGAATGAGCTTGCGCGGCAGCAAATCGCCCAAAGCGTTTGCAAAAACGCGGTTGGCATTCTTGAGAAAATCGCGCTGCAAGCGGGCATCCAGCTGCTTTTCATCCAATGCGGGCTTTAAATCAATATGCACCTCATATTTTCCCCGCCGCATTTCCCGCATATGCGCGCTCGCACTGAGGATCACCGGACCGGAAAGCCCGAAATGGGTAAACATCATCTCCCCAAAATCCTCATACACAGCGCGGTAGGTATCCGCATCGCGCACGGTGATGGCGATATTCTTCAGCGCCAGGCCCTGCAGCTCACTGCACCAGCCCTCATGCACCTCCACCGGCACCAGAGAGGGACGGGGCTCTATAATCGTATGCCCGGCCTCAGCAGCCAATGCGTAGCCATCCCCTGTGGAGCCCGTGCCCGGGTAGGAGAGTCCACCGGTTGCCAGCACAACCTTTGGGGCAAAATACGGCGTTCCCTCCTGCGTCTGTACGCCGGAGAGCCGCCCTGCCTCCAAAAGAAGATGCACAGCGCGGCCCTGCGCCAGGGTGACGTTCGGGTGCGCTGCATACCGGCAAAGTGCATCTACAATATCCACCGCCCGGTCGGATACCGGAAAAACGCGATTCCCTCGCTCAATTTTCAACGCAACGCCCTGTTCCTCAAAAAAATCCATCGTATCCGACGGCATAAAACGGGAAAATGCGCTGTATAAAAACCGGCCGTTGACCGGAATGTTGGCAATCAGATCATTCAGCAGGCTGCATGCGTTGGTCACGTTGCAGCGGCCTTTTCCTGTAATCATCACCTTACGCGCCGGACGGGGGTTGCGCTCAAGCAGCAGCACCCGCCTGCCGTTTCGCGCGGCGGTACCGGCGGCCATCAGCCCGGCCGCTCCTGCGCCTACCACGATCACGTCATTCTTCATCTTCGCGGGCTTCCTCCACCTTTTCATACACCTGGTATTCATCCCAGATTTCTTCGAGCTTATTGAAATTCTCCGACACCTCGCCCCTGCGGCTGAGCGTCGCAGCCACGATCAGGGCGTTGACCAAGCTCAGCGGCGCGACGAGCGAATCCACAAAGGAGGCCATGTCGCTGCGCGCAACCAGAAGATATTTGGCAAATGGGGCAATGGGGGAATAGGCGCTGTCTGTAATGGACAGAATCGTCGCCCCACGGTCGCTGATAAAACGCAGGGCATTGATCGTCTGCTTGGAATAGCGTGGAAAGCTGATGGCGATACACACATCCCGCTCGTCAATGCGGAACATTTGCTCAAAAATCTCACTTGCGCTCGCCGTATCGACCAGCACAACATTGTCATAGACCAAATTGAAATAAAACGCCATAAAGCTTGCAATCGCGGCAGAACTGCGCACGCCCAGAATATAAATCTTCCGCGCAGCGTTGATCGCATCCACCGCCTTGTGGAAATCGGCGCGCGAGGTCTGCTCCAGCGTAGCACGGATCATCTCCATATCGCTGGTGAGCACCTTTTCAAGGATATCGTCTTCCCCCATCCGGCTGCTGGTAACCTCCATGCGCTGCACGCTGGTCAGCTTGCTGCGGATCATCTCCTGCAGTGCCTTTTGCAGCTCCGGATAGCCCTCAAAGCCGAGCTCCGTGGCAAAGCGAACCACGGTAGATTCGCTGACGCCTACCGTTTCCCCAAGACGCGACGCCGTCATAAAGGCCGCCTTTTCATAATGTTCCTGAATAAAAACAGCAATCCGCTTATGCCCCTTGGAAAGCGATGGATACAGGCTTTCTATCCTCGTCAGAAGCGGTTTTTTCATAAGGGGCCTCCCTCCCGCGCGTCAAAAAGTAAACACCCGCTCTGTAAAACGGAAAAATTCATTATCCTTATCTTATTCCGGCGGCGATTTGAAGTCAAGCATAAATGCATTTTTCGTGGCCGGGCTTGCATTGGCAGCACGGTTTTTGACCCTGCCTCATCCTCTCAAGGCGAAAAAAACAGAGCCCTCCCCATCGCGCAGAACCCCGCGCCAGGGAAGCGCCCTGCCATACCCGGCTATTTAAAAAGCCGGCGAAACGTTTTTCGCCAGCGCTGCAAATAAGCGCCGATCACTCGCGTTAAAGCGATATCATACACCAGAAAAACCACATTGCCCATTCCCAAAAGAATTGGAACCGCGTATTGCCCAAATTCGTCCATTTCATCCAATGGTATGCCAAACACAAAAATGATTACAAGATAAGCCAACACAACTGCAGCGTTGAAAATCAAAAATTTGGCTACCCATTCCAGCCAGCGGGGGAGCCTGCGCTCCAGATAGGACTTGACGACCGGATAGTATCCGAAAAACGCAGCATACATCATAGCGGCTTCCTTATCCGCCACCACGAGCAGGGAGAGGATACTCACCGCTGCATATACGCACAGCGCCCATTTCGGGCCGATCTCCAGCACCATCAGAATCAATAGCGCCCCTGCAAGCGCCGGAAGCGCAAAGGTCAGGAAAGGGATCACCCCTGTCAGAAACATCAAAACAACTGAAAGCGCCGTTAAAATGCCGCCAAAAGCGGTTTTGGAGCTCTGTTTCATCCCTGCCATAGGCGCACGCCTCCCTCCAAAGCAGCCGAAAACACCGGCACAGTTTCCGCCTGATTCAGCAGCATGGCGTTCCGTCCGCTCCGCAGCAGTCACACAGGCAATCTGCACAAATCAGCCCTGTACAGATATCGCACACACTGCACCCGCCCGCATTGGTGCGGGGCGCACGGTAGCCCCCTGGCCGGGGATTGCTGACCTGGCGGAACGCCGCCTGATACTCCGCATTGCCCGGCTCCATCTGGCAGGCCGTACGGTAATTTTTGGTGGCCTCCTCCAGCCATCCGCGCTTATACTGCACAGTGCCCTTGAGGAAATACCACTCCGCCCCTCGCACCTGTGGCGGAATACCATCCAGCAAGGTTTCCGCATCGTCAATCCGGTTGGCGTTTATCTTGGAACGGATATCTCCCAGAGAGGAAGCGCCGCCATAGCCATTGCCCGCATAACCGGCCGAATAACCGCTCTGCGCAGGGCCCGACTGGCTGCGGCGCATGGCAATGATCGCATCATAAGCGTTATTGATCTCATCCATCTTTTTGGAGGCCATATCCGCCAACGGGCTGTTTTCATAATTTTCCGACTGATATTTGCGCGCAAGCACCCGGTAAGCCTCCCGCACCTGCTCGTCGGTTGCGTCCGGTGTGATATTTAAAACCTGATAAGGATCCTTCATAACCGTAACCATACCTTTCGCAGAAAATGAACAGCTCCTGATGGCGTAAGCAACGCCAAGGCTCCCCTGCCGCATTGCCGAAGCAGCGTATTGAACCGTAACCGGCATCCATAAAATCAGCGCTTATGTTGCTGTTTCGGTTGAAACACCTGCTTTTGCACTTCAAAAAGCCCGTCCGTCAAAATATTACGCAAAACCGCATCAAACCGGCGTGCTTCCAATAGCTCATAGGCCCGCACGGTCTCCGCCGCCGTTCGGAATAGGGCCTCCTGCGCCTTTTGCCTGGCCGCCTGCACGGCTTCAGTATCCCCCTGCTGAATTTGCAAAGCACAAATATAGGGATTATAACCCCCGGATTGCAAATCATCGGTTAGATCATCAGCTGCGTCAATCAAATAAACCCACCGGCCGATACAATAGCCCAACCGGTCGAGCACCCGCCGGACGTCTTCTGTAGGAGCATCCATGGAGAAGAGCGCAGCCAGCGCCCTCGCCGTAGGGTCCGCCGCACGGTCGATAATCTCACAGCGCGCCTCTTCCAGCGCCGCCTGCTCTTCCATCATGCGGGCGACAACCGCTTCCACCCCGGGATAGCGTTTCTTCGCTTTATTATGCGCGAGCGCGGCGGCAGGATACAACAGCCTGGAGGCCAGCTTCTGCCAAAAGCCGCCGTCGTGCAAATTGTCGCGCAGCTTATAATAGGTCATGATCACAGCAGCGCCCGCCACAAAAGAAAAGCTTTCGCCGCCGCCGGAGCAGGCATGACATTTTGCCAAGGGATTAAAGGGACAGCGCGCCTTATGAAACCCGGGGCAGCAATCTGCCACAGACAACCGCAGCAGCGCGGCAAACGTAAAATCATAGCTGAGCGTCAGCCGGGCAAATAATCCGTATTCCCGGCCGAGCGCTTTGCACAGGGAGCAGTAAACCGCCTTATACTGCTCGTAATCCCGCACCTTTAATTCGGGCTTATATGCTTTCACATAGCCAAACAACCGCACGCCTCCGCCCAACAATCGTATCCCGGCTGAACATGAAGCCCTCCGCGCTGCATGCCCCAGCTTTTTTATTGTAGCCGAAGCCCATTTTGATTGCATGAATATATTGTAAATTTTCGGCGTTCCTACCTATCTACAAAAGTGTAAAGTGAGCCC
>UMIU01007514.1_pt1 | contig 10320 bp, 11 predicted proteins | sample 1965871 | NCBI WGS metagenome assembly UMIU01 (sample SAMEA4836132, study PRJEB28245) | human gut metagenome | biome: gut microbiome; material: fecal sample | place: Denmark | collected 2008
GCCATCGGCATCATCTCCGACCCCACCACCAAGGGCATGCAGGATAGCCAGCTGGCGATGACGTATACCACGCCGAAAGTGGATGACAAAACCGAATAATCAATACATTTTGCCCCCTATGAAAGACAGCACAAAACCGTCGATCATAGGGGGAGTTTTTTGGGGGGTGTGAAAAATATTCACATTTCCGCGCCATAGTTTCGGCCTTCGCCGCCGCCGTAAACCTCCATGTTTACGATCCCGTCAAGGCGTGAAAAATTGTCATTCACACAGGAAACATATTCGGCGGGAAACCGCCCCTTAAAGCTGCGCCAAAGTAGGAACTGAAAATTGTAGATCGATAAGAAAGCAAACACAACCCCCCCCCCCGAGAACCACAACGGCTCCCGAGGGGGGTTATTTTGTTTCTGCTCCTTTGAAATTAATCACAGTCAATTTCTCTGCCTGTCTCGCGGTCGACGAAAACCACCCGCACATCATACCCCATCGCGTCGGCCACGCGAGAGATATCCCCGTAGATCCTAAAATCCTTCCGGAGAAAAAATCGACTTGCATTAGCCCCGGACATGCCCAACAACTCTCCCACTTGGGATTGGTTAAGGCCTTTTTCCACCTGGATCCGCTTGAATCCCTTTTTAATATCCACGGCATCGCCCCCTTGAACACATTATATCTTGAAGGAATGGACTTGTCAACTGTTATAGATATATTGCACAATTATTTTCGTTGATAATTGTGCAATATTTAATTGATTTTTATATCAAAAATAGTTGACAAAATCAATGCAACGCGATATAATATAGCCACAAGGTCAGGGATGATCAAAAAGTAAAGCGGAGGGAACCAAAAATGAAAAAGACGGCAGAGAGCAAGACTTTTTATAGTGTCCGGTTTAACGGTGCGGGGATGCGCGAACCAGAAGAAGCGTGGTTCGCCACCAAAGAAGAAGCAATGAAATTCTACTGGGAAGCAGAAGCAGCTGATCGCCCAGTAAGGCATACGTTCCGCAAAGCGGATAGCATTGCAGAGGCGGAAGAGAAGATCCTCGCCAGAGAGGCAGAGGAAAAGGCCTGGGAAGAGGAAAGAAAGTACTGGGATGAGATGTGTGAGGGCAATTCCGTTTTGTGGTAATATAAAGCAACAAAAGGAGCTGTGATGATATACCACGGCCCATGCATTCAGGAAGTGGAATTATGGAAAATCAGCGATTGCGCGCTGCGATATACGTAAGGGTGAGCACTGCGCGTCAAGCACAGGAGGGATATTCTCTGGACGCCCAAGAAAGAGCCGCCAGATCCTATTGTTTGGCCCACGGATACCAAGTTTGCAAAGTGTATGCCGATGAAGGGGTGTCCGCCAAGGACATAGCACATCGCCAAAAGATGGTGACGATGCTGGAAGACGCAGACAACGGCATGATTGATGTCGTTGTCGTGTGGTCGCTAAGTAGGTTTACCCGGTCTGTATCGGACTTATATTTAACATGCGAACGGCTCCGTATCCTAGGCGTGGCCTTGGAAAGCTGTACGGAAGCGTTTGAGACGCGCACAGCGATGGGTCGCGCGATGCTGGGGATGCTGGGCGTGTTTGCCCAGTTGGAGCGCGAAGCTACAGCTGAGCGGGTGGTAGCCGCGATGGAGGAACGCGCGCGGAAAGGCCTACCGACATGCGCCTACGTGTTGGGATACGATCGAGACGGGAATCGCCTGGTTATCAACCATGCGGAGGCGGAGGATGTTAGGTATATTTACCGTGCGTATCTGGATTGCCAGAGCATCAGCACGGTGACCCGATTATGCCGAAGCAAGGGGATCACAGGCAAAAAGGGCGGGGTAATGGACACAGAAAGTGTCCACAAGATTTTGACAAATCCAATGTACTGCGGGTTCGTCAAGTGGCACGGCGAGATTTTTCCCGGTTGCCACGACCCAATCATCTCCGCTGGGACTTATAACCGGGTGCAGTTAGTCATCCAAGGTTGCGCCAGGGGGAGAAAAAGATTGAAATCGCTGATTTTTGTGCCGATGGATTGACTTGCATTTTGACTTGCATTATTTCGGTATAACCCGATATTTTGCGCGATAATACGTGATGCGGAGAAAAATGAAAACCACGCAGTCAAGGCGATAAACCTTGTAGCTACGTGGTTTTTATGGAGCAAGAAGCATACACGAAACCCCACCAAAGTTTTTCCTTGGCGGGGTTTCTTTAGTCTTGCAAAACGATGCCAAACGCATGCCTTGCAAAAATAGTATTGCGTTCGCGCTATTTGCGCTTAATCGTTTTTCGTGTGCAATTCGTGTGCAACCGTTTTGTTTTTTGCAATTTTATACTGTTCTTTTCTTGCGTAGATACGCTGTCTAAGCCATTGTAATTGGGTATAAATAACGCTTGACGTGCGAAGGGTCAGCGGTTCGAGTCCGTTAACGTCCACCACAAAAAACAAATCCGAACCTTGTGCCAGTTGGCGATGGGTTCGGATTTTTAGGTTTACTAAAATTATGAATTGATAAAATAGGCAGGTGGAACATCATTCTAGATATCCACTTGCCTTTTTACCTGTAGTCGCCAATTTAAGAAATATGCAACGCATCAATTGGCTGCAGACGCGATGCCTTTGCAGCCGGATAACTTCCGAACAATACCCCGATCACCGCACAAAACGCGATAGCTGCCATACCTACGCCCCAATTGATGGCTGCGCTGCTTCCAGCCGCCGTATTATATATACTGACAACAGCAGCAGATAAAACTAACCCTATCAATCCGCCAAGAACAGAAAGGATGCATGATTCGCAGAGAAATTGCAGCATAATATGCTGTCTTTTTGCGCCGACAGCTTTACGGATGCCGATCTCTCTTGTTCGCTCGGTTACGGATACAAGCATGATGTTCATAATTCCGATACCGCCTACCAACAGAGAAATAGCAGCAATCCCTGCAAGTAAAATGGACATGGTGTTGTTAACATCATCCATCATATCAAGAACATCAGACTGATTACTTACAGTAAAGCTGTCCTCGTCTCGGGTCGTTTGCAATAAAAAAGACTCTACCATATTGATCGCCATATTTACGGAACCAGAGTTTGAAGCTTTGATATAAAAAGTGGAGACTGATTTTTGACCGGTAATACGCTCAGCCGTTGTATATGGAATCAAAATTTTGCTGTCATCCGAACCCACAAGGCTACTGCCCTGTTCTTCCAGTACACCAATGACCTTATAATTTCTTTCTCCAATGGTGATGGTCCCGCCTACGGCATCCCATGTGCCAAACAAATCGGTTGCTGCTTCTGTGCCGATGACTGCTACATTTGTTGTCCATTCAATATCGGAATCTGCAATCAGTCGCCCGCTTTGAATTGCTACATCCTGTACGTCAAAATAGTCGCTCGTAACACCGACAATGGAATAGGAACCGGCTTCTCTGTTGTGTTTTACGGTTTCATTTGTTGTAATCACCGGCGCTGTTTTATCAATTGCACTATAACTGTTCAGCGTTTCAATGCTGTCACGACTGACAGATACGTCTTCTCCTATAATCGAAGCAGTGATTTGATCTGAACCCATGCTGGCGATACTGTCCGTGATACCGCTGGTTGCGTTTTGTGTAATAGAAACGAGAATGATAACAGCCATAACGCCAATAATGATACCGAGCATGGTAAGAAAGGAACGCATTTTATTGTTATAGATTGTCCTGAGGGATAATTTGATAATTTTCAGCGTCATTTTCTCACCTCGCTTTCTGTCAATACCCCATCATAGACATACACCTTACGCTGCGCCTGATCGGCAACATTCTTGTCATGTGTAATTAAAACGATGGTGTTGCCCGCTTTGTGCAAGTCTTTAATGATCTCCATAATCTCAGCGCCGGAAGAGGAGTCAAGATTCCCGGTCGGCTCGTCTGCCAGAATAATGGACGGTTCCGCTGCAAGCACACGGGCTATGGCAACTCTCTGCTGCTGGCCGCCTGAAAGCTGCATCGGCTTATGCTTCATGCGGTCGGCAAGACCTACTTGCGCAAGTGTCCGTTCCACTCTCTCACGCCGCTCAGAGGAAGAGAGTTTATGATACAAAAGAGGCATTTCCACATTTTCGTATGCGGTAAGCTCAGGAAGCAGATTAAACTGTTGAAAAATAAATCCAATTTTTTTGCCTCTGATTTCAGAAAGCTCGTTTTCCGTACAATTGTCCACATACTCACCGTCAAGGATATAATCCCCCGAATCGGGGATATCAAGGCAGCCGATAATGTTCATCAGTGTTGATTTTCCACTGCCGGATGGCCCAAGAATGGATACAAATTCTTTCGGCTTTACATGCAGATTGACGTCGCGAAGGACATCAACCTGTTCATCACCCATGAAACAAGATTTATAAATGTGATTTAGCCTTATCATGTCGCTTCCTCCGTTAATTGCCACTAAAACCGCCCGGGAAACCATCCGGCATGTTACCGGGATCAAAATTTTCAAAATCAAAATCACCAAAGTCCATTCCACCGCCGTCTCCGGGGAATCCGTTCATGCCGCCAAAACCGCCTTGGTTTTCGCTATCCGAACCGGTTTGTGTGGAAGTAATGTTCGTAATAACAATCAAGTCTCCTTCGGCAAGCTCATCGCTTTCAATCAGAATATAGCTGCCATCACTCATTCCGGTTTCAACGATAACCTTTGCGAGATCAGAAATATCCAGGTCATCCTCTGCGTATTCTGTACCGTCGGCAGCACCGTCCGGCGCAAGATAAACATAGTCGTCATCACCTGAAGTATGGACAGCATCAACGGGAACCAGTAACCCTTCGCCGCTGGATTCAATGACAATTTCAGCCGAAGCACTCATACCCGGGTATACGCCCTCCACATAGTCCACTGTTGCGGTTATTTGATAAGCGGTCGTACCGCCGCTGGAGCTTCCGTTGTAGGAAACGGCAGTGACCTTTCCGGTATAGCCGCCCCCAACCGCATCGATTGCGAAATCCACATCCTGTCCTACTTTAACAGTGGAAATATCGAGCTCATCCACTGCAATTCCCATGGTAAAGCCGTCAGTGCCCATTACCATCGCAACCTGACTGTTTGCAGCTAATTCATCCTCCACAGAGATAGGAAGCTCCAGTAAAATACAGTCATATGGTGCCGTGAAATCAGTTTTACTGCCATTGGCATCCTCTATCGTTGCAATCACCGCGTCTTTTTCCACCTTGTCACCGGCCTCATAATTGACAACCGTAACCGTACCCGCCTCTGTCGCCGCAAGCGTTTCTTGGGAAACCGGCGTTAGGGTGCCGCTTCCGCTAATCGTAGTATCCACATCACCAGTAGTAATCGCTTCAACATTATACGTTGTAATGCTGCCGTCCTTTCTCGCATTGCTGTTAATCAGTTTTGGAATGAAAATAATTCCAAGAATCGCCACAACCAGAATAACGGCAAATATCACGGCAATTTTGGTTTTGTTGTTATTCCTTTGCACCACGGGCCTTGTACCGCCCTTTACCCCGACGCTATTTGTTTTTGTTGCCATAGTATTTTAATCCTTTCTGTTCTGAATTACAGGTTAATTCAATAAATGATTGATTTTGTGAATAAAAGATGTGCTGAGATGAATCGAAATGTCTGTATCTTCAAATCCACCGCTGCCGAAATTCCTGAATTCTGCGAATAGTCTGGTCTTTGTTGCCCACTTATCTCAGCATATTGTTCCGCTTGTCTATGTGATATCCCCTCATCGTCTGCTTAGCTGCTTTTGCTACGGATTGGGCCGGTATTCCAAGAATTTGCGTAAGACGGTTTGTGCTAAAAATTCCCATAGACATTCATTCAATAACCCGGTTCCAATCGTCCGGTAACGATTCGATTTCTTCCACAAACTACTGGCATTTTTATGTCTCCTGGGGAATGGGTAAAGCTTCAAACGCAGAGTCTTCCCTCCGCACCGATTCAATACAGCTCCAAAAGATTACTATGGAGAATTTCTCTGAAGTCCTTTTGGGGAGCGGTTTGCGTATCTGTGACTGGTTTCCATAGATGTTTTCCAGGCCTTTATTAAAAGCGGCGCGCCCCTGCAAATATTTTCTGTTAGCTGGAAGCTAATAGGCCAAGCGTTTTCCAGATGGACGTTAACCAGCGTTTCAAGCGCTTTTAATCCCCCCTTTTTTGTTTCATAATCCACGTATTCGTCCTCCCATTGTAGCTCAATCGCTGCTCCAGGTATAGAAAAGGATTGTTAGCGTCCTGTGATTCTGTACAGCGGATCAGGCCATGGCCGGTTGATTTGAAGAACAACAGCAGGCAGCATCTGCACGGCTGTGTCAGTTAAAATAATAGCTGCCCGCACTAAAATTGTCCTAAAGAAGCTGTGAATTCCAGGTGAATATTGTTCTCCTTTTCCGACAGGGAAATCGTAAAAATTACATGAGCGTGCTATAGTATCAGGATACAAGGGTACACATCGGTTTTCAGCGCCATGGCCGTGCCCCTGGCTGCGTTGTCCTCCTTACTTTCCACCAGGGAAAGCTGCGTCGTCTGCCTCGCCAAGCATCCCGGCCATAGACTGAAAACTCCGAAGGAGCGCCCCGGAAACTTCAGGAGAGGGGATCGCAAGGCCGCAGGGCTCGGTCGGGCTCGCCGCCCTGCCGTATATGGATGCGCTCACTTATGCAGAAACTGAAGAATATGACGGGTTGATTTTAGATATCATGATGCCTGGACTGGATGGAGTAGAAGTATTAAAACGCCTGCGAAAGAACGGCGTCTCTACGCCCGCTTTGTTTTTAACAGCTAGAACAGAAATTGATCAACGAGTAGAGGGCCTAGATGCTGGAGCTGACGATTATCTGCCAAAACCATTTTCCACACCGGAATTGCTTGCGCGTGTCAGAGCAATGTTGCGTAGACGTGACAACTATGTACCGGATCTATGTAAATTCAGTGGACTCGCCTTAAACCGCTCTACCTATGAACTCCAATTTGAAGACAAGAAAATAGCTTTGAGTGGCCGAGAGTTTCAAATTATGGAAATGCTTATGGAACGCCCAAATTTTATTATCACGATCGATGATTTTATGGCCCATGTTTGGGGATGGGAAAGCGATGTAGATGTTAGTGTAATTTGGGTGCATATTTCCAATATCCGCAAAAAGCTTGCTTCCATGAAGGCAAACGTCGAAATTCGATTTATTCGGGGAGCAGGCTATAAGTTGGAGGAAACCAATGATTTATAGGTTACGAAAAAAATTCATAAAAATCTGTATTCTTTCCTTTATCGCGGTTTTTGTTGTATTGCTCCTATCCATCTTTTTCGTTACAACAGTGCAAACCAACCGATCCCTTGATATACTTGCCGATGTTGTATCCTCCAATGACGGTACTTTTCCTGAGTGGAATGAATTCAATAATGCGCCAAACCCTCCTCCCATACCCGATGGATTAAACATGGAATCCCCTTTTACTACTCGCTTTTTCACTGTACGATTTGACCAAAAGGGGAACGTCTTGTCTGCGGATATCCGATCAATTGCCAGCGTGTCGCGGGATGAGGCGATTGCCTATGCTGAAAAGGCATTAGAGCATTCAGATGAACGGGGCTGGATAGACGACTTTCGCTACAAGAGATACGATACGTCGGCAGGGCAGGCCGTCGTATTCATAAACGGATTGAACACCAAACAAAATAACCGGCAGTTTATGTTTGCCGCTTCATTGGTTTTTGCTGCGAGCAGCATTGTGATAATTATTTTGATTATTCTCATCTCCCGAAAGGCTGTTAAGCCTGCGGCTGAAAGCTATGAAAAACAAAAGCAATTTATTACCGACGCCAATCATGAACTTAAAACGCCGCTGACCTTGATTCACACCAATCTGGACATTATGGAAACGGAAATTGGAGCAAATGAATGGCTTTCCGATATTCGGGAAGAAACCAAAATAATGACGAAATTGGTTAATCGCCTTGTGTCGCTCGCTCGAATGGATGAGGATAACCCCAAATTCACCAAAGAAACTTTTTCACTTAGCGAAGTCGTTTTAGATACTGTATCTGCATTTGCGCAGCATATCAGGAATCAGCAGAAAAGGATTCTGACAGATGTTCCCGATGGTATCAACTATCACGGCAATGAGGCGGCCATACGGCAGCTTATTTCTATTTTGATGGATAATGCTGTGAAGTATTGCGATCCGGAGGGAATCATAAGAATAACTCTCCGGGGAGGGAAACACCCGATCATCTTGGTCGATAATTCTTACATGGCGGTAGGCAACATAGAACTTGATCGGCTATTCGACCGATTTTATCGCGCGGACAAAGCGAGAACGTACGGAGGTGGTTTTGGCATAGGTCTTTCTATTGCTAAAGCCATCGTCGAAAAGCATCACGGCAACATCAACGTCTCTCCTTTAGATGACGATATGATTCGATTCCATGTGAGTTTATAAATAAAGCGAGCATCATTTGGCCCTTTACCGGATTTCGGCAGAAAATATTCGATATTCAGCGATGTAACACGAAATATTTTTATACTGGGGTACGATTCCACATGAATATGTAACAGGGTAAAAGAAGAAGCAAATTTTTTCGTATCCACATAAACTTTCATACATTTTTCCAAAAGGAGCTTTTCAAACCGGCGGCTATTCTGAAAGCTTTGGGAGGTCCGGCACAACGGGCCTCCCTTTTTTTGCGATATAAAATGCCTGCCGATGCCCGCGGCAATAACGCCCCGTTCCTCACTGGCCCTCGTTCGCGCTTAAGGTCGCCCGGCTTCAAACGATGGCCGGCCAGCCGTTGTTATCCCCTTCCACGATCACACTGCATAGAATGGAATGGTCTCACGACCGATAAATCTGAAAATCGTAGGGGGAACACCTTAATCATGGGCGTTACCAATTCCAATAAAGAAATCAGCACAGATCACATCAGCTGTGATGGATCGCTGAAAGTAACTCTTGCCCTTTCCGCCGAGCCGGATATCATGGCTAACCCGACCGATATCGTGTTGGTGCTGGATCGCTCCGGCAGCATGGCCGGCAGCCCGCTGGAAAATATGAAGGCAGGCGCCAGAAAGTTCATCGATATCATTGATGAATCCACCGACAGCTCTCAGGATGGTCAAATCGGCTCCGGCAGCCGCATCGGCATCGTCAGCTTTGCCGATACCGCAACGGAGAATGCGTCGCTCATCACCTCGGTCGCGGAGCTGAAAACCGCCGTGGACAGCCTGCGCGCGGGCGGTTCCACAAACCATGCAGATGCATTTGCCAAGGCTGGACAGTTGTTTGACCTGAGCTCCACCAAGCATAAGGTCATCGTTCTGTTCACAGACGGCAAAACAACAATCGGCCCTCCACCCTCCCCTGTAGCGGCGTCTCTTCGTGCCTCCGGCATCGTCATCTACTGCATTGGGTTGACCGGCTCGGATGGTATTGACGTAAACACTCTCAACGACTGGGCCACCGACCCGGATGCTTCCCACGTTGCCGTCACGCCGGACGACGCGGAACTGGAGGAGATCTTCGCTGATCTCGCCGCGAATATTTCCAAGCCGGGTGCAACCGACATCATGATTGACGAAGTGGTGAATCCCGAATTTGTAATCACCAGCGTATTGCCGCCGAGCAAGGGAGCGGCCAGCCTGGTGAACGCCAACACGCTGAAGTGGAGCATCGACGCGCTGGGGACGGCTGCCAGCGAAGGCGCTTCTCTGGAGTTTTTTATCCGGCACACCGTTTCGACCTCCGGCAACAAACTGGTGAATCAATCCATCACTTACACGGATGCGGAGCACAACTCCGTCACTTTCCCTGATCCCAGCGTCACGGTGGACTGCGGGATCATAGTGCAGCCGGAGCAATGTCCGGAACCCGTGGATATCACCATAGACGGATGTCAGGATTCTTTGGTAGTGAATTTAGGAGATACCCACTTGGAATCCCTGGGTCGCCTGCTCCAGGTAAGCGCCACCCTCAAAGACGTTTGCCCTGGCAAGCGGGTAGCACTGGCCATATCTCTGACCGAGATAGATCCCTGCGGAGAAGAGCATCCGCGCGGATTTAAGGCGATTACCATTCCGGCACACAACGCCCCGGCTTGCAGAGATGTGCTGGTACAGTGTATCAAATTTGTGCTGCCGGAGGATCTGAATGTATCCTCATGCGGCTGTACCGGAGGAATGTGCGGTCCGCGAAATCTTCGCGTCCGCCTCGTCAGCTATTATATTGACAGCGCCTTCCACTGCTGCGATTCTGTTTGAACACACTGCGACAGCCCATTCACAAACACAGGCAAAACAGCCGGGAGAAGGCCATTCACA
>UMIU01004481.1_pt1 | contig 10303 bp, 9 predicted proteins | sample 1965871 | NCBI WGS metagenome assembly UMIU01 (sample SAMEA4836132, study PRJEB28245) | human gut metagenome | biome: gut microbiome; material: fecal sample | place: Denmark | collected 2008
ACAATATTTCCTATTAAACAAAAAGGAGCTGTCGCTCCAGTTGATTGCATTCTTCAATCAGCCTTCGCACAGCTCCTCTAGTAAATCCTTTATTTTGCTTTGACGCTGACTTTTGCCCATTGGCCATAAGTCGTCTTTCCGTTGACTTTGCTGATCGGCCTTACTCTGTAGTAGTAGGTCGTTCCTTTTTTCAAATTCTTGGTATTAGTAATCGTGGTCTTTGCCGTATTACTATTCACATTTGTGAAGTTTTTCGTGGAATAGATCGATTTCTGAACCTGGTAGCCGGTGATCTGTCCCTTTGGCTTGTTCCAGCTCAGTTTGACCTTGCCCTTTGAAGCAGATGCTTTGACAGTCAATTTGACCGTGTTGACAGCTTTCTCGTTTTCGAACATCTTGAGGATGCCCTTCATCACACCGTTTACCATGACATCCTGACCCTCAGGCGCTTTGTCGACCATCTGCGCGGTTGCCGAAGTCTTGAACAGCAGACCTTCACTTGCCTTCCATGCACGATATTCTTTTGTTGTAGCATCTTTAATCTGTAATTTTGCCGGATCGATGCCAGCTGCTTCTAAAACTTTGACCGCTTCTTCATGGGTGTAGTAAACTTCTTTCACTTCTGGCAGCTTGTTGTTCCACTTGCAGCCTTTGTCAGACGACAGGTCGTGGTTCGGGTCGTAAGCGGAGTCTTCGCTGCTTCCGCCGCTATATACTTCGATGGTATATGGGTGGATGCCGAACTTGCCATAAGCATAGTCAATCAGTTCCGAATAGGTCGGATAGTCGTGATAGGACTGCTTGTAGTAGAAGTTTCTCTGAGTTCCCTCTGCGATGGTCTTTGCCATTTCTTTTGCAGTCTGATCCATGTACTTAATGTCGTCCATATCGTCCAGATCCTTATGGGCTTTGCGATATCCCCATGGATATAATACGCACTGGATTCCCGTATGTAAGGTTGCCAGACAGGTCATGTTCGGATGTGCCTTGATAAAGTTCTGTACAGCCTGGATTTCAGGCTCTGATGCAGGCGATTCACCTTCTGAATCCATAACGCCGTCTTCGCCCCACAGATAATCAAAGGTACGGTTCATATCGATATTGCTACCTTTTGGATCGTTGCCCAAAATGCCGTCTTTGTTAGCATCGTCACTTTCGCGTCCTGCAGAACCTGTTACAGTCTTTGCAGCATCTACTGCAGAAATATCAGCGATATAGCCGTCGCCGTCGATGTCCTTGTAGTTGTCGTTAAACGGAACGCCGTCATTATCGTGATCTGTCGGCTTCATGTTCTGGCGAGTGTTCCAGAGGAAGGACTGTTCATATCCGTCTGGATTGATGACAGGAATTACATACACGATGTATTCTTTTAACAGATTCTTTATCTTTGTAGTTCCTGAATTTTCAAGGAGATACCAAGCGCTATACATGGCGCTGGAAGCACTTTCTCTCTCGCCGCCATGGATATTGCCAAAGACGGTTACTTCGGTCTTCTTAGACTTGGCTACTGATGGATCCGTAATCGTCATGCAGTAAAGTGATCTGCCCTCATGGGTCTTGCCGATGGTCTCCAGTTTGCTGAGTTTGCTATATGCCTTGTTCAGATCCTTGAGCTGTTTCCCAAGTTCTTCGTAAGTATAGCGATGATTCCAGTCAACCTGTACCTTAGCCTTGCCGCCGTCAAGAGACGTCACTTCGGCTTTCGTCGCTGCGCTTGCAAAGGTTGTTCCTAATATCATAGCAAGCACTGTGCAGATGACTACGATTTTACTAAATCTTTTCTTCATCATCTCATTCTTCCTTTCTTTCACATCTGGGGATGAACTTTACCATATTAACGCGTTATTGTGTTAATATTTCAACGTTTCATCCAATTCATATCTATTATGATAGCACTTTGCCTTGATACAGTCAATAAGTTATCTGATAATTCTTTTTATTCAGTGTATTAAAGATACACACTCTGTCCCGACGGCAGCGCAGCATATAGGGGATAGGGGTATGTAGTGAACAGTTGGTACGATAAAGTTAGGTTTTTGACGCTGTCTTACAGATCTCGCGTAACCCTCATGACCGCACGGGAAGCCATTTCCATCAAAATAGCTGCAATTGCTTACAGTATCTGTAAATATTCTGCCCCCGGTTACTTTTATGGGTTCCAGGTGGCATTTCGGACACTGAAATTCATTTAAAAAGTAACCTGAATCGGAGATACCCCCCACTGATGCTCCAAAATCATAATCCAGTTACGCGGAGAGGTCCTGGATATAGCAAAAAACCTAACTTTATTGTAAAGAGACATGCGTTTGTGATATAAAAAACCGCTTGACTTTTCGCTCAACATTATGTAATATATTTACAGTTAATATTTTACATGCGAGCACAGCAAAGGAGCACTTATGAAACTAACAAAGGTCAAATACCCCATCACCAACCCCCTCGTCTTTGCCATCGTCATGAAGGACGCTGAACTCTGCCGCGAGCTGATCGAACGCATCATGCCCGGCCGCAAGGTCAGCAAGATCCGCTTCCCGGAGCCGCCCTCATCGGAGACGGAGAAGACCATCATACCGGGACTCTACGCCAAAAGCGTCCGCCTGGACGTCCTGTTTGAGGACGGTGCGTCATGGAATGATATCGAAATGCAAGTACAAAAGCAGTCCTACCTGCCCCTCCGCGGCCGTTACTACCATGCCGCCATGGACATCAACCAGCTCCACGCAGGTGCGGACTATCCCGAACTGCGGCCCACTTATGTCATCTTCATCTGCACCTTCGACTACTATAGAATGGAGGAGCCCATTTACTTTTTCGAAAAATATGACGTCAAAAAATCCTTGCCATACGGAGACGGAACGTTTACAATAATCTTGAACACAACCTGTCCAAAAGAAAAGGTTCCGGAGCCCCTGAGGGATTTCTACGGCTATGTCAACAGCCAGGAGGCAGAAGGCGACGACCCCTTCATCGGCCAGATCCACCAGATGGTGGAGGACCTGAACGGCAGAAAGGAGATCGAACAGATTATGACACTGGAAGAGGAACTGGATGTACGTTACAGCATCGGAAAAAAAGAGGGACGCGAAGATGAGAAAAAAGACACTGCCCGTAAGATGAAGGCTGACGGTCTTGATGCGGGCGTCATTGCCAAATACACCGGTCTGTCTATAGAAGAAATCGAAAAATTATAGTTAATCACACAATCAAAAAGTGCCAGGCAAGCTGGCACTTTTTTCATTTTGATTCTTATTTTGTGGAAGCGTCGTACATTTCTTCTGCCTTATCCCATTCGTCGATAATAGCAGGGATTACTTTGTACAGGTCGCCAACGATTGCGTAGTCAGCAATTTCCATGATAGGAGCATCAGCATCTTTGTTGATTGCAACGATGATGTCTGAAGTCTGCATACCAGCTAAGTGCTGGATTGCGCCGGAAATTCCGCAAGCAAAGTAGATTTTAGGCTTAACAGTCGTTCCTGTCTGTCCAACCTGGTGGGAGTGGTCAATCCATCCAGCGTCAACAGCTGCACGGGAAGAACCTACAACACCGCCAACTTTGTCAGCAAACTTCTGAATCAGTTCGAAACCAGAAGCATCGCCCAGTCCTCTTCCGCCGGAGCAGATGATTTCAGCATCAGTTAAGGAAACTAATTCCTTAGCGGATTTAACGATTTCTACGATTTCTGTTCTGATGTCAGCAGCAGTGATTTCAGGTTTCACGTTGATGACTTCACCAGTTGCTCCCTCGATCTTTTCTCTCTTCTGCATTACGCCCGGACGTACAGTTGACATCTGCGGTCTGGTCTTAGGGCAGATGATGGTAGCCATCAGGTTACCGCCGAATGCAGGACGAGTCTGCTTGATTCCAGTGGATGGATCGTTAGGGTCCAGAGTGGAAGTATCCAGAGTCGTGTTCTTCTTAGCGAATTCGATGTAGCTGGAAACTTTTACGTCCAGTCTTGTACAGTCAGCTGTCAGACCAGTGTTGCATCTTGCTGCAATTCTTGGAGCAAGGTCACGACCGATGTGAGTAGCACCGTAAAGTACGATTTCTGGTTTGTATTCATCGATAGCCTGTTTGATTACTTTTGTGTAACCATCAGTTGTGAAGTTCTTCAGTAATGGATCCTGAACCATGTAAACTGCTTCAGCACCATATGCGAAACATTCTTCAGCCAGGTGGTCAATTCCGTCACCTACCAGCAGAGCGCACACTTTTGTGTCCTCGCTGATTTCTTTTGCTAATCTGTAGCCTTCGCCGATCAGCTCAAGAGCAACGTTCATCAACTTTCCGTCTCTCTGTTCTGCAAATACCCATACGTTCTTGTATGCGCTTAAGTCGACTGCAGCTTCCTGTGCTTTTTCTACGATAGCGCCAAACTTACAAGCAGTTAAGCACTGGTTACAGAATGAGCACTTTGCATTGACTTTTGCAATCTTGCCGGCTTTGTTGCCATCGTAAGGTTCAAATTCGAAGGCATCGTAAGGACATGATTTGAAGCATAGTCCGCAGCCTATACATTTCTCTTTTAATATTTCAATAGCCATTGTTATTCCTCCTCCTAAATTAGATTACGTGCTTTCCTTTTAAGTTGATTAAAAGATTGTCAGCGATTTCTTTCTCAGTATCTCCTTCGATTGTAACGCCCTTGCCCTTTGGAGCAGGTGTGAATGATCTGAATACGTTTGTAGGAGAAGCTTCCAGACCTACTTTTGTAAGGTCAACTTCGATGTCCTTCGCGTTCCAAGTCTTCATTTCTTTGTCAGCGAAGATTCCTGACATGCTCATATATCTAGGAGTGTTCAGTTCTTTGATTGCTGTCAGCATACAAGGAGTCTGGAGCTTGATCATTTCGTATCCATCTTCTAACTGTCTCTTAACAGTGATGTCCTTCATGTTGTCAGCGATTTCGAACTCTTCCACATATGTAACCTGCGGTAAGTCTAATTTTTCAGCAATCTGCGGTCCTACCTGAGCAGTATCTCCGTCGATAGCCTGTCTTCCAGCAAAGATCAGATCGAAGTCGCCGATCTTTCTGATTGCTGCTTCCAGAGTGTTTGATGTAGCCCATGTATCGGAACCACCAACTGCTCTGTCGGATACGAGTACGCCTTCATCAGCTCCCATTGCTATACATTCAAATAGCAGATCGTTAGCCTGAGGAGGTCCCATAGTAACAACTGTAATATGTGTATCAGGATATTTATCCTTAATCTTTAATGCTTCTTCTAAAGCGTTCGCATCGTCGTGGTTCAGAATGCTTGGAACGCCATCTCTGATCAAAGTACCAGTCTTAGGGTTAATTTTGATAACGTTTGTATCTGGTACCTGCTTTGCGCATACGATAATCTTAAATGCCATTTCTATTTCCTCCTACTATCTTATTTTTTGAAAGTCGCACCAGCGATTACCATTCTCTGAACTTCGGAAGTTCCTTCGTAGATCTCAGTAATCTTAGCGTCTCTCATCATTCTTTCAACTGGGTAATCCTTCGTGTATCCGTATCCGCCGTGGTACTGAACACACTTGGTAGTTACTTCCATAGCAGTTTCAGCAGCAAACAGTTTTGCCATTGCAGCAGCTTCGCCGTAAGGCAGGTGTTTGTCTTTCAGGTCAGCAGCCTTGTAGATTAACAGTCTTGATGCTTCGATCTTTGTCTTCAGATCAGCCATTGCGAACTGCAGTGCCTGCATCTGGGACAATTTCTTGCCAAACTGTTTTCTTGCCTGCATGTATTCAACTGTTACGTCAAATGCACCCTGTGCGATACCTAATGCCTGGGAAGCGATACCGATACGTCCGCCGTCCAGTGTGGACATCGCAACTTTGAATCCTTCGCCGACCTGACCTAACAGTCTGTCCTGAGGGATTTCGCAGTTCTGGAAAATAAGCTCAGTAGTGGAAGATGCGCAGATACCCATCTTGTCTTCTGTCTTACCAATGGAGAAGCCCGGGTCAGTTTTCTCTACGATGAAAGCACTGATTCCGTGGTTTCCTTTTTTCTTGTCTGTCATAGCCATAACAACGAAAACATCAGCATATCCGCCGTTTGTGATGAATACCTTTGCTCCGTTTAAGACCCATTTATCTCCAACTAATTCTGCTCTTGTCTGCTGTCCGCTTGCGTCTGTACCAGCGTTTGGCTCAGTCAGACCGAAAGCTCCTAATTTCTTACCGGATAACAGGTCTGGCAGGTATTTCTTTCTCTGCTCTTCGTTACCCCAGTTGAAAATCGGCCAGCAGCAAAGAGAAGTATGTGCCGAACAGATTACGCCTGTGGATGCGCAAACTCTTGATAATTCTTCTACAGTGATTGCGTAGGAGATGTGGTCTCCGCCAGCTCCACCATACTCAGTCGGGAATGGAACACCCAGCATGCCATACTTGGCCATCTTTTCCACAGTTTCTTCTGGGAATCTGTGTTCCTGGTCAATGTCTGCAGCTAATGGTTCGACTTCGTTAGTGGCAAATTCTCTTACCATTTTTCTTACGAATTCTTGTTCCTTCGTTAGTTGAAAGTTCATGTAAATGCCTCCTTAAATTATAATAACGGTCCCCTCTTAAGAGAGGATGTTTTTTTAACCGCGTTCTATCGTGCTGTTTTTGTTTGTTACAAAAATAACAGCATACATATATAGTAAACCACTTTTGAATCCATTTTGCAAGTCATTTTTGCATTTCTTGAGAGAAAATGTCGAATTCAGTAAGTGAGTTACTTCTGACTCACTATTCGACCATCTTCTGTCTGATGTTTTCTAGTGCCTTCTTTTCAATTCGCGACACCTGCACCTGGGAGATTCCCATCAGCTTGGCGATTTCCTGCTGTGTCATGTCTTTATAATAGCGCAAAATAATAACCTGACGTTCTCGTGCTTTCAGGTTTGAGATTTCTTTCTTAATCATGATGCTGTCCAGATTATTTTCCGGTGAGGCCTCGCTATAATAGGCATCGTATTCTTCTTCCACCAGTTGGTTATCCAGACTTGCCACGTTGGACAGCGCCGACGACGCTTCCATGATCTCCGCCACATGTTCTGCCGGCAGATTCATGGCCTCTGCCACTTCACTGATTCTGGGCTGACATCCGTTCTTCTTGCAGAGCTCATCCTGCACTTTCTTCAGCGCATAGATCTCCGATTTCAGGCTTCTGCTAGTCTTGATCCTGCCGTTATCCCTGAAAAAACGTTTGATTTCCCCGATAATCATGGGAACAGCATAGGTAGAAAACATCACGTCATATTCAGGTTCAAATTTGTAAACTGCCTTCAGCAGTCCCATATATCCGATTTGTATCAGGTCGTCTGTCTCGTATTCAGAGGATGAAAACTTCAGCGCGATTTTTTTTACCAGCCCTGTGTTCTGCTCGATGATCAGAGACTTTGCATCCTCATCACCCTCTTGTGCTTTCCGTATTAGTTCATATGTATCTTCTTTTGGGACCGGCACATATTTATACGCCATAATAAGTATCCAGATATTTGATCAAAGTCACCGCTGTCCCCTTATCCGGCTCCGACTCCACAAATACTTTGTCGACAAAACTCTCCATGACAGTGAATCCCATGCCTGACATTTCCCGGTTCTCTTCCGTGGAGAACATCGGTTCCATGGCTTTTTTGATATCGCAGATGCCTCTGCCGTAGTCTGTAATTTTGATGTAGACCTTATCCTTATCGATGGTCTTCAGTTCCATTTCGATTTTTCCGGTTCCTTTTCTCTCATATCCATGAATGATCGCATTGCTGACAGCCTCCGACACGGCCGTCTTGATCTCCGTCAACTCTTCCAGAGTAGGATCGAGACTGACACAATAAGCGCTGACGACTGATCTCGCAAAACCTTGGTTCTCTGGCAGCGCTTCAAATTCCAGTTTTACTATATTTCCTTCCATCTCTTCCTCCTAACGTTTTGTCGTAAAATCATCTGTTTCTTCGTATTTCATCAGGGAGAAAATACCCGACATATCCAAAATCTGCTTGACCAGCTTGTCAGCATTCCGTATTGTCACATTCCCTCCCAGTTCACCTACTTTTTTATATCTTCCCAGGACGACGCCAACACCGGAGCTGTCCATAAAAGTTACTTTTGAAAAATCCATGACGAGATTTTTCGTTTCGTAAAGCCTGATCTCATCATCGATGTCATTTCTGATTTTTTCTGCCACATGATGGTCAATCTCTCCTGATAAGCAGACCACCAGCGTGTCACCTTTTATATAAAATATTGTTTCCATAGAAAAACCCCCTTTTCTCTATTATAATCCCGGCCAGAAGCCTTGTCTTTAAGAGAAAATGGGGGTTTTGTACTAATTTTGTCGAATGTTTACGATCTCCTCGCTGTCCACGGCAGCCTCTACCAGGGCGTCCACATCCAGCTTGCTTTCGGATTCTATAATCCGGTCCAGCTTCGGTTTCGTCGACGGGTGCTTTGGCAGAAAGACCGTACAGCAGTCCTCATAAGGCTGGATGGAGGTCTCAAAGGTGCCGATTTCTTCCGCCTTGTCCATGATGTCCACCTTGTCCATGGCGATCAGCGGCCGCATGACAGGCATTTTGACACAGGCATCGGTCACCACAAGAGCTTCTGCCGTCTGGCTGGCAACCTGTCCCAGATTCTCACCCGTGATCAGCATCATACCGCCATTTTTTTCAGCAATTTTCTCTGCAATACGCATCATGAAACGTCTGACCAGAATGGTGGTCTCCTCCTCCGGGCAGTTCTGCACGATCTGCTCCTGAATGGGCAGAAGATTGATGACGTGCATTTTGAAATTACCGCAATAGGAGGCAACGATTCTCGCCAGGTCTTCCACCTTTTCCTGCGCCCTCTGGCTGGTGTAAGGATAGGAGTGAAAGTGCACGGCCTCGATGAGCATGCCTCGTTTCGCCATCATCCAGGCTGCCACCGGACTGTCGATGCCGCCGGACAAAAGCACCATGCCTTTTCCGTTGGTTCCGAGAGGAAGCCCTCCAAAACCAGCAATTTTCTGCTGATAGATATAGGATTTGTCGTGTCTCACGTCGACAAAGAGATGCACGTCCGGATTGTGCACGTCCACTTTGAGCACCTTGCAGCCGATCAGAACCTTGGCACCGATGATGCGGCCGATATCCGGCGACTTGACAGGGAAGTTCTTGTCCGCCCTTTTCGCTTCGACTTTGAAGGTCTTGATTCCTTTGGTGTCGATCAGTTCCATCATATATTTGACGGCTTCCTCACCGATGGCGTCCAGATTGCTCTCTGCTTCTACCGCCGGGCTGATGGATGCTACGCCAAAGACCTTGCCGATCTGTTTGAGGAGCTGCTCTCTGTCTACGGACTTGTCCGCCCTGACATAAATAAGTCCCTCGTGGCGGCGCACATCTACGCCGTCAAATTGCTTTACATTCTTCTTGATTCTCTCTACCAGCATCCGCTCAAAATACGGCTTGTTCATGCCTTTGAGCGCCACTTCACCGCACCTGACGATGAAAATATTCTGTTCGTTCATTGATTTACTCCTACTTATTATACCCTCCTCGGGCACTTTCTTTGGCTTTTTCCGTTTGTTGGCCGTTTTTTAACTAAATAGCCGTTTTCTCAGGTCAATGAGTATAAAAAAACAAAGATTTTAGTATTAAAACCATCAAAATTTCTTCTTTCAAGGCGATTTTTGTAAATTTTTTACAATTTTTTATACTCAAATCCACTCTAACAATCTAATAAAGTTAAAACAGCAAAGGGAGGCACCCGTCTCTCACGAATTGGGGCTGGCTCCATTATACGACACGTTCCAGACCGGCTAAAGCCGGGGAACGTCAGCATAAGGTCTGTCCATCGATTTACTGCGTAAATCGATGGACAGACCATTATCTAAATGACCCCAGCCTGCGGAAGCGCTCCACTGCGGCTTTGACTTTGTCTATGACGTAATCCATCTCTTCTATGGTATTGAACTCGTTGAAGCTGAACCGGATGGCGCCTTCGATTTCCTTGTCCGAAAGTCCCATTGCGGCAAGGACGTGGCTGCCGCCCTTCTTATTGGACGAACAGGCAGATCCCGTGGAAACGAAGATCTGATCCTGCTCCAGCGTATGGAGCAGAACTTCACCTCTCGTACCCAAAAAAGAGATGTTCAGCACGGAAGCCGCACCGTCCTCGGGGCTGTTGACCCGAATGTCAGAAATCTGATCGCAGATCCCGTCCAGCAAATGTTTTCTGACCGCCGCCATCTTCTCCATACGGCTGTCAAAATCACCCAGGGCAATCTGACAGGCAGCACCAAATCCGATGATGCCCGGAACATTTTCTGTCCCCGAACGC
>UMIU01001736.1_pt1 | contig 10300 bp, 10 predicted proteins | sample 1965871 | NCBI WGS metagenome assembly UMIU01 (sample SAMEA4836132, study PRJEB28245) | human gut metagenome | biome: gut microbiome; material: fecal sample | place: Denmark | collected 2008
ATTTCATGCGTTTGCCGTGTAGATTCGGGGAAGGTGTAAAATTTGTCTCTACATGGGAGGGATGGTTATGGAAGAACGACTCTATAGTGAGATTATGGAAGATTTTGACGCTTATGACAACCGGGCGCTGCGAGAGACAGTAGTCGATGGAATGCCAAAATTTTCATTTATTACGATGCGGAATATAATCCGCAGGATCACCTGCTGACGTTGGACTATCCTGTATTGATGTCTTTGGAGGAGATGCGGGGAATTGACCGTATCCTGGCCTATTTGACATGTATTGATTTGGTGCAGCGATTTCTGAAGTTATTCTCCAGGGATTATGTCGTAAAGATATTTAAGAACTATCATTGGAGGCGGCATCCTGCCGTCAGTCATTTACGCTTTCTGTGATTCGCCATATATAAATCAGACAGAGTATGGGGAAATCCTGGCTCAGTTACAAGAAATTTTTTATCAATACAAAAGCGAATATGGCGATCTGGATGAAGAGGGCGGATGGGATGCAGAACTATTTTGGCAGGCCCTAGAGAACGAATTTTAAATTTTTCTTCATTCCGTCGCGCCCGATGACCGTGTTTGGAAAGATCGCCTGCACCGCAGCCTCGTATTGGGTGGGATCGATGATGGAAGGACTGAAGTGGGTCAGCCACAGTTCCTTCGCCCCGGCCTGTTTTGCCAGGTGAGCCGCCTCAGAAAAGATCATATGGGTTCGATCCTTTGCCTTATCCAATTTCTCATCTTCCCCGTACATCCCTTCGAGGATCAGAACGTCCGCTTCCCTGCCGCATTCGGCTATGGCGGGAATCGGCCTGGTATCAGTGGCATAAGTCACTTTGAGGCCCTTCCGGGGCGGACCGAGAACCATATCAGGCGTGAACCAGCGCCCTGCATTTTGGACAGTTTCTCCCCTTTGCAGACGAGACCAAAGATGGACAGGAATATTCAGCGCCTGGGCTTTCTCACGGAGAAACTGACCAGCTCTGGGCACCTCTATGGTGTAACCCTGGCAGGGAATTCTGTGTTCCAGCGGGAAGCTTTCAATTTTCATGAGACACAGCGAAATTGGCTCGTTGCTATGATCGGTTTCTCTCACATATACTTCGAAGGGCAGTTCCGGTGCGATGACCATGAGTCCTTTCAGAATCTGGTACAGACCCTTTGGCCCTGCGATGGTCACTGGATCGGTGCGGTCAGAGTTTCCCATGGACAGAAGCAGTCCTGCGATGCCGCTGATATGGTCTGCGTGAAAATGAGTGATGCAGATCAGGTCGATGGCCTTGAAGCTGCAGCCAGCTTTACGCAAGGCGATCTGCGTACCTTCGCCACAGTCTATGAGCAAAGCGTGCCCCTCACATTTGACGTATAAAGATGTTAAAAAGCGGCCTGGGAGCGGCTGCATCCCGCCAGTGCCGGCAAGACATAAGTCCAGCATAGTATGACCTCCGTATTTGAAAATGTCCAGAAAAATTCAATATCTGTATGGGTGAAGTACCTCTCTTTTGCAGTGCTTTCTGTAGATTACCCCTGGAAATCGGTTCTCCATTTCGCTGCATTACCCTCTGTTGCCACGAAAAAACGCGAAAGCACCTCTTCGCTCGCGGGGCAGAATGTTATCTTTAATTTTACCATAATTGATGACATTATGCTGAAAGAAATATATAATCAAGAGAAGTTTATGAAAAAAACGGGGCGGTTAAGCAAAACAGCCCGAGCGGGTGAGACATGCTTAACAAAAAGAGCAGGAAAAGCGGAATCTGCGTAACAGGCCCTATGCAGAACAGGGGCGGTTAAGCAGAACGACAGGCATTCTGCAGAGTTTGGAGGTTTTTATGGAGCAGAAAAGAGTTTTAATTTATGGAGATTCTAATACACATGGTTATCGAGTCAGCGATGGACTGCGTTTTCCGAAGACGGAACGCTGGACAGGTATCTGTCAGGAGATTGTCAGTGATAAGATCGAAATTTTGGAAGAAGGACTGAACGGCAGGACTACCTGCGTTGATGAAGAGGGAATGGAATTCAGAAACGGGATGCAGTATATACAGCCCTGCATCCGTACCCATCTGCCGCTGGACATGGTTTGCGTTATGCTGGGCAGCAACGATCTGAAGGCAGTTTTCAGACTGACACCGGAAGAAATCGCTCTTCAGGCTGCAAGAGTGTTAGCTAGAGCGCGGGAAGTGGTACAGAGCAAGTATCCGGACAGCCTCTGTGAATACCTTTTGATTTCACCAATCGAAGTTGGCAGGGAACTGCTGACTGGTCCCTTTGGCTGGGAATTTGAGGGGGAGCTGACCATTGAGAAATCGAAGCGCTTCAGGATTTGCTATGAAGAAGAGGCAAGAAAACAAGGGTTCCTGTTCTTCGATGCTGCAAAACATGCGGCAGCTGGAAAGATTGACGGTCTGCACTTGGACGCAGAAAATCATAAAAAGCTGGGTGAAGCCATGGGTTACTGGTTGCTGGCGCACTACGCATGATGAACCACTGCCGCAGTCTGCCTGTGCAAACAGGGCTAGGTCTTCAATTTGCGCTGCAGCATCTCCAGCTCTTCCAGGTAGATACAATGGGGAAAGTTCTTATCAGCACTTTGAACTAGTTCTATGCAGTGATCCAAATTCATCCAGCGGACTTCTTCAATCTCTGATTCCTGCAGTCTCATGTGGGCAGGGTCAACATCCCGCCAGAGACAATAGATATTGCTGACCTGGTTATCGACGAAAAGCTTTCCATGAAAGACTTCCTGCATTTTGATGATGCGCTGTCCGCAGTAATGGAGATCGCCGGAAGAGACATCGGCTATGCCCAGTTCTTCTATTTCATGGGCGGTTTGACGATCGATGGTTTCCCCGGCAGGGACCCCATTTTCATCGACAATATCAAGCATCTCAGTCATTTTTATCCTCCTGGTTCAAAACTAGATAATCTAAAAGCTGATCAGGCTTATCAAAGATACCGAAGAGTTCCAAGGTCTGGGCCGTCATAAAGCCTTCAGCCGCGGTGTGTTCTAAAAGCTCCGCCAGCTTATCAAAGTATCCGTTTATATTGAGCAGTGCGATGGGTTTGTGATGACGAGAAAGCTGTCGCAGTGTGAAAATCTCAAAGAACTCTTCCAGGGTGCCGATTCCGCCTGGAACGACGGCGAAGCCACTCGAAAGATCTTCCATTCGTTGCTTTCGTTCCCGCATGGTGTCGGTAAAAATCATCTCTGTGCAGTCTTGAAACAGGACGCCCTCCTGGTCGAAGAACTTAGGTGCGATGCCGATGATCTCTCCGCCGTATCGCTGTACGCCTCTGCAGGCAGCCCCCATCAAGCCAGCAGCGCCGCCGCCGAAGACCAGGCCGATCTGCCGTCTGCCCATCTCTTCTCCCAGACGGTTGACCGCTTCAAAATATGCAGGCGCCAGATGATCACTGCTGGCTCCAAATAGACAAAGTCTCATGATGAAAATTCTCCTTTTTCCTTTTGCTGACTATTCTATCACACAGCCGGTGATGATTGAAGGGTATCTTACAATATTGTAAGGATTCTGTAAGCCATTGCTATGGAATCGAATTTTGTCGTAATATATAATAAGTACAAAAGGGAGATACATAAAGGAGATGAAATTAATGGGAAAAAGAGGGAAAATTGCCTGCGGCGCTCTGGCAGTCACTATCTCATGTGGGATATTGGGATTGATCGGTTTGGTTATCTTCGGGGTAGATACGATAACGCAGACAGAGACGGTACTGCCGGAGCCAGGGGACTTGATGCCGGCCTTTTATGCACTGCTTTCAGTGATGCTGGGGTCGATAATCGTCATGATTGCCGCACTTGCGAAGAAAAAATAGTATTTGATGAGAAAAAATGCTGCCGGGCAGAATTGCCAGGCAGCATTTTTTACGTCTTCAGGTCTATTTCTTAGGTTCTTCTTCTTTCCCCTCCTGTTCCAAGCTGAGCAGCATCGAGGCTCTCTCTACCAGACAGCCTTGCGCAAAGGGAGAAAGCCGGAAAAAGGCACTGGCCAGTTCGTTCATCTGCTCCCCTCCCATGCGCTGCAGAGTGACCTGCTTGATGAACTCTTTTTTGTCAGGCTCGAGAAGCACGCTGGTTCTCAGATGATAGAGTTCTGCCAGAGCGACGAGGAGGTTTGCACTGATCATTTCCTCCCCTGTCTCGTACCGGGTGTAAGACATGCGAGATACGTGAAGGTGATTCGCCACTTCCTCCCGCGAATAAGCGTTAATTTTCCTCAGATAACTCATATTTTCTGTGATTCTTTCGTGGATTTTCTTATCCATTGATGTTTCCTCCTGTCGGTAACGTTTTAAATAATAGCGTTCATATATATAGAGTATTGTACTTCAAAAAGGGTTTCAATTTCTGTCGAATTTTTTCGAAAAAAGTCGGAAAAAATAGGAACTTCCCTTCTAAGTTGTAGAAAATTCCCCTGTTAGTTTATTTAAAAGAAAGTTAACTACAAATAAACTAGTAGTTGTGAATAACTCGTCTGAGTAGGGGGAAACCAAGTGAAGTGTGATTACGAATTAAAGCATCTGGACTATATCAAGATGGGCCAAAGAATCAGAAAACAGCGAGAATTTCTGAACTTAACTCGTGAAGAACTGGCTGGCCAGCTTGACGTATCGAGCAAATTTATTGCTGACATCGAATATGGCGAAAAAGGGATTTCGATCAAAAAGTTATATTTGCTGACACAGGTGTTGGACGTATCTGCGGATTATATTCTGGCTGGGGAAGAGAATGTATTGGCAGAAGGCACTGAGAAAAGAAGGATCAAAGAAAATATACTGGAACCTCTGAAACAGTGCAATGTGCAACAATTACGATGCCTGGAGCAGATTGTCAGATTTTATGTCGAGGCATTAAAAGAAAGATGACCCTTTCTGGCAAAGAGCTGGAAGAGCGGAGAGATCTTCTCTGTGACCAGCTTGGTCTCGTCAAAGATGCCTTATCCTTCTTCAGAGTCCCAAAGAAATACGAAGACGATTTAATACAGGAAATATTTATTGTTGCATACAGAAATGTAGACAAGATTAATGATATCAGTAAACTTAATTCCTGGCTATATAAAATATCATACAGAAAGATGCTGTCCTTTATGCAGAAACAGAGAATCATAAACGAAAGGGAGATCTTGTATTCACCAGAAGAATGGGAGCGAGAAGAATTTCGAGAGTCGCAAGCAATAATAGTGTGGGATATCATAGATGGGTATTTTGAAGACAGCGCGCTCTCTGAATTAGTAGAAAAGCTGAAATCTCCTGCACCAGAGATTATCAGGCTTCGTTTTGTAGAGGGATTCATGCTGAAAGAGATTTCGGAGATGCTCGGTTTAAAATACAATACGGTTAAAACTATAGAGTATCGGGCATTTAAGCAATTAAAACAGATGATAGAAAATGAGGGGCAAGAAGAGGACGAGGAGCACATAGAGGCATAGGATAACAAAATATTTAACAATAACATGGCACATCCTGGTGAATTATGGTAAAATTGAATTAACTTATCGTTTTACTTAAATTCAGGGATGTGCTTTTTTATGGAGAAGATGAATCAATCACCATTAGAGGTTTTAAAAGGCTTCTGCTATTATAATTTTATCAAAAGAGACTGCCAGCAAGCGTCAGAATATCTGAGCAGTGATATTCACTGGTTCGGCACTGGCGAAAACGAAGACGTCTACAGCAAAAGGGATGCGGTCAGCTACATGAAAGATGAAATTTCCGCATTTCCTGAAAGCTATGAGTTAGACTATATAGAGGAATCTGAACAGCAACTTACTGATCAGATAGGGACTGCTTTTGTAAAAGTCAACGTGACAGGCGGAGGTTTGTTTTTACCTTGCAGAATATCAGCCACGACATGTACCGAAGATGGTAAAAATGTCATCTGCTCTTTGCACATATCTGTGCCGGAGCTGATGCCGCAAAGCGGAGATTACATACCATTTTCCCAGGCAGATGGGTATGTAAAAGAAAGGGCTTTCGATTTTTTCAATGAAGCCATTTCCGGTGGCATGATGGGTGGTTACGTAGAAGGGGGATTTCCTTTCTACTTTGTCAACAAAGCGATGCTGGATTATCTGGATTACGAGAGTGAAGGGGAATTCATCGACGCGATCGGCGGCTTGATCGAAAACTGCATGCATCCCGACGACCGGGAGATGGTAAACCGGGAAGTAGAACGTCAGTTGGCTCAAGGAGATGATTACCAAGTCACTTACCGTATGTTAAAGAAGGATGGCAGTTATATCTGGGTTGATGATAAAGGTCGGACTGTGATACTGCCGAATGGCAGAAAGGTCATCTACAGCATCTGTATCGACATCACACCGATCATAGAGGCCAATGAGAATCTGGAACTGCTTAATGCAGAGATACAGAATCTGGTCAACTCCGTTCCAGGAGGTGTAGTAACCTTTAAAATAAGCGACGGCCTTGTGCAATGCCTGTATTTCTCTGATGGTGTGGCGCAAATGTGCGGGTATACACCACAGGAGTACCGCTTGGAGCTGGAGACAAACGGACTGTCACACATTATCAACGAGAATGATTACCAGAGAGTCATGATGGCCGTCAAAGAGATCGTCAGCAATGACGAGAGCATTGATCTCACATATCGCTTGAATACAAAATCAAGAGGCGACACGATATGGGTCAATTTCCAGGGGAGGAAGTTACGGGAAGAAGAAGGTGCGCCAGTGATTAACGGCGTTGTTCATAATCTCTCGCAGGAATCCCAACTCTTTGTCAATCTGCTCCGCGAGACGGATCGAATCATGTTCGTTGCAGATGCCCATACCCATGAGATTCTCTATGCCAATGATACAGCAGACAGATATGGTGGAAACGATGTAGGCAGCTATATCGGTAAAAAATGCTATCGCCATATCAGAGGTGAGGAAAAACCGTGCAGCTGGTGTAACCTGGAAGAACTGAATAGAACTGATCTGTCCGAAAAAGTGGAAACTGATTCGAAAACCGGACGCATTTTTAAAGTTCGTGGGAAATTGATAGACTGGCACGGAAGAGACGCCTTTGTCAAATATGCGGAGGATATTACAGATCTGCTCGCGGCACAAGAGATGGCAGAGAAGCAGTCCGCTTATCAAAAGAATCTTTACGATACCCTGCCTTGTGGCATTTTACAATTTGACGTATGCGATCTTGACCATATGCAGTGCAAATACGCCAACGAGATGTGCTATACGATATTAGGTGTAAAAGACCCGTCTGTCAGCCTGATCGCGACAAATATGCTGGACTTTATCGTGAAAGAGGACGAGAAAGAGTTACGAGATCGATTAAAGAAAGTCTGTCAGACAGGGGAAAAGAGTTTCTTCGAACATAGAATTATTAAAATTGACGGTACTGACGCATGGATCAGTGGGGCCATGACGATGATCAAAGATTTTGATGGTCAGGATTTGATACAGAGTGTATTCTACGACATTACAGAGCAGAAAAAAATACAAAGTGCACTGAAAGAAAGTGAATTGAGAAATGTCATGGCACTGGATTCCACAGGACTTGCCGTGTGGACTTATGATGTAGTCAATCAAGTGTTCTGCAATACCAGTAAAGGTGCCCATATTATTGAATACGATGAAAAAATAGAAGGATCTTACCAAACTGTGATCGGCAATGGTCATATTATGAAAGAGAGTGTTGCAGACTATATCGACCTTCATCAAGCCATCGAAAGAGGAGAACCTTATTCAGAGGCGATCATTCACTTCAATCCGACAAAAACAGAAATTGAATGGCAGAAGATCATGTATTCTACCATCTATGATGAAAAAGGCTGCCCTGTCAGTGCGGTCGGTGTCGGTGAAGATATCACGCCTTTGATGGAAGCACAGAACCGATTTGCAGAAGAACTCTTGTACAGGCAGGCGCTGAGAGATAAGATCGTCGCTTCCTATAGGCTGAATCTGACTCGCAATGTGGTGGTCGATGCAGAGACCAGTTTTCCGCACTTTGAGAACATTACAGGGCAGTCTGCAGATAATTACTTTGAAAGGGTGTATGCGGATATTCCTAACCGCGGCGACAGAGAGCGGTTTCAAAAAATGTTCAGCAGAAAGGCGCTTCTGAACAGCTTCGCCAGCGGAACCACAACCTTGAATCTGGAAAACACCAGATATTTTAACCGAGATCAAAATCTGTGGCTTCTGACCACTGCCCATCTCATGAAAAAGCCGGAGTCTAATGAAATCATATGTGTCATTTACTGTCAGGATATCACCTATGAGAAAGTGTTAAAAAACATCATGGATACGATTATTCAGACGGACTATGATTTTGCAGTGGCTATCGACGCCAGAACCGGCATGGCCACCAGGTTCAGCGCTTATGATGATTTTGAAACAGAATTTGAGGATCTACAGTCAGATACGGCAAAATATGAAGATATCGTCAGACGCAGAGCGGAAGCTTTGGTGAATGAAGACGACAGACGGCAGTTTATGGAGCAGACCAGCCTGGAGGCTGTTTTGAGAAAACTTGAGGAAGAGGGCAGCTACAGCTTCACCTATACTATGTGTACGCAGTCAGGAGATAGGCGATATAAAAGTCTGCATTACTGCTATATCGACAAGGAATATGATACGATTCTCTGCACGCGCTCAGATGTGACGAATATCGTGGCCGAGCAGGAGAAGAAGAATGAGGAACTGAAGGCGGCTCTGCACATGGCGGAGGAAGCCAGCAACATCAAATCGGATTTCATGGCCAGGATGAGCCACGAAATCCGCACACCGCTTAACGCGATCATCGGTCTCGCTGAGATTCAGAAGCGGAGTGAAAAAAGCACCCCATTGTGCAGGGAGTATGCGGAAAAGACGCTGTCTTCGGCTGAATATCTGTTATCGCTGATAAACGATATTCTGGACATGTCAAAGATCGAAAGCGGCAAAATAGTCTTGGCCGATGAACCTTTCCGCAGCAGTGCCATGCTCAATGAAATCAATGGAATGATTGCGCCGCAGGCTGATCAAAAGAAAATCAACTACAAAGTGGTCAATTGTACAGAAAGTGATTTTGTCTTCCGTGGTGATGAAACCAGAATCAAGCAGATTCTCTTGAATCTGCTGAACAATGCTGTTAAGTTTACTGCCAGTGGCGGGACTGTGGAGTTGAGATATGAAGTCCTGGAGACTGCAGGCAGAAAAGCGAGAGTTCGTTTTTCTGTATCCGACTCCGGAATCGGGATTTCAAAACAGTTTATGGGACAGATTTTCGATCCGTTTACGCAGGAACACGACGGCACGATCACCGCATATCAGGGAAGCGGTCTGGGCCTGGCCATAGCCAGAAATTTAGCCAGACTGATGGGCGGCGATATTACAGTGGAAAGCCAGATTGGACAGGGAACTGTATTCCAGACGACTCTCTGTCTGGACCTTGCAGAAGAAGAGACAGGATGGAAACCGCAGAAAGCGGGTCAGATCAGCAGGGCAGATTTTAAAGGGAAAGTTTTCCTTCTCTGCGAAGATCATCCACTGAATACCATGGTAGCAACAAAGCTGCTGGAAGCAAAGGGTGCGAAAATTATTCATGCCAAAGATGGCAGAACAGGCGCTCGCCTGTTTGAAGAAAGTGCAGTGGGCACCTTTGATTTGATTTTGATGGATATCAGGATGCCGGTCATGGACGGGCTGACAGCAGCGAAAAAGATCAGATCCATGGATCGTCCCGATGCAAAGACAGTGCCGATCATCGCCATGACTGCCAATGCATATGCGGAGGATATAGAGAAATCCAGGGAAGCAGGGATGAATTCCCATCTGGCAAAGCCCATTGAGGCTGATCTCCTGTATTCCACCATAGATCAGTTTTTACGATAGATAGATAAAATTCAAGTGCATATCAGTGACAGTCTTTGGTAAAATAAAAAAGAATCAATGCTGGTATTGTGGACAAAAGGAGGAAATTATGAGTATCAAAGTTGCAATTAATGGATTTGGACGAATTGGCAGACTGGCATTCCGCAAGGTCTTTGACGATCCGGAGTTTGAGGTTGTCGCGATCAACGATCTGACCAAGCCGGAAATGCTGGCTTATCTTCTCAAATATGACAGTGTGCAGGGGGCGTACAGAGATCATATTGTGGAACACGATGATTCGTCCATCACTGTAGATGGAAAAGCAATCAGAATCTACGCAGAACCAGATCCGGCAAAGCTGCCTTGGAAGACTTTGGACGTAGACGTGGTCTTGGAGTGTACAGGCTTTTTTGCATCAAAGGCGAAGTCCCAGGCCCACATCGATGCGGGTGCCAAGAAGG
>UMIU01032335.1_pt1 | contig 10300 bp, 10 predicted proteins | sample 1965871 | NCBI WGS metagenome assembly UMIU01 (sample SAMEA4836132, study PRJEB28245) | human gut metagenome | biome: gut microbiome; material: fecal sample | place: Denmark | collected 2008
AACCGGGAATTGCATTCCAGATTTTTGATACGCTTGCTAAGAGCTACATTAATGTGGATATTATTCTTCAGTCTGTGGGAAGAGAAGGAACAAAAGATATTTCCTTTACCGTTGCTTCAGAAGATCTTGAAAATGCGCTTCAGGTATTGGATGCGAATAAAGAAAGACTGACGATTCAAAAAGTAACTTATAATGAAGATGTTGCAAAATTGTCCATTGTCGGGGCGGGTATGATGAGTAATCCGGGAGTTGCAGCGAGAATGTTCGAGGCATTGTATAATTCCCGTGTTAATATTAATATGATTTCGACATCTGAGATCCGAATCACGGTATTGGTTGCCAAGAATGATATTGAAAAAGCAATGAATGCGGTTCATGATGGATTTGGAATGGCGGATTAAAAGCCGCAGTATTAAACTTCAGAATTTGCACGCAGAAAACCGGTAATAATCTGTTGGTTCTCATGGGAGAGGGTACGGTATTGAATAATCATATCGATTTCCTCTTCTGAGAGATAGATCGTATTACCGGTTTTTTTCTCGGATGCAAGCGCGTAAGGAGCAGGATCTTCAGACAGAATGCCGGAGGTGTCGCTGTGCTGAAGATTTTTAAGAACAAGAGCATCGAGATTAACCTGATAGAAAGAGGCAAGAAGAAGCAAAGAGTCTAGGTCTGGTGTGCGTTTGCTTGTCTCATAGTTGGAATATGCCTGTCTGGAAATATTCAGCATGTCGCTCAGTGTGGTCTGGGTCAGGCCGCACTGTTTGCGAAGGTATCTTAAATTGTTTGCAAGCTGTATATTTGGCATGTCCTTCTATCCTCCGGAAAATAATATCTCCTGTTAGTATAGCAATTTGCCAAATAAATAGAAATCTATGCAACAAAACGTCACAAAGAGAAAGAAAGCAACAAAATGATGCTAATTGGATTTGCTTAATTGGCTGTTGTGGTATTTTCCGGAGAACGTAACGTCTTCACCAAACCAGTCAGGCGCCTGAAAATGTCTGGCAGTATCTTCGTCTGGAAATTCTACTTCTGCAAGCGCGAGGGGCGCAAGGTCACCTTCAAAGAGGTCCAGCTCGATCGTCAGATCATTCGGAAGAGGAATCATATAACGGCGTTTTTGAATGAGTCTTCCGTCAACCTTGGAGAGAAGATGGGTATAAGCATCCTGGGTTAACGGAAGGTTGTACTCTTCTCGGATCATCAGACCGGAAGATTTGTAAGTTAACTCAAACGTATCGTTGTCACGACGGATGCGGATGACCGGTTCTGTGCACAGATACCCCTGTTCGATGATTCGACAAGGGTATCTTTCTAAATCGTTTGGAAGTTGATGGATGAGATATTTTCGTTCGATTTCCATAATAGTAGGTTCCTTTCTTATCTGTAATTAGAGTATGCATGATATAGGTGCTTACAGCTACCATAATAATGGAGTATACAAAAAATGTAAACAATGCTAAAATGATAAAATGTAAGATCAAGGAGGCTGATATCAATGAAAAAAGTAAGTGTGATTTTGGCAGACGGCTTTGAAGAAATTGAAGCCCTGACTGTTGTAGATCTTTTGAGAAGGGCACAAATCTATGTGGGAACCGTTTCTATTACCGATGATTATACGGTTCATGGGGCGCATGGGATTAATGTGCAGGCAGAAGATTTATTCGAAGAAGTAGCTTTTGTCGAATCGGATATGATTGTACTTCCGGGAGGAATGCCGGGAACCTCTAATCTGAACGCGCATGAGGGTGTCAGACGAGTGGTGAAAGAATTTAACCGAGATGGAAAATACATTGGTGCCATCTGTGCGGCTCCAACAATTCTTGGTAATCTGGGACTTCTGAAAGGAAAAAGAGTCAGCTGCTATCCGTCTGTAGAACAGGAAATTCAGGGAGCGGTTATGACACGGACGGATGTAACGGTGGATGGCAATCTGATTACCAGCCGCGGTGCAGGTACTGCGATTGCATTTGCATTAAAGCTGATCGAGATGTTGTCCGGAGCAGAGAAAGCTGCCGAAATTGCCGAGGCAATTCTCTATGAATAGAAAAAAAAGAAGACCGTTTTGCTGGGTTTTACTGCTGTGTTTGGTGATGACCGGACTTCTAAGCGGATGTGGGAGTAAGTTTGATGCCAGAGGATATACGAAGGCGCTTTTAGATCTTAACTTTCAGGGAGAATCCGCAGGGGCATTGGAATATGTGGATGGAGTCACAAAGGAAGATCTGATGCAGCAATATCAGGCGTTTATTGATCAGTTTGTAGAGACCAATATTGCCAGCGGACTGGAGCTTCCGGAGACGAAGCGGCAGAATTTTGCACAGTTGGTTTCGACGATCCTGACTACGATGCGCTATGATGTGAAAGAGGCAAAGGAGAGTGGGAAGCGGGAATATGAAGTTCCGGTTTCTATCTGGCCTACAGACCTATTTGAAAAGTATCAGGAATTGTTAGTGGCAGATTCGCTTAAGATTGCAGAAAAGGTCAGAGAAGGCGGATATGTTGGTACAGAGGAAGAAGTAAATCAGCAAATGCTGGGAGACATTATTAATCATTCGTATGAACTTCTGGATGCAGCATTCCAGGATCAGGAATACCAGGAAGAAGAAACGGTGATTCTGCATGTGAGAGCAGATAAAAAGAATGAATATTTTATTGATGAAGATGACATGAACACATTGATTCTAAAAATCCTGAAGTTAGATGAAATCGGGGGCTAGATATTTGCGAGGGTTTGTGTTATACTTCTGAGGTGAATGTAATGTAGTATGCCCATTTTCCGGGAAAAACTGTCCGGAACAGGGATAGAAACAGGAGGAAAATAGTAAATGAGTTTACAGGTAGAAAAATTAGAAAAAAACATGGCGAAACTTACAATCGAAGTTCCAGCCGATGATTTAGAGAAAGCGCTTCAGAGTGCATATATGAAGCAGAAAAACAAAATCTCTCTGCCGGGATTCCGTAAAGGAAAAGTTCCGCGTCAGATGATCGAGAAGATGTACGGAGCAGAAATTTTCTATGATGATGCAGCAAATGAGCTGATTCCAAAGGCATATGCAGAGGCATATGATGAATCTGATCTGGAAATCGTATCCAGACCGGAGATCAATGTTGTACAGATCGAGAAGGGAAAAGCATTTATTTTTACTGCTGATGTGGCAACTAAGCCGGAAGTGACACTTGGAGAGTACAAAGGTCTGGAAGTAGACAAAGTATCTACTCGTGTGACACAGAAAGAAGTAGATGCCAAGATTCAAGAAGAAGCAGAGAAGAATGCAAGAACAATCACTGTAGAAGATCGCGCAGTACAGGACGGCGATGAAGTGATCCTTGATTTTGAAGGTTTTGTTGACGGAGAGGCTTTTGAAGGCGGTAAGGGAGAAAACTATCCGCTGACAATTGGTTCTGGTTCCTTTATTCCTGGATTTGAGGAGCAGTTAGTAGGCGCAGAGACAGAGAAAGAAGTAGAAGTAAAAGTGACATTCCCAGAAGAGTATCATGCAGAAGAACTGAAGGGAAAAGAAGCTGTATTCAAATGTACAGTCCATGAGATCAAGGCCAAAGAGCTGCCAGAAATCGATGATGAGTTTGCAGCAGAAGTATCAGAATTTGATACTTTAGATGAGTACAAAGCAGATGTAAAAGCGAAGATCAAAGAAGAAAAAGCTTCTGAAGGAAAGAGAAAACAGGAAGATCAGGTAGTGGAGCAGGCAATTAAGAATGCATCCTACGAGATTCCGGAAGCAATGATCGATACACAGGTAATGCAGATGGCAGATGAGTTCGCTCAGAGAATGCAGTCTCAGGGATTGACTATGGAGCAGTACTTCCAGTTTACAGGCATGACAGCTGAAAAGATGATGGAAGAACTGAAGCCACAGGCAGTGAAGAGAATTGAGACACGTCTGGTTCTGGAGGCAGTTGCAAAGGCTGAGAATATTGAGATCAGCGATGAAAAGCTGGATGAAGAGATCGCCAAGATGGCAGAAGCTTACAAGATGGAAGCAGATAAGCTGAAAGAGTTTATGGGTGAGAACGAAAAGAAACAGATGAAAGAAGATATGGCAGTGCAGGAGGCAGTATCCTTCCTTGTAGAAAATGCCGTTGAAAAATAAGAATTTTAAGAAGAACGTATAGTCAAAGGAGGCATATACATGAGTGTAATTCCTTATGTAATTGAACAGACAAGCCGTGGGGAACGCTCCTATGACATCTATTCAAGATTATTAAAAGACAGAATTATCTTCCTTGGGGAAGAGGTAACTGACGCGTCAGCAAGCGTGATTGTAGCGCAGCTTTTGTTCCTGGAAGCAGAGGATCCGGAGAAAGATATTCATCTGTATATCAACAGTCCGGGAGGATCTGTGACTGCAGGTATGGCAATTTATGATACCATGCAGTATATTAAGTGCGATGTAGAGACGATTTGTATCGGTATGGCTGCAAGTATGGGATCTTTCCTGCTTGCAGGAGGTACCAAAGGCAAGAGACTGGCGCTTCCGAATGCGGAGATTATGATTCACCAGCCATCTGGCGGCGCACAGGGACAGGCAACAGAAATCCAAATTGCGGCTGAGCACATCCTGAAGACTCGTCAGAAGTTAAATCAGATATTGGCAGAAAATACGGGACAGCCGCTGAATGTTATCAGCATTGATACGGAACGTGATAACTTTATGTCAGCTGAAGAAGCAAAAGCATATGGCTTGGTTGACGAAGTTATTAAAAGCCGCTAGGAATGGCTGTCTGATTATGAGGTGGAAGTATGGTAAATAAGAACGATGATCAGGTGAGATGTTCGTTCTGTAATAAGACGCAGAATCAGGTGCGCAAGCTGATTGCGGGTCCTAATGGCACTTATATTTGTGATGAGTGTATTGAGGTCTGCAATGAGATACTGGAAGAAGAATTTGTATATGATGATGGAAGAGAGTGGAATCCATTTGCGGATATCAATCTGTTGAAGCCGGAAGAGATCAAGAATTTCCTTGATGACTATGTGATTGGTCAGGACGAGGCGAAGAAAGTCCTTTCTGTGGCGGTGTACAATCATTATAAACGAATTATGGCAGAGAAGGATTTGGGAGTAGAATTACATAAAAGTAATATTTTAATGTTAGGGCCAACCGGATGTGGAAAGACACTTCTGGCTCAGACACTTGCCAAGATCCTGAATGTTCCGTTTGCTATTGCAGATGCTACGGCTCTGACAGAGGCCGGATATGTAGGAGAAGATGTGGAAAATATTCTTCTTAAGATTATTCAGGCGGCAGACGGAGATATTGAACGTGCAGAATATGGAATTATCTATATTGATGAGATTGATAAGATTACAAGAAAGTCTGAGAATCCGTCTATTACCAGAGACGTATCCGGAGAGGGTGTACAGCAGGCGCTCTTAAAGATTATTGAGGGAACTGTTGCAAGTGTTCCGCCGCAGGGAGGAAGAAAGCATCCGCACCAGGAGTTGATTCAGATTGATACTACCAATATTCTCTTTATTTGCGGAGGTGCATTTGAGGGAATTGATAAGATTATTGAAAAACGAATCGATCAGAAGTCTATTGGATTTAATGTAGAAATTGCAGATAAGCATGAAAATGATGTGGATGCATTGCTTCAACAGGTGCTTCCGCAGGATTTGGTGAAATTCGGTCTCATCCCAGAGTTGGTAGGACGTGTGCCGGTTACCGTTGCGCTTGAAATGCTGGATAAGGAAGCATTGGTGCGTATTTTGGCGGAGCCGAAGAATGCCATTACGAAACAGTATGAGAAAATGCTGGAACTGGATGGGGTAGAATTGATCTTTGACGATAAGGCATTGGAGGCGATTGCTGAAACATCGCTGAAGCGAAAGACAGGAGCAAGAGGTCTTCGTGCGATTATGGAGAAGATCATGATGGATATTATGTATAAAGCTCCGTCAGACGACACATTGAAGTCTTGTCGTATTACGGAAGACGTTGTAAAAGGAATCGGAGAACCGGAGTGTGTACACACATCCGTCAGATCTGAGAGTGCATAACTATCATGGGCGGGTACAAGAATAAAGATTGTGCCCGCCTGTTTTCATATAGAGGTCAAAAATATCATACAGGAGTGGAAAATATGAATGTAGAGACAAAAAGTCTGCCTATGGTAGCGCTTAGAGGGCTTACAGTGCTGCCGGAGATGGTGAAGCATTTTGATGTAAGCCGAACGAAATCAATTCAGGCAATCGAGGAGGCAATGGAAGGCGATCAGAAAATTTTTCTTTCTGCTCAGATTGAACTTGATACGGAAGATCCCGGGATCGCTGATGTATATAGAATCGGCTGTATTGCGTCCATTAAACAGGTGGTTAAGCTTCCTAAGAAGATGCTAAGAGTATTGATTGTGGGAGAAACGAGAGCGAGACTGAATGTGCTGGAATTTGAAGATCCGTATCTTCGTGCGAATGTGACAGAAGTCCCGGATGAAGTGCAGACAGACGGGGAAGAAGAAAATCCGCTTAGTGTGGAGGCAATGCGTTCTGGTCTTCAGGATATTTTTAAAGAATATCTCTTGAAAAATCCGAAGCTTTCTAAGGAACTGGCCTTTCAGGTAGAGCAGACAGAAGAGCTGCAAAAGCTTGTGGATGTAATTGCGGCAAATGTGCCGTTTGGGTATAAAGACGCGCAGCTCCTTCTGGAAGAACAGAATTTGATGGATCGATATGAACTGTTGGTATATAAGCTGGTAAGTATGATTCAGGTACTGAATGTAAAAGAAGAACTGCAGGCGAAGGTCAAAGAGCGGGTGGATAAAAATCAGAGAGAATACATTTTAAGAGAAGAGATGAAGCTGATTCGGGAAGAGCTCGGTGATGACAGCACCTTGTCAGATGCGGATGAATTTCAGCAGGCGGCAGAAAAGCTTCAGGCATCAGATGAGGTAAAAGAAAAGCTTTATAAAGAGATTAAACGATTTCGCAATTCGATGGGAAGCCCGGCGGAAACCGGTGTTATCCGTACCTATATTGAAACCATGCTGGAGATGCCCTGGGATAAAATGTGTGAGGAGCATCAGAATATTGCTTATGCAAAAGAAGTATTGGAAGCAGAGCATTACGGATTGGAAAAAGTAAAGGAAAGAATTTTAGAATTTCTGGCAGTTCGCGCCTTGACAAAACGGGGAGACGCACCGATTCTGTGTCTAGTGGGACCGCCGGGAACTGGAAAAACATCCATTGCAAGATCTCTTGCGCGTGCGTTAAAGAAGCCTTATGTCCGCATTTCTTTAGGCGGAGTGCGGGACGAAGCGGAAATTCGCGGACACAGAAAGACTTATGTAGGAGCAATGCCGGGACGGCTTGCCGCAGGTTTGCGTCAGGCAGGGGTGAAGAATCCGCTGATGCTTTTAGATGAGATCGATAAAGTCAGCAATGATTATAAAGGGGATACTTTTTCAGCGCTTTTAGAGGTGCTGGACAGTGAGCAAAACTGCAAATTTCGGGATCACTATCTGGAGGTGCCTATTGATATGTCCGAAGTCTTGTTTATTACGACAGCGAATACGCTTCAGACGATTCCAAGACCGCTTCTTGACCGAATGGAAATTATTGAAATCAGCAGTTATACAGAAAATGAGAAAATGCATATTGCAACAAGACATCTGATTCCCAAACAGCGGGAAAAACACGGACTGACAGAAGATCAACTTGTGATCAGTAAAAATGCACTGTGGAAAATGGCCCGCAATTATACGAAAGAGGCCGGTGTGCGTCAGTTAGAACGGAAAATCGGAGATATTTGCCGGAAGGCAGCCAGAGAGATTCTGGAAAGCCAGAAGAAGGCTGTACGTGTGACAGAACGCAATCTCTGTCAGTATCTGGGAAAAGAAGTTTACACTTATCAGATGGCGAACAAAGAAGATGAGGTTGGAATTGTCCGCGGTCTGGCATGGACCAGTGTCGGAGGTGATACCCTTCAGATTGAAGTAAATGTGATGCCGGGTGAGGGTGAGATTCTTCTGACAGGTCAATTAGGTGACGTAATGAAGGAGTCGGCTAGAACTGGAATCAGCTATATCCGTTCTGTGAGCGGTGAGTATGGGATTTCGGAGAATTTCCTAAAAGAGCATGACGTTCATATTCATATTCCGGAGGGAGCGGTTCCTAAAGACGGGCCGTCTGCCGGTATTACTATGGCAACGGCAATGATCTCTGCAATTACCGGGCGAAAGGTAAGGGCAGATCTGGCAATGACAGGGGAAATTACGCTTCGCGGTCGAGTGCTTCCGATTGGCGGATTAAAGGAGAAGCTTTTGGCAGCTAAGAATGCCGGGATACATACAGTGGTGATACCAAAGGAAAATGAGAAGGATGTGGAAGAAATCTCAGCAGAGATTACCCGTGGGCTTAAGATTCTCCCGGTGAGTTATATGGAAGAGGTCTTAGAGGCTGCACTTTTGTAAATGAAAAGCGTAAAAGGAGAGACGAAAAGGATGATAATCAAAAATATTAATTTAGAGACGGTGTGTGGTATTACCAGTAAGCTTCCGGATAATAGTTATCCAGAAATTGCGTTTGCGGGAAAGTCTAATGTTGGAAAATCGTCGCTGATCAATGCACTTATGAATCGCAAATCCTACGCGAGGATATCGGCAACTCCCGGAAAAACACAGACCATTAACTTCTATAATATCAATGATGAAATGTATTTGGTGGATTTGCCGGGATATGGATATGCGAAGGTCTCAGAGCAGGAGAAAATTCGGTGGGGAAAGCTGATCGAACGTTATCTGCATGGATCAAAACAGTTGAAAGCGGTATTCTTGTTGATCGATATCCGACATGACCCGTCAGCAAATGACAAAATGATGTATGACTGGATTGTAGCGCAGGGATTTGAGCCGATTATTATTGCAACGAAGTTAGATAAGATTAAGCGAAGTCAGGTGGCAAAACATTTAAAGGCGGTAAAACAAGGACTGGGACTGATTCCCGGAACCAAAGTGATTCCGTTTTCATCTGTGACCAAGCAGGGGCGCGATGAAATCTGGGAATTTGTGGAAACAGAGTATCTGGGGAAAGGTTCTGATGAAGAACCGGATCAAAAAGAGGTGGAATCATAAATGCAGACCAATTTTAAGGAACAGTTACACGATGAACGTCCCTACTGGAAGGTGATCGTCAGCTTAGCGGTCAGCTTGATTGGAACAATTTTATTTATTTACGTTGGATATCGTCTGCTCGCGTTTTTCATGCCTTTTGTAATTGGATGGTTCCTTGCCTATGTGGCAAGTCCTCTGGTAAATTGGCTGGAAAAACGGGTGAGGATTGTGAAAAAGCTGGGATCTGCACTGATTATTATTCTGGTATTGGCCGGAGTTGGACTTCTTTGCTACTTCCTTGGCAGTAAGCTGTGGCAGGAGATTCGTGCGTTGATTGAAAACATGCCGGGAATTTATCGGGATTTGGAGAGTGGCTTCTATACAGTGGGAGAAAACTTAGAGGGCATTTTTGAAATGCTTCCGGAAGGAGTGCAGGAAGGCTGGCAGACGATGATCAGTAATCTGGATCAGACGATGGGTAATCTGATCGGAAGAATCAGCGAGCCGACAATGGCTGCGGCTGGAAATTTTGCCAAGCGGATTCCATCGATCTTTATTGGGACTATTGTCACATTTATTTCCTCGTATTTTTTCATTGCAGAGCGGGAGGAAGTAATTATCTGGGCTAAAAAAGTGGCGCCGGATCCACTGGTAGAGCGGATGAGCATGGTGATGGATAATCTGAAATATGCAGTGGGCGGTTACTTTAAGGCGCAGTTTAAGATTATGATCGTTGTGTGCCTGATCCTGATTGTGGGTTTTGTGATTTTAGATGTTCATTTCTACTTCTTACTGGCGATCTTGATTGCGCTTCTTGATTTTCTCCCGTTTTTTGGAACGGGAACGGCGTTGATACCGTGGGGACTATATAAATTAATGGTGGGAGATTATAAGATGGTGATCGGCCTTGTGATCCTTTATGGGGTGACACAGCTGGTGCGTCAGCTTATCCAGCCGAAGCTGGTGGGGGATAGTATGGGATTAAAACCGCTTCTGACACTGGTGTTTTTATATGCAGGATACAAGATTGGCGGTGTGATTGCGATGATTTTCGCGGTGCCGATCGGAATGATTTTGATGAATCTTTATAAGGCTGGGGCCTTTGATTATATTTTGGATGATGTAAAGATTTTGATGGAGGGACTCCTGAAATTAAGAGAGTAAAATCAAAACGCAGAAGAAAGATAAGAAAAAACAGAAAATTAAGAATAGAAAGATCAGGAAA
>UMIU01001981.1_pt1 | contig 10267 bp, 14 predicted proteins | sample 1965871 | NCBI WGS metagenome assembly UMIU01 (sample SAMEA4836132, study PRJEB28245) | human gut metagenome | biome: gut microbiome; material: fecal sample | place: Denmark | collected 2008
TATTGCGAGAAGTGTTCTATGGCAGCTACGACTGAAAGAGCAGAATGTGTCGATGCGGCGCCGCAGACAGACGTATCTGAACTTGCCATGGAAGAGGTACTTACGCCGGGAACAAAGACTATAGAAGATGTTGCGAACTTCTTGAACCTGGACAAAAAACAGACGATCAAAGCCCTGCTCTTCGTCACCTATGATGAAGAAGGCAATGAAAACGGTTACGTAGCAGCCTTTGTAAGAGGCGACAGAGAGCTGAACATGACGAAACTGATCAACGCTTTAGATATTCCGGAGCATGCCATTGAGTTTGCCGACGAGGAAAAAATGGCGGCGGCGACAGGATGCGTGGGCGGTTTTACCGGACCGTGCGGACTGCACGACTGTACCATCGTAGTGGACAGCGAGCTGCCAGGCCTCAAGAATTTGTGTGCGGGTGCATGTAAGGAAGACCACCACTTGATCAACGTCAATTATGGCAGGGACTACAAAGGTGATATCATCACTGATCTGAAGGTACTGCAGGAGGGAGACCCTTGTCCGATCTGCGGCGCACCTGTCAAACATGCCAGAGGCATCGAGGTTGGACAGGTCTTCAAGCTGGGAACTAAGTATTCTGAGTCCATGGGCGCAATGTATGTAGACGAAAACCAGAAGGAGCAGCCTATCGTCATGGGATGTTACGGTATTGGCGTGACGAGGACCTTGGCGGCAGTGGTAGAACAGCACCACGACGACAACGGCATCATCTGGCCGATGTCAGTAGCGCCTTACCATGTGATCATCACCTTGGTGAAGCCAGACGATGAGGCGCAGGCAGCAGCAGCGGAGAAGATTTACAAGGCGCTTGCTGATGCCAGAGTGGAAGTGCTTTTGGACGACAGAAAAGAGAGACCTGGTGTCAAGTTCAAAGACGCTGACCTTCTGGGCATTCCTGTGAGAATCACAGTTGGAAAGCTGGCAGGAGAAGGCAAGGTGGAATACAAGCTCCGAAGAGATGCGGACAAAGAAGAAATCACCATTGACGAGGCAATTTCCAGAGCAATCGAGATTGTCGCCAATGAGAAATAGTCCATTTACAGGAGGAAAATGTGGATTTTATAACTGTAATGGAATGGATTGGTACCGTCGCCTTTGCTGTGTCAGGGGCGGTGGTTGCCATCGAAAGGGAGCTTGACTACTATGGCATCTGTTTTCTGGCAATCATTACCGCTATCGGCGGCGGAATTATCAGGGATGTCCTGATCAATCAAAGTCTGCCGGCATCTCTCGCCAATCCTATGTATGCCATCGTCAGTTTACTGACGGCAGCAGCTGTCATCTTTTTCTACAAAAAGATCGACAAGATCTCTCATCTGGTATCTGTTGCTGACGGCTTCGGTCTGGCGGCATTTACCGCCATCGGATCGCAGGTTGCTGTTCGCAGCGGACACGGGGATATTTATGTCATCATCGCCCTGGCGGTACTGACAGGAACCTTCGGAGGCGTTCTGAGAGACGTCTTTGTACAGGAAATTCCCCGCTGCTTCAGACGGGAAGTCTATGCAGTGGCGTCGATTGTAGGGGCAATCGCCTTTGCTGTATCATATAAATATATTGGCACCGGTTTGGCTATGTACGTCTGCTTTGGCGTGACACTGGTCATCAGACTGGCAGCGATATTCAAAAATTTGCATTTAGGAAAAGTGAAGCTGGATTAGAATGAGTAAATTAGAAAAAGTAAAAAACAATTTGTTTTTACAGCTTTTTTGGACCTTCTTTAAGTTAGGACTGTTTACAATTGGCGGAGGAATGGCGATGATTCCTCTGATTCAAGATATCGTTGTGGATAAAAAGAAGTGGATGACCGAGGAAGAAGCTGTGGACTGCATTGCAGTCAGCCAGGGCTTGCCTGGCGTTATTGCCATCAATATGGCGACTTATATCGGACAGACAAAGAAGGGCATATTGGGAGCGATCGTCGCCACCATCGGCGTCATCCTGCCCAGCTTTATCATCATCATTCTGGTCATCAAAGTTCTCGCCGGCATCGGCGACAATCGATATGTGAACGGCGCTTTGGCAGGTATCAAAGCAGCAGCAACAGGTTTGATAGCCTATTCTGCATATAAAGTCGGCAAACAGGTTCTGAAGGGACCTTTCCAATGGGTTCTCGCCCTGTTGTCCTTTGCGGCAATCGCAGCATACAGCGTCAACGCGGTATGGGCCATCGTCGCAGGAATCCTTGTGGGTCTGGTCTATACTGCTGTCAAAGATAAGAAGAAGGGAAACGGGGGTGAATCTCGGTGATTTACCTGAAACTATTTCTCGTATTTGCCAAGATCGGAGTATTCGGATTCGGAGGGGGCATGGCCATGCTTCCCATGATTTATCAGGGAGCACAGTCCTTTGGCCTGATGTCTGCTGATGAGTTCTCCAATCTTGTTGCCATATCCCAGGTGACACCGGGACCGATGGCCGTCAATGCGGCGACTTATGTAGGATTCAACTGCGCAGGTTATGCCGGTGCTGTCGCTGCCACTTTTGGTGTCGCTGTGCCGTCCTTTATCCTGGTTACCCTGGCGTGCTACTTTATCAGCAAGTTCAAGGAGAGCAAGGCTATCGAAGGGGCTTTCGCCGGCATCAGGCCAGTGACAGTCGGTCTGATTGGTGCGGCTGTCATATTCATGGGGCAGAGCGCCTTTGAGACGATCAGCCTGGTGCCGTGTCTGATTACCTTGGGAACCGTCATCCTTGTAGGAAAATTTAAAGTAAGCCCGATTGCAATTGTCATTGCGGCGGGCGTGATAGGAGCGATATTATGTGGGTAGGTGGCGTAAGAGTTGTACTTCAGAACGAAGAAGGAAAAATTTTGATGGTGAAACAGCACCATGAGAATCGTGATATCTGGATGGTACCCGGCGGCGGTATTGAAGAAGGAGAAAACTCCATCGAGGCGGCTGTGAGGGAGGTAAAAGAGGAAACTGGTCTGGATGTAGAGATTCACGGTGTCGCGTGGCACATCGAAGAAGTGTCTCCAGAGAGGGGACAGAGGTTTGTCAACTATATGATTGGAAAAATCGCGGGTGGTGAGCTGGCTTTGGGCAGTGATCCGGAGCTTGAGACAGATAAACAGGTACTGAGAGAGGTCAAATTCATGTCCAGAGAAGAGATCGGACAATTGGAACACGTATATCCGAAGTTTTTTAATGACGAAATCTGGGGTATACTTGAAGAAGAACACAATGGAATGACCTATTATAAATTGAGATACAAAGGAGAAGAGTAAAATGAAAAAAGTAATCATCGAAATGGAAAAAGGCGGCGTTATGAAGGGTGAACTGTACGAGGACATCGCGCCAATTACCGTAGAAAATTTTGAAAAATTAGCGAAAGATGGATTTTATAACGGATTGACTTTTCACAGAGTGATTCCAGGCTTCATGATTCAGGGAGGATGCCCAAAAGGAAATGGAACAGGCGGCCCTGGATACACCATCAAAGGGGAATTCAACTCTAATGGCGTGAAGAATGATCTGAAACATACGACAGGTGTTTTATCTATGGCAAGAACCATGGTACCGGATTCTGCTGGTTCGCAGTTCTTCGTCATGGTGGCGGACGCTCCGCATCTCGATGGAGAATATGCTGCATTTGGCAAGATTACGGAGGGTATCGATGTGGCTCTGGACATTGCCAATGTGCCAAGAGGAAGAATGGATGACCCAATTGAACCGGTCGTTATCAAAACTGTGACAGTTGAATAATTTGTTTGTGTAAAACGGGAAATTTTGGGTATAAATACAAAATTAATTCTTAGTTATGAAAGGATGAATCAAAATGGCATTCTTTAGGGACGTTCATGAGGATATTCAGACGGTACTCAAAAAAGACCCGGCAGCGAGAAACAGTATAGAGGTTTTGCTGTGTTATCCGGGCGTTTGGGCGTTGATTTTTCATAAGCCGGCGCACTCCCTGTACAAACACAGATTGAAGCTATTGGCCAGAATCATATCACAGTTTGCCAGATGGCTGACAGGCGTAGAAATTCATCCGGGTGCAACCATCGGGCGCAGATGTTTCATCGACCACGGTATGGCAGTGGTCATCGGGGAAACGACTGAAATTGGTGATGACGTGACGCTGTATCAGGGTGTCACCTTAGGGGGAACGGGAAAAGATACAGGAAAACGCCATCCTACCATTGGCAACAGAGTCATTGTCAGCTCCGGCGCCAGGGTCCTGGGACCTTTCAAGGTGGGCGACGACGTGAAAATCGGCGCAGGGTCCATCGTGCTCAATGAAATTCCGCCGGGATGTACGGTTGTGGGGATTCCGGGTAAAATTGTCAAGAGATATGGGGAAAGCACAGAAGACCTTAACCAGGTCAATCTGCCGGACCCTGTGGCTACGGAACTGGAATGCCTGCGCAGAAGAATTGTAATGCTGGAGAACAAGCTCAATCAGATAAATAAGCAAAACCAGAAAGGGAATGAAGATGAAAATATATAACACACTGACTAGAAAAAAAGAAGAGTTCGTACCGATTAAAGAAGGGGAAGTTTCTATCTATGTCTGTGGCCCTACCGTATATAATTTCTTTCATATAGGCAACGCGAGACCCTTTGTCGTATTTGACACTCTGAGAAAGTATATGGAATACAGGGGCAATCAGGTAAAATTTGTCCAGAACTTTACTGACGTTGACGACAAGATTATCAATAAGGCGAAGGAAGAAGGGATCACTGCCCCTGAAGTGTCGGAGAAATATATTGAAGAATACTACAAGGATGCAGCGGCGCTTAACGTAAGAAAAGCTGACGTCCACCCGAAGGTTTCAGAGCACATTCAGGACATCGTCAAGTTTGTCGAGACTTTGGTGGAAAAGGGCTATGCCTACGAAGCCGACGGCGACGTGTATTTCTCGACCAGAAAATTCCCTGAATACGGCAAGCTTTCTAAGCAGAACATCGACGATTTGGAGTCAGGCGCAAGAATTGCTGTGGGCGAGGTAAAGCAGGATCCACTGGATTTTGCCCTCTGGAAAGCGAGAAAGACCGACGATGAAATCGCTTGGGAATCCCCATGGGGAATGGGAAGACCGGGCTGGCACATCGAATGCTCGGCCATGTCGAAAAAGCACCTGGGAGAAACCATCGACATCCATGCCGGCGGACAGGATCTGCAGTTCCCGCACCACGAAAATGAGATCGCTCAGTCAGAGTGCTGCAATGGCGCGCCATTTGCGCACTACTGGATGCACAACGGCTATATTACGATTGATAATGAGAAGATGTCAAAGTCCAAGGGAAATTTCTTTACTGTAAGAGATATCCTCAAAGAATACGACGGGGAAGTCATTCGTTTTTTCCTGCTGTCAGGGCACTATAGAAATCCGATCAACTTCAGCGACGCTTTGATGGAGCAGGCCAAGAATGGTCTCGGCAGAATGGAAAACTGCAAGGAGAATCTGGTTTATCTGACGACAGCCGGGGCAGAGGGCGCAATGACTTCTGCAGAGGAAGAGCAGCTGGCCGCATATGACAAGTATCGCCAGGACTTTATCCGGGTCATGGACGACGATCTCAACACTGCTGACGCTATCAGTGCAGTGTTTGAGCTGGTTACTGCTATTAATACGGCAGTCAAGGACGGAGCTACGAGGGAGTTTGCACAGAAGTCCCTGGAGACTTTGATGGAATTTGCTGACGTCTTAGGTCTTTTGCAGGGCAAGGCAGACGAGGGCGTCGATGATGAGATTCAGAAGCTGGTTGACGAGAGACAAGAAGCGAGAAAGGCGAAAAACTTTGCCAGGGCTGATGAGATCAGAGATCTGCTGAAAGAAAAAGGCATCACCTTAAAGGACACGCCGCAGGGTGTGCAGATTATAAAAGAATAGTATGAAACAACTGAATCCAAGGGAAATAAATACAACGGCATTGGCTTTTTTAGGCGATGCCGTTTATGAGATATATGCGCGGAAATATGTGATGGACAGTGGGCAGCAGAATGCGGACAGACTGCACAAGGAAGCCATCAAGTACGTGTGTGCTGACGGACAGGCAAAAGCCGTAAAGTCCTTACTGAAGGATTTTTTGACAGAAGAGGAGGCTGGATTGGTCAGGCGGGCCAGAAACCGGAAGACGGCGTCAAAGGCAAGAAGTGCAGATGCCGTGACCTACAAGCTGGCTACAGCCTTTGAAGCCTTGATGGGCTTTCTCTATCTGGATGGTCAGACACAGCGCCTGGAAGAAGTGGCGCTGGAAGCGCTGAAAAGAATTGAGGAGTGATAGCGATGAGTAAAGCAGACGGATTATTTGTGAATATGTGCCGTGAGATTTTGGATCACGGCTTTTCTACAGAGGGGCAGGAAGTCAGAGCGAGATGGGAAGACGGTTCACCGGCTTACACGATTAAAACTTTTGGCGTGGTCAATCGGTATGATCTTTCGGACGAGTTTCCAGCGCTGACTTTGCGGCCGACAGCCATTAAATCGGCAGTGGATGAGATGCTGTGGATTTGGCAGAAGAAATCCAACAATATCAACGATTTGAAGAGCCACATCTGGGATGAATGGGCTGACGAAAGCGGTTCTATCGGCAAGGCCTATGGTTATCAGCTGGGTGTGAAATACAAGTTCAGACAGGGCGAAATGGATCAGGTGGATAATGTCATCTGGCAGCTGAAAAATACGCCGCAGTCGAGGCGGATCATGACCAATATCTATAATTTTGCGGATCTGATGGAAATGGGTCTGGAGCCTTGTGCTTACAGCATGACCTTTAATGTAACCGGAAACAAGCTCAATGCCGTTCTGAATCAGCGTTCTCAGGATATTTTGGCAGCCAATAACTGGAATGTGGTGCAGTATTCCGTTCTGGTGTACATGCTTGCCCAGGCGTGTGGTTTTGAACCGGGAGAATTGGTTCACGTCATTGCTGATGCCCATATCTATGATCGGCATATTCCGATTATTGAAGAATTGATTCAGCGGCCGCAGTATCCGGCACCGAAGTTCAGCCTCAACCCGGCGGTGAAGGATTTTTACGACTTTACAACTGACGACTTGATCATCGAGGATTATCAGAAGAACCCACAGATCAAAAACATACCAATTGCGGTATAATGGTTCTGCCCTGCAAGCGCAGGGCACAGCCCAGGGGAGGCCAGGTTTTTAACTAAATAGGGATGATTTGCCGGATTTGAGTATAATAAAAAGTAAATAAATGTAAAATAACAGGATAAATTGAGACGGAACGGTGGGTTTTTGATAAAAATACGGTTTTTTTATACTCAAATCCGCTCAATTGCACTGATTTAGTTAAAAATGAACAGATGACAGCAGTTCATATGAAATTGAATAGGCTTGAAAGGAACAAATAGATGAAACTCATACTAGCAGCAGATGAAAACTGGGCCATTGGGAGGGACGGAGGACTGCTCTGCCACATCCCCGGCGATTTGAAGTATTTTAAAGAGAGAACCCGCGGGAAGACGGTGGTCATGGGCCGGCCGACTTTGGAAAGTCTGCCAGGCGGCAAGCCTTTGCCGAACCGGGACAACATCGTTCTGACTACGAGAGAGAACTATGCGCCCGAAGGGGTTTTGATCGTTCATTCTGAGGATGAGCTTGACGACGTGCTGAAAAAGTACGACGGCGACGACGTATTCATCATCGGAGGCGGCAAAGTGTACAGGGAGTTCCTCCCTAAATGTGATACGTGCTACATTACAAAAATTTATCAGAAGTTCGAGGCAGACACCTGGTTTGTAAACCTGGACGAGATGAACGAGTTTGAAATCGTCTGGCAGAGTGAGGTGCAGGAAGAGAAGGGCATCCGCTATCAGTTTTTTGAATATAGGAGAAAATAATTCATGGCAGAAAAGAGAAAAAACAAAAGAAATTGGGAAGAAATTAACGGACGTAAAGGCAAGCGCTATGTTCCGAGGGCAGAAGGGAAAAGTCAGAGACCTGTAAGGCCTGTGAGGACGGCGAAGGCGGCTGGATATGAGGCGTTTGAAGAGCCGATTGCCGATAATGTTATCATTGGCAGGAATCCGATTATTGAGGCGCTCAAAAACGATAGAGAAATAGAAAAAATTCTGATTGGAAAGGGCGCTGAAGGCTCCATTGCCAAAATCATCGGCATGGCCAAGGACAAGCAGATCCCAATTTATCAGAGCGATAAGCTTACTCTGGACAGAATTGCAGCGGGCGGCTCTCATCAAGGCGTCATCGCCTATGCTTCTGCTTACCGTTATGCAGAACTTGAGGACATCTACGCGCTGGCGGAACAGAGGGGTGAAGAACCGTTCATCATCATTTTGGACAATCTGGAGGATCCACACAACCTGGGAGCGATCATGAGAACGGCTGAATGTGCAGGGGCGCATGGTGTCATCATACCAAAACGCCGTGCTTGCGGTTTGACGGAAGCAGCGGTCAAAGCTTCTGCAGGTGCCGTCGAATACGTACCTTGTGTGAAAGTCGCCAACATCGGGCAGACCATTGATCGTCTAAAAGAAAACGGCATCTGGGTTGCGGCGTGCGATATGGGCGGCGTAAATTACTACAATCAGAACCTGACAGGAAAAATCGCGTTGGTCATCGGCAGCGAAGGAACTGGTATCAGCCAGCTGGTCAGAAAAAAGTGCGATTATATCGTTTCCATGCCTATGGTTGGAAAGATTACATCATTGAATGCGTCTAATGCGGCAGCGATTTTGATGTATGAGGTAAGAAAGCAGAGAGATGGAAAATAAGGAACTAAACCTGTTGTCGGACGAATCCATCGTAAAGATGGCGCAGGAAGGCAGCAGCACGGCTTATGAATATCTGATTAACAAATATAAGGAGCTGGCAAAGATCAAATCCAAGACTTATTTTATTGCCGGAGCGGATAACGAAGATGTCATTCAAGAAGGGATGATCGGTATTTTCAAAGCGATTCGCGATTTTGACGAGGATGGAGAGGCTTCTTTCCGCACCTTTGCAGAGCTTTGCGTCAACCGGCAGATTATTACGGCGATCAAGCATGCCAATCGCCAAAAGCATCAGATTTTGAATGAATCTGTCTCCCTCAGTGCTGGAGAGGATACGGACGGTGACGAGACACAGTCCCTGTCAGAGCGGCTGGCGGCAACCAGCCCAGAGACCGATCCGGTCAGTATGATGTTGATGAAAGAGGTTGTCGACTATCTCAAAGCCAATGAACAGGATATTTTCAGTCCCTTTGAAAACAAAGTCTGGAATGAGATGCTGAAGGGTAAGAACTACAGAGAAATAGCTTTTAAATTGCGCAGGCCGACTAAAACGGTGGACAACGCCATGCAGAGAATTAAGAAGAAGATACAGGGTTATCTTGAAATTTGATGAATTTGGTCGGGCGGATTTTGCGTGTTTGGCTGGATACAAGGGCGGCTGCTTGTGATAGGATGGAGTATAGTAGGAGGTGCGTAATTTATGAAAGAGATGGAGACAAAGAGATTGGTTATTTCTGAGGCAGAAGAAGAACACATCAATGCCATTATCGCCCTGGAATCCCATCCGGACAATCGGGATTATCTGTGGATCGGCACTTATGAGGAGCATAAAGCGGAGATTGCTGACCCAAACCACCTGCTGCTCATATTTAGGAAGAAAATGGATGGCGTGGTAGTGGGTTATGCTTTGGTCAGGCTGGATTTTAAGTCGAACATCTTTGAACTTCGGCGAATCGCAATTTCAGAAAAAGCGGTCGGCTTCGGCAGGGAAGCTATGGAAGCTCTGTTGAGATTTGCTTTTGAAGAGATGGAGACGAATCGATTCTGGCTGGACGTTTATCCTGACAATTTGATCGGTATTAAGCTCTACGAGAGCCTGGGTATGCATCGAGACGGGGTGCTACGGCAAAATTATAAAGCCGAGAGAGGCTATCTGGATCAGATTATTTATTCCATGTTAAGGGGTGAATATGAGAGCTTTTTTGGATAAATACGGCGTCTGCCGTATTTTTTCATAAAAATATCACAAAATATCTACGGATTGATGACTTCAAATTGTTGACAATCTGTGAAAAATATAGTACGATTACTAAAGATGTGACAGGCTGTTGTAGCTCAGTTGGTAGAGCACTTCCTTGGTAAGGAAGAGGTTCGGCAGTTCGAGTCTGCTCAACAGCTCCAAAAAATTTAATTTGTTATTTATTTAAAGGAGAAACGTAAAAATGGCAAAGCAAAAATTCGAGAGAAACAAACCGCATATCAATATCGGAACAATCGGTCACGTAGACCACGGAAAGACAACTCTGACAGC
>UMIU01019337.1_pt1 | contig 10261 bp, 11 predicted proteins | sample 1965871 | NCBI WGS metagenome assembly UMIU01 (sample SAMEA4836132, study PRJEB28245) | human gut metagenome | biome: gut microbiome; material: fecal sample | place: Denmark | collected 2008
GAAGCAGATAACAGAAGATCTGAAGAAGAGTTCAAAGCTGTTTCTACAGAGTCCTGAACTACGCCAATGATAAATCCTACTGCAACAACCTGCATGGAGATGTCATCCGAAATTCCAAACAGGGAGCATGCCATCGGGATCAGAAGAAGTGATCCGCCTGCTACACCGGAAGCGCCACATGCTGACAGAGCTGCAAGAAGACTCAGGATAATTGCTGTCGGAATATCTACATGAATACCAAGAGTAAATGCAGTTGCCATTGTCATAACTGTAATAGTAATAGCCGCACCATCCATATTAATAGTTGCACCAAGCGGAATGGTTACAGAATAAGTATCTCTGTCCAGTCCCATCTCTTCACAGACTTTCATGTTTACCGGAATATTAGCTGCGGAACTTCTTGTAAAGAAAGCTGTCAGCGCACTTCTCTTCAGGCAGTGGAAAATCAGCGGATATGGATTCTGGCGGATACACCAGTAAACCAGAAGCGGATTGGTCACAAAATAGATAAACAGCATACATCCTACAAGGAGAAGCAGCAGTTTTCCATAAGTTGTAAAAATATCCAGACCGTTTGTGGATACTGTGTTAAATACCAGACCAAAGATTCCAAAAGGTGCAAGATTGATGATCCAGGTTACTACCACGGAAATTCCATCTGCAACATCAGCCAGAACGTTCTTTGTCATCTTATCGGCTGCACGGAAAGCAAGTCCAAGAAGAACTGCCCACATCAGAATACCTACATAGTTTGCATTTACCAATGAAGATACCGGGTTGGCAACTACGTTCAGAAGCAGGTTATTTAATACCTCAACGATACCCTGTGGTGCACTTGTATCTGTTGCTGCATTTGCGAGTGTCATCTTTACAGGAAATGCCATACTCGCAAATACTGCGATCACTGCTGCCAGAACTGTACTGAACATATAGAGAATGATAACTGTCTTAATAACTCCTCCGTGAGATTTTCCTGCATTACACAGGGAACTGATAACCAGGAAGAATACCAGCAAAGGTGCAATTGCCTTTAACGCGCTTACAAAGACATCACCCAGAATTGCGATTCCTGTTGCCTGTGGTACAGCAATTCCCAGAATCGCACCCAGGATCAGGCCAACCAGAATTCTCTTTACCAACGCAATCCTGGTCCATTTGTCCCAAATTTTTTTCATTTCTTTAATCCTCTTTCCCTTTAATTTGATAAAACAATGATACGTTACATTATAAGGGAAGCAAATAAAATATGCAAGAACATCTTCCATAGTTGTATTGTATTTCTGTTTGTGATAAATTAAATTTGTCAGGTTTCTGTAACTATTCACAGTCAAATTTCAAAGGAGATGAATCAAAATGAAAAGAAAAAAGCTACACTCCAAAAGCCTGCTGGCATTTATGTTCCTTTGCATCTTTATCATGTGTGCAAGTGTAACAGTATCAGCCGGCACAAACATCCTGCCTTCTGTTAAACAGGCAAAGGCAGGCACCTGGCAGAGAGACGAGAACGGCAGCAAATATGTGTATACAGATGGCCGCTCTCCCAAATCCTGCTGGCTGAAAATCGCCGGAAAATATTACAGCTTTAATTCCCAGGGATATGCCGAAACAGGATGGAAGACTTATAACGGAGAAACATATTTCCTCTCTGAATCCAAATCCAGAAATGGCCAACTTATGAAAGGGCTTCGCACAATCAGTAATAAAACCTATTACTTTTCAAAAACTACCGGTCAGTTATCACATGGCTGGCAGAAAATCGGCGGCAAGCGTTATTATTTCCATCCCAAAACAGGTGCCATGGTTAAGAAAAAATGGATTGGAAGCCGTTATGTATCATCAACCGGTGCTGTCACAAAGGTAAAACGGACTTCAAAATCCCGCCTGATCATTCTGGGAGACTGCCGTGTTGCTTCCATGCGTGAATGTGGAATCGGAAATGCAATTTATATCGGAAAAGTATCCATGGGATATGACTGGCTTAGATCCACTGCCGGTCCTATGCTGGAATCTTATCTGGCATCCTACCCGGAATCCACGGTAGTGTTTGGTTTCGGTCTGAACGATTACCTTTATCAGCAGGCAAAATATATCGCCTATTATCGTTCCTTTATTGCCAATCACCCAAATGCAAACATCTATCTGATGTCAATCAATCCCGTGATTGGAGTTGGTGCTTATAATGTAAGCAACGCCACGATCAGACCTTTTAACGATGCATTAAGAAAGAACTTCCCGGATTATTACCTGGACTGTTTCAGCCACCTGCAGAAGGTTGGTTATTATGCAGCAGACGGTCAGCATTACAACACAGCTACCTACCGCAAAATCTATAACTATATTGTAAAAGCTACCGGCTGGATATCCTGATACAGTTAAATTATTCAAAAAAGCAGATGTCGTTCAATCATTTATATCTGATTGAACAACACCTGCTTTCTCTCCGGCGCAGTGCGATTCTGCCCGGAAGGCTTTTTTATGTTATAGGTACATTACGGAGTAATTTCCTATAACATGAAAAGTCTCAGCAGCTCTGTCTCTGGAAGTGGTCTTGAGAAGTAATATCCCTGGACCAAAATCATACAGACATAGTCCGATTCCCGCATTTGTAAAATCCTCCACCGTTTTGCAGAAGCTTTCACTATATTGATCAGAAGCTACAGTGACTGTTTTACTGTTACTGTTCTTTTTTCCTGTTGATGATCCGTCTCATTATACTGCTCAAAACGGCTCTCAATTTCTACCAGCATATTCGCATATTCTCTTAATTCCTCTTTTAGCTGTTCCTTATCTGTGCGTTCCTTTTTGTAGGAAATCCGATGCTCCATACTGGCCCAGAAATCCATGGACATAGTACGAAACTGTATCTCCACCGGGAAGTATTCCATTCCATCCAGACAATATACCGGCACTCCTACGATCACATGATAGCTCCGATATCCATTTGGCTTCGGGTTTCCAATGTAATCCCGTTCTTTGATTACTATCAGATCACTCTGACTCTTCAGAAGTTCTGTCAGATTATAGATATCATCTACAAAATAGCAGATTACCCTGACACCTGCAATATCCTGAAGATAATCCTTCGCATTCATCACAGTAGGTTCTTTTTTCTTTCGCTGCAGTTTTTCTTCAATACTCTGTTTCTTCTTAATCCTGCATTGGATGTTGTGGATCGGTCTTGCAGATGCCTCACCGTATAGGTTGTGATTCAACACATCAAGACGTGTGAGAAGCATCTGTTTAGCATCTTCATATGGTTGTATAAATTCATAGTATTCTTCATCTGTCATATTATTTCTCCTGTAAAAACCTCTGCAGTTATTCTTCTGTCTTTCATATTTCTTATTCTGTACTTCTTTGCAGAACTTGGCATTTTTCCACATTTGTACTGCAAAATAACCATTTTTTCCCCATTACGTTTCCATCATACAAAAGAAATGTGTTTAATCAGTGTCCCAATTCTAATCATTTTATAAACAAAATTCTCTATCAGTTACACACTCCCCCCATCAGAAGTTCTCGACAAAACTTGATTTTATTTATTTCAAAATGTTATAATTCACTTTGATATATTCAAGCCAAAATAATCCGCTTTAAGAAGGGAGACATTCTTATGGATTTCATAAAAGAAGCACTTTCCATGGGTTTCGCAGATGCGGCGATCATGGATACAAAGGATCTGGTATTTGTGCCGGAATACAGACAGTTCTGCGAGGACAATCTCTGTGGAAATTACAACCTGGTTCCTGCATGTCCACCTGCCTGCGGTACTGTAGAAGAAATGCAGGCAAAAGCATTGAAATATGAAAAGGCACTGGTTCTCCAGACTGTTCTGAAGGATCCGATCATGGATCCAGTACTTTTCAAGCAGGCGAAACATGCACAGAATATTCTTACAGAACAGCTTGCCAGACAGATGCAGGAAGCGGGAAAAGAAGATATCCTGATCATGAGCGCAGGACCGTATAAGAATTGTTCCTGTATGTCCGCCTACAGTGTAGATGCACAGAAAATGGCTGATGCAGTAGGTATGGTCTGCTGGGCAGATGATTCAGATGTGAGATTCTTTACACAAATCCTGTTTCATGAAGACTGAGCATTACGCAAAAGAGACTGTCACACCGGAAAATCCCTGATGTGACAGCCTCTTTTTCATTTTTATATCTTTTGTTCTTCCACATAAAAGCATGCCACTGCATGTCCGGGAGCAATCTCTTTCAGCTTCGGCATCTTTGCCTTACATCTGTCAGCACAATGCTCACAACGATTCTGGAAAGGACAGCCCTTAGGTACATCCAGAGGACTTGGTGCTTCACTCTCGATACTCTGGATCTTCTGGCTGGGATCCATGTGGATAGAGAACTGTGCACCCAGGAGTGCCTGTGTATATGGATGCACTGCATGCTCTGTAACATCTTCACCGGGAATAACCTCTACGATATTTCCCAGATACATAACAGCGATCTGTGGGGCAAACACAGCCACACCGACTACGACCAACGCCAGTATCGAAAAAAGGGTAAACTGCTTATTTTCTTTAAATACTTTCGCTAACTTCAATTATCTATCCTCCTTAAGTCTTGGATCCAGATAAGTATAGGACAGATCCACAAGCAGATTGATACACATATACAGAATAGCGATCCACAGTACATATCCCTGAACCAACGGATAATCACGGCAAAAGATTGCTTTGACTGCCATATTTCCCATACCCGGCCAGTTGTAGATAATCTCAACGACTGCAGTACCGCCAAGAAGACTTCCCAGGGAAAGTCCAAGCAGAGTTACCAACGGAAGTATTACATTTGGAAGAACATGTCTCCATAAAATCACACTCTCCTTGATTCCTCTCATTCGTGCACCTGTTACATAATCCTGGTGAAGCTCCTCCAGAACCGCACTTCTTACCTGTCTGGTATATTTTGCAGACATGGCAAGAGCCAACGTAAGTGCCGGCAGGACCATCGCTTTGAAATCAGTGCTTCCCCCTGCTACATTTACCCAGCGAAGCTGTACACCGAAAATACTCAGTAAGATCAGGCCAAGCCAGAAGCTTGGTACGGATACCCCGATAAAAGTAATTCCTCTTACAAAGTAATCCGGGAATTTGTTCTGATACACTGCTGCCAGGATTCCCAGTGGAATGGAAATCACGATCATCATAAGCAGTGCCAACAGAGACATCTTCAGGGTTGGCCAGAAACAGGATACAAGTTTCTGTACTACCGGCATCATAAAGGAATAGGACTATCCCATATCTCCGGTAAGTACACCCTTCAGCCAGGTTCCATACTGCACAAGAAAGGGCTGGTCAAGTCCCAGCTCATGCCTTGTCTGTTCCAGAAGCTCCGGTGTGGGAAGATTACCGCACTCTGTCAGCATGATCTCAGCCGGATCACCAGGAGACAGATAAGTCAGTCCAAATGTCAGAAAGCTGATACCAAACAAGACAATCAGAATCTGCAGAAATCTTTTCCAGATTTGTTTTTTCGTCAAAATAATCTCCTTCCTACATCTTTCGTGAATTAAACCAATACCGGAAATGTTTCTGATTACTTTTACTCAGTAACATAGGGAATCCCCCCATAGGGGTTAATTTTCAGGCAAAAAAATAGCCCGCAATATGAAAACACCATACATACGGACACAAAATGACATGAAAAAATTATGCTTCCTATCTACCGTAAGAATCATTCCTATCCCAATTGTAAGCAGTTCTCCTGACTTAAGTTCACCACTTCGAAATCGCCTTCCCGGACCAACTTTAAAATCACATGGTCCAGTGACATTTTTCATTCCGAAGCTCCCTCTTACAGTGACGGGATCGTACCGGACTTACACCGGTTTCTCTATTAATCCTTGCGGAACTTACAACGACTGGTTCAAAACCAATAAATGTTATTTAATTTTTACTATAATATTATAGAATAGTTTTTTTTTACTTTGTCCAGTAATTAGCAAAAAAAGTTAAATTGTACCTAAAAACATACAATCAGATTTTTCTATTACTTTTTTAATAAATAAACAAGGTTATTTTAACTTCCCAATATGATAGAACTTCCATAAAATAGCTTTTTTCTCAACAACTGTTATCTTGTTCCTGCTGCTGTTCTATGCTAAAATATTTCCAGTATAAATATCATAAATCACAGACAGATCAGTACCCTGACATTTCCGGTACTGATCATATCTGATCATATTATACAAACTGTCAGGAAAGAGGCGATTACATTGAACATTGAAGATTCCTGTATTTCCTTCATTGACACAGACTGGTCCTACCAGCTTGCCAGACGCATGGAAAAAGAGAAAACAAACCCTGTTTTGGGCTATCGTACTGCAGGTTCCGCTGCAGAAACAGCTACAGGAGATATGTTATACAGGGAAATGAAAGCTATCGGACTTACCGATGTAACCAGAGATACATTCTCACTGGACGGATGGGAATTCGAGAAAGCAGTCCTGAAATTTACAGATGATAGCGGGCAGGAACACACCTTTCAGATGGGCGGATATCAGACAAATTTCGAGACAGACGGATTTGAAGATTACGAACTCGTTTATCTGGGAAAGGGAACTGCCGCAGATTATGAAGGCATAAACGTAAAAGGAAAGCTGGTTATGGTTGAGATCAACCAACGCGACGAATGGTGGATCAGCTTCCCTGTTTATCAGGCTTATCTGCGCGGCGCTGCTGCCCTGATCGCAGTTCAGGCAAACGGCTACGGAGAAATCGCAGAGTCTGCGCTGAATGCACAAGATATCGCAGGTCCTGATTTCGCACCTGCATTCTCTCTGTCTCAGGCAGATGCACGTATCCTGAAGCGTGCCCTCCGGAATAAAATTTCCGCCTGCGAAAACAACACCACTGATTCAGAAGATACCCATAACACTCCGGAACAGGATGCTGCTTTATTACGCAGATTCTCATTAAAAGTATCACTGGATGCCCGTTCCAGAGTGATTCCGGACACAACAGCAGGCAATATCACAGGTAAAATACAGGGGACTGAGACAGACTCTATGATCCTGCTGTCCGCACACTATGATTCCTATTTCGATGGATTCCAGGACGATAATGCGGCAGTCGCCATGATGCTCGGCATTGCCCGTGCACTGATAAAGGGCGGCTATAAACCTGCCCACACTCTTGTCTTCTGTGCAATGGCTGCCGAGGAATGGGGAATCATTGATTCCAAATACGACTGGTCAACAGGAGCCTACAATCAGGTATTCCGCGTACATCCTGACTGGCAGGGTAAAGTGATCGCAGACCTGAACTTTGAACTTCCTGCACACGCACACAATACGCAGGATGCCATCCGCTGTACCTATGAATATGCAGATTTCATCAGACAGTTTACAGACAGCCTGACTGTCCCGAAGGAAGCATATCCCGACGGGATCACAGTTCTCTCTCCCATCGAGACATGGTCTGATGATTTCTCCATGGCGATCGCAGGTATCCCATCCACAGTCAATGACTTCAGCGCCGGGCCATTCATGCAGAATTATTATCATTCCCAATATGATAATCAGGATGTTTACCAGGAAGCTGTCTATCAGTTTCATCATGAATGCTATCTGAAGCTGATCATGACCATTGACAGACTTGTACTGCCACCGATGAATTTCAGTAATACCATGAACGCGGTCGCAGACAGTATCCGCGAAAATGCACTCTCATTTGCTGATCCTGAGCAGAATAGCCTGCTTAGAAACCTGCAGACAATTATTGCTTCTGCCGAAACTATTTATGAAAAAATCTGCCAGATCAATGCGGAATATGCCACACTTTCAGATTCCGACGCCCGCATTGCTTTCCGCCATAAATGGGAATATGCCGGACTGGAACTGCTGAAAATTTTCCGCAAGACACAGGACTATCTGGTACGTCTCAACTGGCAGGATGAGGTAATTTTCCCACAGGAAGCTGCCTCCAAGAATATCCGGCAACTGGAAAAAGCCAGCCGGGCTTTATCTGAGGGAAATATTACAGACGCATTGAAGGCCCTCTACCGAGTAGACAATAATATGTACGCATTTCTCTTCGATGAAGAAGTTTACTACCACTTCACCGAATACATTCTTCACCAGCCAAAAGACCGCCTGATGTGGGGTGCCGGACGTATCATGCATCACGAAAATCTCTACGGGATCGTGCAGAAACTGAAGCAGCGCATGGAAGAAGAAACACCGGAACTCGACAGTGAGATCCGTCGTCTGGAAGCTGCCCTGCGCAGACAGAAGGCTTATTACAGAGATGATATCCGTTATCTGAACACCTCCGTAAATAAGCTGTCTGCGACGTTGGATAATATCTATAAAAACATTACCACTCCCGGGAACAGCAATATTCCCGGCAATAAATAAGGAGATTACTACATACCATGGAAAGTGATAATTTGTACAGAGTACAGGAAGAAGATTTACCACGATTACAGAAACTGTTAACCGTCTGTTTCGCACAGGATCCGCTGTATCATACCCTGATTCCTGATGATGACACCAGAGAAAGACTGCTGCCGGAGCTTTTTTCCTGCGATCTGACGGAGTTCTTTCAGACATGCGAGATTTATTCTGACAGCAGCGAACTGAACAGTATCCTGGTTGTTTCTGACGAAAGCGAACCTTACAATTTTCTGCACTACTGTCTCACAGAGGCTAGAGCTGCACTTACCACTGACGGATGGCTGATCAAAGAAGACCCAAGCCTGAAAACCTTCTGGAATTTCATTCAGGGCAAAGATTACCTGAACTCAAGCTGGACAGATCAGCTTCACCAGACAGAGCGTCTCCATGTGATCTACCTTGCGGTAGACCCCGGACACCAGCATCATGGATTGGCAGAACTTCTGATGGATGAAGTGATAAATTATGCCCAAAAACACAAGATGCTGATTTCTCTGGAAACCCATAATCCCAATAATGTTCCTATTTATGAACATTTTGGATTTAAAACCTACGGGATTGTAGAAAAACATCACTTTGGACTGAAACAGTACTGTATGATTCGGGAAGCTACTGTATGATCTGTATCTGCAAAAATATCCGCAATTGTTGACTCAAGTGCTCAACAATCGCTAATTTAACCTATTTTTCACTTACATTTTTGTCTATTTCTATGTCTAGTAATATTTATACTTTTATATTAAAATAGCATACAGATGTTGGATAAAATAGCGGATATTTTCCACATCTGTTTGTTTATTGTACCATGTGTACTTTTCTGCTACTATTCTTGATTGCAGATAACTGTTCAGGATTTTCCCATTCAATGGAATGCTGAACATCCACAATTGCTATTCTTAATAAGAAATCAGGAGAACTGTTTCTTTCCCCTGACATCAGTTTAAAGAATATTAGAAACAAAAGTATTTACCTGGTAATAAAAAATTTGATAACCCCCAAAGTACACATCACTACACTGATAAGGAGGACTTATATAATGGTACGAAATGCAATGAGCGCAACAGAATTTTATATTTTACAATATTTATGGACCAGAGAAACACCTGCAACTTTTTCTGAGATCATGGTTCACTTTAATGAAGAAGAAAAGAAAGCATGGAAGAAACAGACAGTGAACACATTTCTTTCACGTCTGGCACAGAAGGGATTTTTAAATGTTGATAAGAGTGGAAAAAGAGCAATCTATATTCCATCTGTCACTTCAAAGAAATTCTATGAGAATTATGCTCAGGAAATTATAAATGATTCTTACAATGGATCTATCAAAGAGTTTCTCTCTGCATTTACTGCAGGACATAAATTAAGTGCTACTGAGAAAGCTAACTTAATCTCTTATATCCAGACTCTTTAATCCGATCCGGTCAAACCGAAAAAATAAAAAGGCTGTCATTAACAACAGCCTTTTTTATTGCGATAAATACCGGATTGATAAAATCACTCATATTCTCCAGAGTAAGCTTATGATACGGTGTACGCACGTATTTCCCGTCAATCAATGGAATATCACTCTTATCTCCACCGGTTGCGATTGCAAATGCAAGGTTCAGCATTTCATGCGCCTGCCCCTCTTTGTCATTATAAACCGTTCCAAGCATTTCCTCTTTTTTTACAGCTTCCATTCCCTCATCCAGGCAACTGTGAATAACCAGACCATAAGACTCTCTTTTTATCAGATACTTATGGTAAGTATACCCGTATATTCATTTTTACACAAAAAAACCAGCTAACAGTTAGCTGGTTTCTCATTGTATCTTCAAAACTACATACATGCTGACATTTCCTTGAG
>UMIU01019167.1_pt1 | contig 10250 bp, 10 predicted proteins | sample 1965871 | NCBI WGS metagenome assembly UMIU01 (sample SAMEA4836132, study PRJEB28245) | human gut metagenome | biome: gut microbiome; material: fecal sample | place: Denmark | collected 2008
TGTCCAGAAGGAGCAGGTCGCCGGTTTCCGGTGTGTAGCCATCAGGAATTGTATAGTTCCATGCGCTGCAGTCGCTGTTCTGAGGTACTGCGCTCGTTGGTACTCCCGCGTAGCTTAAGCAGAAGTCTGCGAACTGGGCGGACCAGTTATCGCGGTATGGGTCGTTCGCCCATGCACCGTAGCGGGTGTAGCCGTGGATGGTCTGTCCGTCCTCTGCTACTGCGTAGTTGGCTGTGCTCTCTGTGTATCCGTTCTGGGTCTGGGCAATGGCTGCAAGGTCTGCACCCCAGTTGCCTGTGAGTGTGACACTGCTTACAGTTCTCTGCCATACATTGCCGTCTTCTACATCTGCGTTCGGGTCGGAGTAGCAGGCAAGGATGTGTTTGTGTTCTTCTTTGCCGCAGACAAGTTCTTTCTTATAGCAGTCATCTGTGTGCTTATGTCCATCGTTCTCTTCCTGTCCGCAGATGAGTTCTCTCTTTGTCTCGTAGCACTCTTCTGTGTGGTGATGGGCACCCTCTCCTTCTTCTTTGCCACAGGTGAGTTTTCTCTCGGTTGTGTAGCATCCGTCGATGTCATTATGTACATGGTCGGGATCTGTATTTTTGCAGGTCAAGACCTTTTCTTCTGTGTAGCAGTCGTCTGTGTGATGATGTCCGTCGGATTCGGGCGTTGTACAGACAAGAACCGGTTCTTCCCGGTAACATTCATCCGTATGATGATGTGCACCTTCTCCTTCTTCTTTGCCGCAGATCAGCTTCTTCTCATAGCAGTCCTCTGTATGTGTATGTTCTTCTTTTCCACAGTGAGGTGTTCCTTCTGCCGTAAGTGCCGGAAGAATCAGTGCATATACAGTACAGAAAACTACCATGCAGGCAAGGATGCTGACTATGCCTTTCCAGCGTTTATGTCTGTTATTCTTATGTTTCAGGTTTGCTGTCTGCTGAGACAGAGACTCTTTCATATTCCTCTTCCTCCCTCTTTATTATTCTGTACAGTTTTGTACTTATCAGAAAATACGGTGTCATTTCTATGAAACCGTGCCAAATGTTTTCAACGGCCATATGCTGAATACAATCTTGCCGACGATCTGTTCCTCTGCCACGGGACCTACGGCTGTATTTCGGCTGTCCACAGATGTGGAACGGTGGTCTCCCATTACGAAATAACGTCCGTCCGGTACCTGATAGGGAAGCTTGATGTTGCAGTCTCCCAGAGCTTTCTCTCCTTCTCTCAGGTATGGCTCATCCAGAAACTTATCGTCTACATAGACGTTTCCGTCTTCGTCAATATTGACCCAGCTTCCCGGTCCTGCGATGAGACGCTTCACCAGGATCTTGTTGTTATAATAGAAGGCAATTACATCGCCCTGTCTGAATTCCGAACCTTTCAGTGAAACTACGATCTGACCTTCCCGTAGTGTGGGGGTCATGGAGCTTCCGTAGATCTGAAGCACCGGCAGGAGCAGTACAGCGATCAGAACTGCCGCAGCCGCCACTGTGATCAGTGTGTAAATAGTGTTTCTGAGTACCTGGAAATACCGTTTCTGATATTTCTTACGGTTTACTTCCTTTTCCAGCAGTTCCACCGAAGGCATAGAAGTGATCTCTCTTCTCTTCTTATTCTGCTTCATTCTCTGTCTCTCCGTTCTGTGAAATCTCCGACCGGATTCGGATATTCTCCAGATACTGGTCTGCTGCCTGCTGTGCAGCTTCGAATACTTTATTCAGTTTCAGTGACGCTTCTGCGATGGAACCTGCTTCCTGTTCCATGATCCTGCGGTCACTGAGCTGGTTCTTAACTGTCTCCAGTTCTTTCTGAAGTCTCTCTACTTCTCTGCTCTGTTCCAGAAGCATTTCCAGTAAATCCATACGGCTTAAACGCCGTAATTCCTTTTCCGTCATTGCTGTATAGTCCTTCCTGTCATTTCCCATGTAACAAAAGCATTACAGAATTTTAATTTTTTTGAAATAAAAAAAGTTGCAATTATCTCCCTTAAGAAATAATTGCAACCGAACTACCTTTTTCACTGAGTATGCCATCCTTCAGGCTTACTCTTTACGTTCCTTAAGGCTCCTAGCTTTGCGCCCCTGACTCTCATCAGGTTTGCCCCTCATATTTCCTATATTTTACCATATACTGTTTTACTCGTCCAGATTTTTTGTCTTGTCTATTTGAACAATTTTTTTCTTCACTTTGACGAAATTTTTCGTTAAACATATTACATTTCGTCTTTATTGTGAAAGATGAACAGCAGAAGTATGCATAGCCTGTCCGTGGATATCTGTCCCTCTGTATATCCTATGCAGCACGCCAAAAAAAAGACCGCAATTATTCATATTCTGAAATAACTGCGGTCAAAACTTTCCTTAAAAAGTCCCTGATCCTCAAAATATTTTGCCGGTGTTTTATGAGAGTTCCAGCTTACCGGTATATAGCTGATAATAAGTTCCCTTTAACTTAATCAGGTCTTCGTGGTCGCCTCGCTCTATGATCTTGCCGTGGTCCAGTACGATAATGGCATCGCTGTTGCGGATAGTGGAGAGTCGATGGGCGATTACGAATACGGTACGGCCTTTCATCAGGTTATCCATACCTTTCTGTACGATACTCTCTGTACGGGTATCGATACTGGAGGTTGCTTCATCCAGGATCAGTACCGGTGGGTTGGCTACCGCTGCCCTGGCAATGGACAGAAGCTGTCTCTGTCCCTGGGACAGTTCTTCGCCGTCTCCGCTTAACATGGTATCATAACCCTTTGGAAGCATCTTGATAAACTGGTCTGCGTGGGCCAGCCTTGCTGCCTCATATACTTCCTCATCTGTGGCATCCAGTTTTCCGTAGCGGATATTTTCCCGGATGGTTCCTGTGAACAGGTGGGTATCCTGAAGTACGATTCCCAGTGAATGTCTCAGGTCATCTTTCTTAATCTTGGTGATATTGATTCCGTCATAGCGGATCTTACCCTCCTGAATATCGTAAAAACGGTTGATCAGGTTGGTGATAGTTGTTTTTCCTGCACCTGTGGAGCCTACGAAAGCAAGCTTCTGACCGGGCTTTGCAAAGAGGCTGATATCCTGAAGGATTACTTTATCCGGGTTATAGCCGAAAGTTACATCCTCGAAGCGGACATCTCCTGTAAGTTCTGTATAGGTTACAGAGCCGTCTGCAGAATGAGGATGCTTCCATGCCCACATGCCGGTTCTTTCTTTGCATTCTGTAATATTTCCCTGGACATCTTTTTTCGCATTAACAAGCTCTACATAACCTTCATCTTCTTCCGGCTTCTCATCGATCAGGTTGAAGATTCGTTCAGCACCTGCAAGCGCCATGACAATGGCATTGAACTGCTGTGCCACCTGCATGAAGGGCTGGGTAAAGCTCTTTGTGAACTGCAGATAGGAAGCCATAACACCCAGAGTGATGCCGCCTACTCCTGCTACAGAGAGAAGTCCTCCCAGAACTGCTGTGAGCACGAACTGTAAGTTACCGATGTTTCCGATCACAGGACCCATCATGTTGGCATATTTGTTGGCGTTGGCGGAGCTTTCAAAGAGAGCTTCGTTCAGACAGTCAAATTCCTCTTCGGATTTTGCTTCATGGTTGAAAACCTTAACAACCCTCTGGCCGTTCATGCGCTCTTCCACAAATCCGGTCACATCTGCCAGAGATACCTGCTGACGGATGAAATATTTACCGCTGTTTGCCCCGATCTTACCGGTCACTGCCATCATAATGAAGATAACAGCCACAGCCAGGATGGTCAGCAGGGGACTAAGCACCAGCATGGAGATAAAGGTTACGATAATGGTGAACAGTGCCATCAGTCCCTGAGGGATTGCCTGGCTGATCATCTGTCTCAGTGTATCTGTATCATTGGTATAGAGACTCATGATGGAGCCGTTGGTATTCTGGTCGAAGTAACGGATAGGCAGAGTCTGCATGTGCTCAAACATATCGTCACGGATGCGCTTGAGCACGCCCTGTCCGATGAATACCATCATTCTGCTGTAAATAAAGGTTGCGATCACCCCTACTGCGAAAATGCAGCCCAGAACTGCCATTGCCTTGTACAGCTCTGCATAATTGGGGTCTGTCTGTCCGATCAGTGGGATAATATAATCATCCAGCAGATATTTCAGGGCCAGGGATACGGAAATGCTGGCTACTGCACTGAGAAAGATACAAATAAATACCAGTATCAACCGCAGCTTATAGGTTTCGGTTATATATTTCAGAAGTCTTTTGGCAGTTTTGATGGTGTTCTGGTCTACTTTTTTCTTCTTATTCATCTTCTCCGCCTCCTTTGACCTGTGATTCATATACTTCTCTGTAAATCTCATTGGTTTTCAGTAATTCTTCGGAAGTTCCTACTCCTGCGATCTTACCGTCATCCAGTACAATGATCTGATCTGCGTCTTCAATAGAAGAAACTCTCTGCGCAATGATCAGCTTGGTGGTATCCGGGATTTCCTCGCGGAAAGCCTTACGGATCAGGGCATCTGTCCTGGTATCTACCGCACTGGTGGAATCATCCAGAATCAGGATCTTTGGCTTCTTCAGCAGGGCTCTGGCAATACACAGACGCTGCTTCTGTCCACCGGATACGTTGTTTCCGCCCTGGACGATCATAGTGTTGTAGCCATCCGGAAATTCATTGATGAATCCGTCTGCCTGTGCCAGGCGGCAGACTCTCTGAACCTCCTCGTCGCTGGCATGTTCATCACCCCAGCGGATGTTTTCATAAATGCTGCCTGAGAAAAGCACATTCTTCTGGAGAACCATGGATACCTGGTCACGAAGCGCTTCCAAATTGTACTCGCGTACATCAACGCCTCCTACCTTTACACTTCCTCCTGTAACATCATAGAGTCTGGGGATCATCTGTACCAATGTAGACTTGGCGCTTCCGGTGCCGCCGATGATTCCTACAGTCTGGCCTGATTTAATATGAAGGTTAATATCCTTCAGAGAAAGGTTGCCACCTTCTCCTCCGTAGCTGAAGTCCACATGGTCGAAGTCTATGGATCCGTCTGCCACATTTTTCACTGCATCAGCCTGATCCTGCATTTCCGGAACCTCATCCAGAACTCCTACGATTCGGTCTGTGGATGCCTCGGCTATCATGATCATGACAAATACGAATGTTACCATCATCAGGGAACCGATGATCTGCAGGGCATAGACGATCACACTGGTAAGCTCTCCTACCTCCATGGTGCCGCCTACAATGGATCTGCCGCCGATAGCTACCAGAATCAGCACGACTGTATACATGGTAAACTGCATAACCGGGGCATTCCATGCCACGATCTTCTCTGCTTTGGTAAAAAGCTCATAGACATATCTGGAAATCCCATGGAATTTCTCGATCTCATAGTCCTCACGTACGAAAGCCTTTACCACACGGGAGGCGTTTACGTTCTCCTGTACGGAATTGTTCAGCACATCGTACTCGTCAAATACCTTGATGAAATGAGGGTGGGCTGCTTTTGCAATAAAAAGCAGGGTGCCTCCCAGGAATGGTATGGCAATGAGGAATAGGATTGATGCCGGTTTGCTGATGGTCAGTGTCATGATCCATGACAGAATGATCATAAACGGTGCCCTGGCCAGCAGACGGATACTCATCATATATGCCTGCTGCACGTTGGTAATGTCTGTGGTCATTCGTGTAACCAGTCCTGAGGTGGAAAAATGGTCGATATTTTTAAAGGAAAAATCCTGTACCTTGTAGAAAATATCATGTCTCAGGTTTTTGGCATAGCCTGCTGCTGCGTAAGCTGCCATGTTACCGGCCTGTACGCCGAAAAACAGTGCAAGCATTGCCATCACAACCAGAATGATTCCTCTCTGTATGATGTAGCTCAGATTACCCTGGGCGATACCGATGTCAATGATCTTGGCCATCTCCAGGGGGATCAGAACTTCCATCAGAACCTCCAGGATTACCAGAAGCGGTGCCAGAATGGACTGCTTTTTGTACTCCCGGACGGAACGTAAAAGTTTTTTGTTCATCTTTGTTGATGTCCTCCTTGTATTTTATTTTTTGTAATTGCTGTCTTTTTTATTGCACATTTTCTTTCTGTTTGCACACATCTGCCACAGAACCTGTTTGCACAGCTCCACATCCTCTTTCGGGATGCCCCGGATCATTGCTGCTTCGTCCTCTTCAATGCTGTGAAGGATAGGCTGGCGCAGAGATTCTGCCTTTTCTGTGGGAAGGATCCGTTTCAGACGGGCATCCTGCTTCGCACATTCTCTGTAAATGTATCCGTTTTTCTCCATTAGCTGCAGGATTCCTGTTACTGTAGGTTTCCTGATCTGAAATTCCTCTTCAATATCTTTCTGATAAAGATCTCTGTGTATGGTTTCCAGAAGGATAAATTTCAGCACATGCTTCTGCATAAGTGTCAGATCATCATTCTCTATCATTTCCGTTGGATTGTGACGTCTCATGGAATGGGATAAAATACGGATCAGACGGCCTACGTGCATATTGTTCAGTTTCTGCCTGGTTTCCTCGTCTATTATGTTCACCTCCCGGATTTTGCCACATGGTTAGGATGCTGTCTGTTAGTTTCCTAACTATTATAGGGAGTTGTTTTTTTATTGTCAATACATATTTTTTAACCGAATCAGGTAAGTCCTCTGCGGAGGTTGCGAATATCCGCCTGACTCCATTCTCAGTAATATTCGCCTGATATACAGAACCTTCGGCTTACGCCGGATATATCTGTACATAAATAACAGTAACTTGCAAGGCTCTTCAGAATATGTTAAGATATTTTCGTCAAATAAAGCGGTAAAGAATATTTACGAATAAATATGTTTTTCACAAAGGAGGATTCTATCATGTATATCACTTGTCTTGATGTAGAGGGCGTTCTGGTGCCTGAGATCTGGATTGCATTTGCAGAGGCCAGCGGCATTCCGGAGCTGAAGAAAACTACCCGCGATGAGCCGGATTATGATAAGCTGATGAACTGGAGACTTGGGATTCTGAAGGAGCATGGTCTTGGACTGAAAGAGATTCAAGAGGTTATCGCAAAGATCGATCCCCTGCCGGGTGCCAGAGAATTTCTGGATGAGCTTCGTTCCTTCTCTCAGGTAATCCTGATCAGCGATACTTTCACACAGTTTGCAGCACCCCTCATGGAGAAGCTTGGAAGACCGACTCTGTTCTGCAATACACTTGAAGTTGCAGACAACGGTGAGATCACAGGCTTTAAGATGAGAGTAGAACAGTCCAAATTAACTACTGTAAAGGCTCTGCAGTCTATCGGATTCGATACCATTGCAAGCGGTGATTCCTACAATGACCTGGGTATGATCCAGGCAAGTAAGGCAGGATTCCTGTTCCGCAGCACAGACAAGATCAAAGCAGATTATCCGGAGATTCCGGCATACGAGGAATATGATGAGCTGCTGGCTGCAATCAGAAACGCTATGAAATAGTCTTATAAAAAAACCACCATGCAGGTCATGCTGTTCCTGTATGATGGTTTTTTATTTTGTGATTCCATTACTGTTATTATTCTGTTATGCCATATTATGACAGCTCAAAAGCCTTTTTTATACTGTCATAATGAAGGAATTTTCCCTCTGCTGCAAATGCTTTGATCTCATCAACAGTGGCAAACATATATCCGTCTGTCTCTTCTGTCTGCAGATGCAGGTTGCTTTCATCAATGTCCATAACGAAACGATACACATCCACAAAGTAGTTATCTCCCTCACCCGGATTCTCACGCTTATAGGTAAACAGATATCCGCCTTCTGCATTCCGCACATCCAGTCCTGTTTCCTCTTTTACTTCGCGCAGAACCGCCTCATAAGATTCCTCACCAGCCTGGGCTGCACCTCCGGATACTTCCCACCAGCCTGGTGCCCATGCCTTGGTCATCACACGTTTGGTGATCAGGAATGTACCATCTGGTCTGCCGATGACACCCAGTACGGTTAAGTGATACTCTCCATCTTTCAGACACCAGTCGTTTCTTTTCATTGTGCGTCCTGTTGGTTTTTTATTTTCATCATAAATATCCCAGAATTCCATTATTAATATCTCCCTGTAAAATTACTGTCTGACTGTAGCTTTATACATAATATCATCTTGCCGTTCTTATTGCAAATATATATATCATAGATTCTCTGTATTATCAGGTCTGTTGTTACTGTCCTGTTTACCGTATTTTTATCCGAAAAGCAGGTTTTTCTCCACAAAATAGGTCTCTATACATTGAAATCTGCCTCATTTTTAAGTATAATTGCTCTAAAGCGTGCATACGACCCACGCACTAATTTGCGGTTATTCCGTTACATCTTTCTGATTCAGACTTCAACAGCATTAAGTCCGCTTTCGGATAAATGTACCTGGAATCGCATCTATTCTAAAGGAGGAATATTATTATGGCAACATGGAAAAATCTCGACACTCTTGCTTCTTACAGCAAACTTGCCGAACTGAAAGGTCATGTAGATATCGCAGATGCCATGGCAGGCGAGAAAGGTGCTGAACGTGTGAAGAAATACAGCACACCTATGGCAGCCGGATTAACTTACAACTACGCTGCAAAGCAGGTTGATGAGACTGTTCTGGATGCACTTGCAAAGCTGGCAGACGAGGCTGAACTTATTGAGAAATTCCAGGAGTTATACAACGGTGCAGTGATCAACACCGGTGAGAAACGTATGGTACTTCACCACCTTGCACGTAAACAGCAGGGCGATGCTGTAGTGGTAGATGGCGTTGACAAACGTGAATTCTACGTTGCACAGCAGAAGAAAGCTGCAGACTTCGCAAACAAGGTTCATGCAGGCGAGATCACCAATGAGAATGGTGAGAAATTCACATCTGTAGTTCAGATTGGTATCGGCGGAAGTGACTTAGGTCCACGCGCATTATATATTGCTCTTGAGAACTGGGCAAAAGCAAACAACACATTTAAGATGGAAGCGAAATTCATCAGCAACGTAGATCCTGATGATGCAGCCGCTGTTCTTGCTTCTGTAGATCTTGCTCATTCCCTTTTTATCGTTGTATCCAAATCCGGTACAACCCTTGAAACTCTGACAAACGAAGCTTTCGTAAAGAATGCTCTGGTAAAAGCAGGATTAAACCCATCCAAACACATGCTTGCTGTAACAAGTGAGACTTCTCCTCTGGCAAAGAGCGAAGATTACCTGACAGCCATCTTCATGGATGACTATATCGGCGGACGTTACTCTTCTGTTTCCGGTGTAGGCGGAGCAATCCTTTCTCTGGCATTTGGTCCTGAAGTATTTGCCCAGATCCTTGAGGGAGCTGCAGCAGAGGATACTCTTGCCACAAATAAGAACATTCTTGAGAACCCGGATATGCTGGATGCACTGATCGGTGTTTATGAGAGAAACGTACAGGGATATCCTGCTACAGCAGTTCTTCCGTACTCTCAGGCATTAAGCCGTTTCCCTGCACACTTACAGCAGTGTGATATGGAATCTAACGGTAAATCCGTTAACCGTTTCGGTGAACCTGTAGACTATGTAACAGGACCTGTGATCTTCGGTGAACCAGGTACAAACGGACAGCATTCCTTCTATCAGTTATTACATCAGGGAACTGACATCGTTCCGCTTCAGTTCATCGGCTTCAAGAAGAGTCAGCTTGGTGTAGACGTGGATATCGAGAACAGCACAAGCCAGCAGAAGCTCTGCGCAAACGTTGCAGCTCAGATCGTAGCTTTTGCATGTGGTAAAAAAGATGAGAATCTGAACAAGAACTTCAAGGGCGGACGTCCTTCCAGCATCATCACAGGTGAGGAACTGACTCCTGCATCTCTGGGTGCATTACTTGCTCACTTCGAGAACAAGATCATGTTCCAGGGATTCGTATGGAACTTAAACAGCTTCGATCAGGAAGGTGTTCAGCTTGGTAAAGTCCTTGCAAAACGCGTTCTTGCACACGACACTGACGGAGCGCTTAAAGTTTACAGTGACCTGCTGGATATCTAATAACTGCTTTGCGGTTTATCGAAAAAAAACTGCACTCCTCTTGAATAACATATTTAAGAGGAGTGATATAAAAATAACTATTTAAAAACAGCTATAAAAAAATCATCATACAGAACTCCGATAAGTGCTATCCGGAAGTTCCTTATGATGATTTTCTTTTTTACGCTGTGAGAACACAGCATTATCTGTTCTCTTCTATAGCAATTCCATAAAATAATGCAATCAAGACAGTTCAGCAGAGTGCGAAGGACAAG
>UMIU01035524.1_pt1 | contig 10246 bp, 8 predicted proteins | sample 1965871 | NCBI WGS metagenome assembly UMIU01 (sample SAMEA4836132, study PRJEB28245) | human gut metagenome | biome: gut microbiome; material: fecal sample | place: Denmark | collected 2008
TATCCCAGTGGGCTTTCGGCTCAAAGTCAAACGCGGTCGGCTCTTCGAACTTTCTCAGCTCCACGTTATCGCTGTCGTCAACCCCGTACTGTACATCCTTATAAGGGGTATTCGGTACATTGAGAAGGGCAATTTTTAAGTTTTCTTCTATCTCGGAAAGTCTGCCGTCCATCTCTTTGATCTTGCTGGACAGTTCTTTCATTTCAGCCATGATCGCAGTGGTGTCCTGCCCCTCTTTCTTCATCTTCGGGATTTCTCTCGATACAGTATTCTGTCTGTTCTTCATGGCTTCCACTTCCGCCAGAAGTTCTCTTCTCTCTTCGTCATATTTTTTTACATTATCTATGCCGAAATCGCCTTTTCCTCTGAATTCAACGCGTTCCTTCACGCCTTCAAAGTCTTCTCTGATTCGTTTAATGTCTAACATTTTCTAACTCCTCTGTTTATAATAAATTCTTTTTATATCTGGTGTATAGAGCCGCCAGTTCATTGACTTTTTTCTGAATTTCCAGCTGCAGATCTGATGCTTCATCGTATTTGCCGTTGTCAAGGGCATCTTTTGCTCTCGTCAGCAGGCACTTCTCCGTGATGGTATCCTTGGCAATCTGATGTCTGATCTTATCGATCTCCAACCAGTTCTTAATATCATAGTCTGAGAAATCATTATCGCTATGTACTTTTTTGCAGTCTCTAATAAAGTCCATGGTCTGCGGTATGATGCGGTCGTGCAGTTCTGTCCTCCACTGGGACAATATCTGTTCTCTATAGGATTCCAGAACAATATCGCGCATCACGTTCCCTTCCTTGAAAATAACCAGTTTTTCCGGATATCTGTCAAAGGCCGTCAGGTTCTGCCATACGGTACTCGGTGCCCTGCCAAAGAGTTTATTTCGCTCCTCTTCTGTGAAGTCCTCAAAGACGTCATCCTCACTCCTGTACTCTCGATCTCTTTCCAGGTAGAAGTCCTCTTCTCCGAACTTCTTGGACAGGGATTTTTCTAATTCAGACGGCTTTTTACCTGCTTCCAGTACCGCTTTGATACCATCCAATATGGCCAGGTATGAAGCCGCGATAACCAGGTAGGTGTTGCTCTTCGGATTTGGTGCGCGCAGTTCGAACCTGGTGGACATCGGATTTTTTGCGTCTCTGATCAGACCGACCAATACCGTCCTGTTTCTAGAAGGCTCGTCAACCGCTCTTCCCAGAGAAGTGACGATGCAGACCGGTGCCTCGTAGCCTGGTTTCAGTCTGTTAAAGGCATCATTGGTGGAGCTGACAAAGGGATTGATCACCTCGTAGTTTTTGAGAATGCCCATTAAAGCCCCGTATCCCAGAGGATTCATAAACTCTTTGTTGAAATCTTCCGGCGCGAACAGGCTGACCACCTTTCCGTTCTTCAGCTTTGCCGCCAATCCCAGATGGGTATGTTCCCCGCTTCCTGCAACGCCTTCGAAAGGCTTTGCCATAAAAGTGACATCTAGTCCATGCTTCGTGAAGATATCTCTCACCACATACTTGACCTGGTTCTCGTTGTCTGCTGCCTGGATGGCATCAGCATATTTCCAGTCGATTTCCAGCTGCTCCATAACATGATCATAATGACCGGTGGAGCCCATCTTGGCTTTGACGCCGCCTACTTCTTTGTGGCCCATCTCCACCTGAAAACCATATTTGTCCAGGAACATCAACGTCTCTTCCAAAGCCGTTCTCACTTCTCCATAGGTTCTTTTCCAGTATTGTTCTTTCAAGACCTGGGCGGTGAAGAGCTGCTCTCTGTCGCCTTTATCATCTGGCGTCTTCACCCAGAATTCCAGCTCTGTCGCACTGGTGATGATCAGTTCTTCAATATCTTCTGCACAATCGATGCCTTTGATGTACTGGAACACATAAGGATGTGCTTTCAGTTCTTTCATCAGCTCCCCTTTGAAGTGGAGAAGGGCATCTCGCAGAATGACTCTCGATCCCACTTCAAAATCTTCATTGTGGACGAGGAAGGAAGGAATTCTGAGCGTCCCGATGGGAAGTCCCGTCTTGTATCCCCTGTTCCGGAAGTTATAGTCTACATACCAATGCACATCCAGGTCAGGGATGATATCGACCTTCGCATTGTTCAACTGTGCAATCAATGGAAGGGCAACGCTGGATCCGTCCGTCTGAACACCGTTCGTCAGCACTTTGTCTATATCTTCTAAGAATAATTTCACCGGAATCTTTTCGTCAGTATCGTGACCGCCGATATCGATTCCAACCAGGGAAACGAATTGGACTTCTGGATGATCCTCTAAAATCTCTGTAATCTCCTTTGCAGAATGCTTATCTGCGGGTATTCTGAACAGCATCTTGTCTAAATCATAGTCCAGCATATTCGTCCTCCTTTTCATTTCATTATATATTGGTTTTGGGACATTCAATCTGAATGTCCCAATTCATTAAAACATATTCAATTCTAGCTCAATTTATTAAGGGCATTTTCCAGTTCTTCCATATACTCACCATATTTTGCCCAATCTCCGCTCTTCAATGCATTCTGCGCATTGTCATAAGCTTCGGAGGCTTTCTTGATCCAATCGGATTTGCTAGTCGTGCCGCTAGGCTTATCACCGCCTCCGCCACTGCTGGCGGTGCTGCCGCCGTTGGCATCCTCCCCGAAGAGGGATTCCAGTGCCTCTCCCAGCGTCGGTTCATAAGCGATCTTGTCATCGTATGCCACGATGACTCTCTTGACCTCCGGAATGGCCGAATTGGAAGCTTCCAGATAGACCGGCTCGACATAGAGCAGGGAAGATTCAATCGGAATGACGAAGAGGTTTCCTCTCTTGTAGGAGGACCCTCTGGAACTCCACAGGGTGAAGTCGCCGGAAATTTCGGTGTTCTGGTTGATCTGCGCCTCGATCTGCATCGGTCCATATACCGTTTTGCTCTTAGGGAAGCGATATACGACCAACTGGCCATAATTTTCTCCGTCGTTTCGTGCCACCATCAAAGCGGTCATGTTCTGCTTCGATTTTGGCGTGTACGGGATGGAGTTGATGAACTCGGCGCTGTCTTCTCCTGGCAGCTTGACGATATAGTAGTTCGGACTCATCGGCTGCTGGTCTGCTCCGTAAATTTCGTTAGCGATATCCCAGACGTCCTCGTTCTGATAGAATACTTTGACGTCTTCCATATGGTAACGGCTGTAGACGCCTGCCTGGATGCCGAACAGGGTGTTCGGATATCTGATATGGGTCTTCAGGCTCTCCGGCATCTTGTCCACGGATTTGAACAGCTGCGGATAGATCTTTTGGTATGTCTTCGCCATCGGATCATTTTCGTCCACAACATAGAAGCTGACGTCACCGTTATAAGCATCTACTACGACTTTCACAGAGTTCCTGATATAGTTGGTGGTGCCCACCTTGCCGTCATACGGTTCAGAATACGGATAGTAAGAACTGGTCGTATAAGCATCCAGCATCCAGTAGAGTTTGCCGTCTGCAACGACCGAATACGGATCATCCTCGTAGCTCAGATACGGCATGATCTTTTTGACTCTGTCCATGATGTTCCTGTTGATGATGATCTTGGAATCACTCTTGATGTTGGAGGAAACCAGGATCTTCAGGCTGCGTTCTCTGATGGCAAACATCACTCTGTTGAGGAAATTCATCTTGATTCCGGCGTTTCCTTTGTACTGTGTGTACGCGTTGGAATCTCCCGAAGGATAGTCGAATTCATCTTCGCTGGTGTTTACCATGATATAGTCGTTGGACAGTTCACCAAAGTAAATCTCCGGTCTCTTGATCTCAATTTCGTCCACCTTTGATTCCGGCGGAATGTTTTTGATCAGAACATCTGGCTGTCCGCTGGCTGTTACAGCGTCAACACGGGACAGCGTTACGCCGTAACCATGAGTATACTTCAGATGTCTGTTGAGCCAGGTGTCATTGATCTTTTCTTCGTCAATTTCTCTCATGCCCATGTACGTCTGCGTATATTTTCCATTGACCATATAGCGGTCTACATCGACGTCGTTGAATTTGTAATATTGTCTGATACTCTGCGTCTGATTGTAGAAGGTGTTTACCGGCTGATAATCGTTGATTCTGATATTTCTGACGGTCTCCGTGTTGGCGTTGATGTCAGCGCTGGTCAACTGATTGTCTGCCGCAAAGGATTTGACAGAAACGTCGTCCAGTTCATAAGCATACTGGGTATACTCGATATTTCTCTCCAGGTACTTGTCTTCTTTATTGATTTCGTCAGGGGATACGACAAAGTTCTGTACCAGATAGCTGGCTCCGATGCCTATGACGCCCACAACGATCATAATGACAGGAACAGTGAAAATTTTCTTGAACTGTTTCTTTCTGATATGGTGTACGACTGTGACAGCTCCAAAGAGAGCCAACACAACCAAAGCTCTGTAAACCCAGAGAGTGATGTTTACATCTGTAAAGCCGGCTCCATAAACTGCGCCTGTATGTGCGTGGAGCAGATCAAACTGCTTCAAGAAGAAATTCAGAGCAATCATCACGAAAAAGACCACGCCCAGGAAGGATAACTGTCCCGATGCGATGTGCATCAGCTGTTTGAAGTTGCTGTCATCCAGCTGTTTCCTCGGTTTTGGTTCTTTCTGTACCTTCTTGCCGAAGGCTTCAAAGGCTTTGCCGAACGGATTGTTTCCGCCCATGCCTTCAAACGGATTGCTGCTGCCGGTATATCTCTCATCATCGTTGTTGAACGGCTGCGCCTCTTCCTCAAATACATTCGGCGTATGAACCGACAGTAAAATCGCATAGTAGATGACCGTCACCAAAATAATCAGCAATACTGCGCCAATCAGCATCTCGTTAAGCTGCTTCAGGAAGTCCAGCTTGAAGATATAGAATGAAATATCCAGGTTGAACAGCGGATCTTTCAGATTAAAATCCGTGCTATTGGCGTACTGCAGGATTTCAAACCAGAGATTTGAAATAGCATAGAACGCTGCTACCAATCCGAACACCAGCGAAATCATGTTGGTCTGGAAGTTCAGCTTTTTCATATCCGTCGCTTCATTTGAATCGATTTTTGCAAAATAGTTCTTTTTTAGTCTCTTTAGATAGATATTGACTACGACTGTCAGAATGACGAAGATCGGTATGCCTACCTTCAGTTCCGTAAACAACTGTTTGAAGAATACGCTTACGTACCCCATCTCCTTAAACCACAGCCAATCGGTGATAAAGTTTATCAATAATAGGAACAATGCCACTATTATCACGATAAACATAACGATTATGCTTAACTTACGTTGCCCATTTGAGCTCTTTTTTTCCAATGATTCTTCCTCCTAAATTTTTTTAATCTCAATGATTTTCATCGTCTCTTTATCTGGTCCCAAATACACGATGTGATGTTCAATGCTGTCTTTTTTCTTATCACTTGACGCCTTTGTGACGTCTGTTAATACATAAAAGCCTGCGCCGCCGGAACGAATTTCTCCGATGGCAAGCTTGTTGATGCCGTACTGTACGTCTTCTTTTGGTTCTATGGATTCTACTTCAGAATAGAATTCGGATGTCTGATCGATCGTGTTCAGCACTTTGTCGTTCTTTCCATTTACCATATCTACCCAAGATGAGTAGTATTGAATAATCGTTCCGATAATCTCATTTCCATAAGTTACTGACGTGCCGTCTTTGGCAGTGTACCACGGCGAATCTGCAAATGTGTAGGAATTGCCAAAATCCTCGAAGCCGTAGTCCTTGTCATCTGAAAATACTAAATCCTGATCTTCTGCAATTTCAGCTATGTTTTTATTCTTATCTTTATTCGCGTTAATCAGTGCTTCTGTGTCAGAGATGTCATGATCTGCGTCAGTCTGATCTGTTTTTTTGTCTTTTCCATCATCGCCGCCGAATAAATCCAGCACATATTGATAGCCTCGGTCAATCATCTTTCCTGCTGCGGAGTCCGGTGCAAAATACTGAATACCGATGATCGCCAGTTCTGCAATGACCAATATGCAGAGGATGATTGCGATGACTTTCAGTCCCTTTCTTTTTTTCTTTGGGTTCTCATCAGGATCCCTGTCATCAGGGCCAAAAACGTCGTCAAAAGTAAGCTTGCGCCCTGAACCTGTCTGCATCTCCGTTTCTGCTTCACTGGGGGGACAAGTGGCTTCAGACGCTGTCTTTGGCGTTATTTCAGGCTCTGCAGGCTTTCTCTTATCCATGCCTGCTAATAGAGCCGCCTCCGCAGTCACTACCCATTCTGGCGTCTGTGCCCATATGACACCGATCAAATTAGAAGGTTCTTCGTCGTCTGCCGGCGAGGATATGACCTCGTCACTCTTTTCTAAGATCCGATCCAGCACTGCTTCTTTTGAGACACTATCTCTCCTGGCAAAGGCTAACTGTTCGTCGGGCAGCGGATCTGCCCCACTTTTGATGCGTTCGTATTCTTCGTCTAAAAGCGCTTGAAAGGCCTCATTTTTTTCGTTAAAGGTGTAAAATTTATCGATTCGTCCTGACTTTTCCGTATCCCCAAGGACTTTCGCCTGATCACCCGCTGCTTGATGATCCAAATTTCCAAAGATTTCTTCTTCTAGAGATTTGGCCTCTCTTTCTGCCTCAGATGAGGCATTTGTCTCTGCAGGCTTATTGGATATTGCTTGTCCATAAGCTCTGCGCTGTTTTTCTTCCAGCACCGAGGCCCAGTCAAAGTCAATATCCTCCGTCTTTTTTTTCTGGCTGGTCGGATAACCGTCCAGGTCCCAGTTGAATTCCTCTATGTGAAATTTCTTCTTTGGTTTTTCTTCAGCGGCTTCTTTGCTTCCTTCTGAAACAGGCTTAGACCCAGCAAATACTGTCTCCTCTACCTTTGTTCCACAACCGCTGCAAAATCTATCCCCCTCTTCAAGAGGTTTTCCACAATTTTTACAATACATAACTGCCTCCTACCCAAATTCTATTCTTTAATCTGCTCGTTCAATTCTTCTATGGTATAGGTTTTGCCATTCTTAGAAACCGCACAGTCACGACTAAAATATTTTTTAGGGATATATGCATCCTCTTCCCTTTCGCAACTTGCATCCTCTTCCCCGGCTTCCGGAGCAGGCGCTTGTACTACTTCTGCTGCCTGCTCAGCCTGCTCAGGCAGATCAGCCTCCATCTGCAGGCTGACTTGGTCGGTAACGGTTTCCGTTTTTTCGCAAGATTTCTCGGCGTCTCCACTGTGATCGTCACTGGATGACGCTTCCTTTATAATATGCTCCTTCTCCCCTCTGCAATCGGATCGATATGGAGCCTGTCCTGGAACTCTGTTATCTATGTATATGACGTCTGCTTTTTTTTCGTTCAGATTGCTCACTGCCGTATTGATTTCTGTAACCGTTTCGTTGATCTGTGATAGGATATCCTTTTTTTCTCTGGCATGATTTACCGCCTTGACTGCTGCGTAAATTGCTCCTGCCAGGATGATGAGAATCAGGACAACTTGTATGGGACTCTGGTATTCCATTATGAATCTGCCAAATTGGCCTATCGCATTCATTCTTTGTATTTCCTCCTTTAAGGTTCTGCTCCCGGTTTCTAAAAGAAATCCTTGGACAGACCTTATGCTTTAGTGCCCCTCAAACAAAGTAAGCGGCATGGCACTAGTCGTATAACTGGATTGCAGTCACATTTCATAATATTATACAATAAATCTGCTCTTATGGCAAACCGAAAAGCCATTTTTTTAGCCTTTTATACACAAAAAGAGCGGAATGAAACCGCTCTTGACCGATAAGACTGGCATCAGCCCTGCTCTTTTTGCTTTTGTCGTAATTAATACTCGTTCTTGTTGTTATTGTTGTTTTTCTGCTGATTGTTCTGGTTATTCTGGTTGTTGTTGTTCTGGTTGTTCTGGTTGTTCTGGTTGTTATTGTTCTGGTTGTTCTGGTTGTTATTGTTCTGCTGATTGTTCTTCTGATTATTTTTAGCCATTTCTCATCCCTCCTCACACTCATTATTGTGTTCAGTGAGACGCAAAGTATGAATGGAAATTTTTTAAAATCGGCAGCAGTTACCGTCTGGTTAGCAATTTACAATTCAATTGGATTAGAGTAAAATGAATTCAAGAATACTGAATGTATGAAAGGATATCACTCATGTTGGAAAATCTGATTTTCTGTCTCAATGCCACCATTCCAGTCTTTCTATTGATGATACTCGGGATGCTCTTCATGAAATTTAAAATTTTTGATGAAAATTTCGTTAAAAAAATGAACGCTTTCGTCTTTAAAATCGCCCTTCCCGTACTGGTCTTTAAAGATCTATATCAAGAAGACTTCTACCAGGTCTGGGACACGAAATATGTCCTCTACTGCTTTCTGGCTACAGCGGCAAGCATCGCTATCGTCTCATGTGTTTCTTTTTTATTGAAAAACAAAGCGATTCAGGGGGAATTCATCCAGGTGGCCTACCGCAGCAGTGCGGCAATTTTAGGCATCACCCTAGTCCAGAATATCTATGGGAATGCGGGAATGACACCGCTGATGATTATCGGCTCCGTGCCGCTTTACAATATTATGGCAGTCATTGTCCTGGCTTTCTTCAAGCCTGAACGAGAGCCTCTTGATAAAAAGCTCGTCCTCAAAACTGGCAAAGGCATCGTCACCAATCCCATCATTCTGGGCATTATTCTCGGTCTGCTTTGGTCGCTTGTGCAGATTCCAGTGCCTTCTATCGTCGATAACACGGTGGAGAGTGTCGCACGCATCGCCACGCCTTTAGGCCTGATGGCCATGGGCGCGTCTTTTGATATCAAAAAAGCCCTCGCAAGTATCAGAACCGCCGGTCTCAGCACCTTTATCAAACTGATCGGCTTAGTCTGTCTCTTTGTTCCCGTGGCTGTAGCGCTGGGCTTCCGCGAAGATAAGCTGGTTGCCGCCTTAATCATGTGCGGTTCGCCCACGACAGTCAGTTGTTATGTCATGGCAAAAAACATGGGGCATGACGGCACCCTTACTAGCAGCACCGTCATGCTCACAACCTTTTTCAGCGCCTTTACCCTGACGCTTTGGCTCTTTATATTGAAATCCCTGAGCTTGCTGTAGATGTTCTGCCCGGGGCGTTCTTCACCTCGATAAGACTTTGATGAATCCGCCCTTTTCCGCATATCCGGTGTCCCACAGATTTTCAAAATCCATCCAGAGATACTCACCATAGGTTGCCGTCTTGACCATAAAGACATCCTCAAATTCCTCATAGCCCACCAGCAGAAACCAGTGCCAGACGAAATCTTTCAGCTGTGGATCTTTGTGTTTCAGCAGGAGGTAGGGAATCGGCATTTCACTGTCCAACTGTGATCTGATGGCGGCCTTTGCCTCTTCCAAGGAGGCTGTTCCATCAAAACCTGCCAGGGTGATATTTTCTTCCTGCCTATCCGCAAGGTATTGCCCAAAGCCGTCAATATACAGTTCCAGCCGATTGACTCCTTCTCTGCGCGGCCTGAGATAGGGTTTCATCACCTTCGAAAATCCCACATACTGTTTCTTATCTAATAAATCTGTATCAAAAGGGCACAGATGCTTTTTGTCCTTGTGCATGGCCAGATAGATGGACAGATCACAGGCGGTCGCTGCCGCACAGCCTCCCAGCTTCATCATGGGATCCCAAAACCAGTCCTGATTGCCGCCAAAACATTTGCCGATATTAAAATAGCGTAATTCTTTTTTCATGTCACTCATTCCTTCGCAAGATATTTCTCAAAGAATTTATACCCATAGGCGTTCCTTTATCAATCAGAATCCGATCATTTTGTGATATTTTGATCGAAAATATCAGCCGATGCCGATCATCAGCAAGGCAATCAGTCCGACAACTAGTTTTCGAGTGTTATCTGGCGCATACAATGTAGAAGTCAGTATGCCCGTTCCCGCTCCGCAGAAAAAATCGCTGATACCCTTTCCTTTGCGGATTTTTTTCAGTTGTTCCATGGATATGATGATATTTTCATCAGCTTTCTTTCGATAATCTTCATTGCTGATTCGCTCTCCGCAGAGTAATTCATTGATGCTGATCTGAAATACACTGCATAAGTCTTTCATAATTGCAATGTCCGGCAGATAGTTTCCGTTTTCCCATCTGGATATCGTCTTGTTAGTAACACCAATCTGATTTCCCAGTTCCTCCTGCGTCATCCCTGCTTCTTTCCGTAATGCTGCTATAAAACCGCCTATTTTTTTCTGGTCCATGACTCTTCCTCCTAGTATAATAATGATGTAGTCAAGAATGAC
>UMIU01000430.1_pt1 | contig 10210 bp, 7 predicted proteins | sample 1965871 | NCBI WGS metagenome assembly UMIU01 (sample SAMEA4836132, study PRJEB28245) | human gut metagenome | biome: gut microbiome; material: fecal sample | place: Denmark | collected 2008
TTAGGGATTTCCGTCCACTCGGCAGCAGAAGCCGTAGAGGCACAAAACTTAGGTGCGTCATATATTATATATGGGCATGTTTTTGCTACCGACTGCAAAAAAGGCGTTCCTCCCAGAGGGATTGAAGCCCTGCGCACCGTCTGCCGCAGCGTTACGGTCCCCGTTTTTGCCATTGGCGGCATTCATCCGCAAAACGCATCACAGTGCATCGATGCGGGCGCATACGGCGTGTGTATGATGAGCGAATATATGAAGCTGTAATAGGGCAAAAAATTTCCGTGACAAAAGCCGCAAAGTGGTATAGAATGTTGCTTGTATGAAAATTATATAGTAGACTGCTTCCGCCGAAGCGGCCTGAAATTGTTATAAAAAGGAGAAAAGGAGAAAAATTTATGACAATGGTAACAAACCAATCAGTTCATGATTGGGTAAATGAAGTGGCGGAAATGACCAAACCGGATGACATCGTCTGGATTGACGGCAGTGAAGAGCAGCTTGACCAGATCAAGAAGATTGCTTTGGAGACTGGGGAAATGTTTGAATTGAACCAGGAGAAACTGCCGGGATGTCTGTACTACCGCACCAACCCGAAAGATGTTGCAAGAGACGAGAAGAGAACCGTAATCTGTACGCGAAAGAAAGAGGACGCAGGTCCGACGAATAATTGGGTCAGCCCAGTAGAGATGTATGGGAAAATGAGCAAGCTGTTTGACGGATCGATGAAGGGAAGAACTATGTATGTCATCCCATTTTCTATGGGCGTGGCTGGTACCGAATTTGCGAAAATCGGTATTGAGATTACAGATTCCATCTATGTCGTATTGAGTATGGCGATTATGACCCGCGTCGGTCAGAAGGCGATTGACCAGCTGAACCAAGGTGTTGACTTTACCAGATGTCTGCATTCCAAGGCGCAGCTCGACGAACAAGAAAAATATATCGCACATTTTCCAGAAGACAATACGATCTGGTCCATCAATTCCGCTTACGGAGGCAACGTTTTGCTGGGTAAGAAGTGCCTGGCACTTCGAATCGGCTCTTATCTTGGGAAACAAGAAGGGTGGATGGCGGAACACATGCTGATTCTGAAGATTGAGAACGAGGCAGGAGAGAGCAAGTATGTATGCGGGGCATTTCCAAGCGCCTGTGGCAAGACAAATCTGGCTATGCTGACGCCTCCTGACTACTTTAAGAAAAAAGGATACAAGATTTCCACAGTGGGCGATGATATCGCTTGGCTGCGTATCGGCGAGGACGGCAGGCTCTATGCGGTGAACCCGGAAAACGGCTTCTTCGGCGTAGCCCCGGGAACCAATCAGAAGTCCAATCCCAACGCCCTTGAGACTACGAAGAAGGGCACCATATTTACGAATGTTGCGAGAAATCTTGATGATAATACAGTCTGGTGGGAACGACTCGACAAGAACCCGCCGGAAAACGGAGAAGACTGGCTGGGTAACCCTTGGAATGGCAAGACATCTGACGTAAAGGGCGCCCATCCCAACTCCAGGTTCACTGCTCCGGCAGAGAACTGCCCGACCATCGCAGATGAATTTTTTACAGGGGAAGGTGTGCCGATCTCGGCAATTATTTTTGGAGGACGAAGAGCGAAAGCGGAGCCTCTGGTATATGAGGCAAGAGATTGGAATCACGGCGTGTTCATCGGCTCGGCCATGGCCTCTGAGACAACGGCCGCAGCAAACGGCAAGGTGGGCGTAGTGAGACATGACCCTATGGCGATGCTGCCGTTTTGTGGATATGACATGGCGGAATATTTCCAGCATTGGATCGACATGGGCAAGAAAATGACCAGCCCGCCGAAGATCTTCCATGTGAACTGGTTCAGAACCGACGAAAACGATCAGTTTATGTGGCCTGGCTTCGGCGACAATCTGCGAGTGATCCTTTGGATGCTTCACAGATGCAAAGGTTCAGTCGGCGCAGTGGAGTCACCTCTGGGGTATCTTCCAAAACAAGAGGATATCGATATCAACGAACTGGATATCACCTCGGAGACATTGAAGAAGATCCTGACCATCAACAAAGCGGCCTGGAAGGACGAAATCGAGGAGATCGAGGAGTTCTACAGCAAATTTGACAGTCTGCCAGAGGAGTTGACAGACAACTTGGAGAAACTGAAAAAAGGAATTGCAGAATTATAGAGAGAGCTGAAACATCCGCGGGAAAACTCGCGGATGTTTTTATTTTTAAGAAAACAAAACTGACAAAAAACTTACAGCTTTGTAGTGACTTACAGCCATGTTGTTAGAGTTAAAAGAGAACGATACAGTTTAAGTTATTTCTAGTATGGTTTGTGTAAAAACAGTTTCTTTTAAACAGAAAATAATGTAATATATATATGGAGGCAAAGAGCGGAAGTGAAAAAAGTATTTAGAAAAGAACTGAAATATCGTATATCAAAGATAGAGTTTAATAAGTTAAACCGTATTTTAGAAAAAGAGATGACGCTAGATGACCATGGACAGGATGGCGGCTATTGGATACGGTCAATCTATTTTGACTCAGAATATGATAATGATTTACAAGATGTATTAGGCGGCTATTATAACAAAGCAAAACTGCGGCTTCGAATTTATTCTCTTCAGCAAAAATGGGTCAAACTGGAATATAAGTGTAAGATTGGTTCTGACCAAACAAAGTATACATTACAAATAACTCGTGAACAGGCTCAAAAAATGATCAGAGGAGAATACGGATTCTTGATGGGTATCCACGATGAGATAGCGGCGGAGATTTATGTCCGGCTTATCAGTAATGCCTACAGACCGAAAGTAATGATAGAATATCAGCGGTTAGCTTATATTTATGACGTCAACGATACGAGAATTACTTTTGATACGGATGTAAAGGCATCAATGGATGTACGAGACCTATTTTCTCCAATTCCTGCATCAATACCTCTTATTCCTGGTGATACAGGAGTATTAGAAATAAAGTATAACCATTTCCTGTGCAGTTTTATCCAAAGGGCATTAACCTTTATCGAGGTTAATCAAGTGGCAAATAGCAAATACGCTATGGGCAGATTAAGTTTATAGGAGTGGGCGCATGAAAAACTATTTGATTGAAAATATGAGTGACTATTTAAGTCTCGACGATAAGACGATGGATACCTTTTTTATCAATATGTTGGTCGCTTTTGCTATTGCTTTGGCTGTATACATCGCATATCGAGCAACTTATACCGGGGTCGCATATAGCAAAAGGTTCAATGTATCCCTTATCATGTTAACGTTGATAACTACCATGGTTATGACGGTTATCAGCAACAATTTGGCATTATCTCTGGGTATGGTAGGCGCTTTATCCATCGTGAGGTTTCGTACTGCCGTAAAAGACCCACGGGACACAGCATTCATTTTCTGGTGTATTGCCATAGGAATCTGCTGTGGCGTATCAAAGTTTACCGTAGCGGCAATCGGTTCAGCATTTATTTTCTTGATGTTGATTGTCATGGGGCAAGTAAAAGAAGAAGGAAAATATCTTTTAATCGTTCATTGTGGGAAGAATAAAGGAGCGGAAGTAGAATCAGTATTGTTTAATTATTTCGGGAATCTTCAGTTGAGAGTGCGTAACAACCAGCGTGACAGTATCGAGTTTATCTATGAAGTCAGTGCAAAGACTTTAAAAAAGGCAATAGAGAGAAATGAAGAACATATCCTAGACAAATTGATCGATATGGAAGATGTCACATCTGCAAATCTAGTATCGCAGACAGACGATATAAACCGTTAAATCGTGAAGGTGAAGTCGTGAAAAAGAAATATATCCTTTTGATATTGTTGATTGTCATAATGGGGATTGGCTATATAGGAAATCAGGTTGTTGATCATGGTCCCATGAAAGCAAACAGGATTCACCAGCATTTGGAACAAAAGGTAAGTCCAGAGGAAGAGACAGCCTCAATAAGCAGCGAAGACTTTGCATCCCATCTTCCAGTAGTAATGATTAACAGTGTCGGTGAAAAAATCAGTGAAGAATTTTCTAACTGCAAAATTGATATTATCGATAACCAAAATACAATGAATCATACCTTTGATGAGCCAGATGTGACAACTTGGGCAAAAATTAAATGGAGAGGTAATTCATCTAAACGGTTTGACAAAAAGCAATACCGGATTTCTTTTATTGAAGAAAGAAATAGTGAAAAAGAAGTCGATTATTCAGTGATGGGAATGCGGAAGGAATCTGACTGGGTGTTGAACGGCCCATATCTGGATAAAACGTTAATGCGAAACTATATGATGTATAATATCTCGGGAGAGATCATGGATTGGTCACCCAATGTCAGGTATTGTGAGATGTTTTTGGATGGCCGTTATATGGGGTTATTTCTCATGGTTGAAACGGTAAAGGTTAGTCCAGGCAGGCTAAATCTGAAAGAAGTAGACCAGAAAGAAGCACAAACAAGCTATCTGATTGAAAGAGAGCGTTACGGAGATGCAAATGTCCCAATTAATAATTTCGGTACCTATACTGGAAAAACCGTGAATGAAGTAGGCATTGAATATCCGACAAAGAAAAAACTTTCAGGAAATCATATTAAATATATAAAGGATGATTTGAGCAGCATTGAGAAAGCCCTGTACTCTCTTGATTATGATGAATGGGATTACGGATATGCGAAGTACATAGATGTGAATTCCTTTGTTGATTATTATATTATTAATGAATTCTGCGCAAATATAGATGCAGGAGCCCTGTCAACTTTTGCATATAAGGATATAAAGGGGAAACTGACTATGGGACCTGTCTGGGATTTTAATAACAGCTTTGATAACTACAAACACCACCCTCTTGTTATTAGTGATCTGTATATCAATACGGCGCCATGGTATGCGATGTTGATGAGAGATGAGATATTTGTCAATATGGTTATTGACAGATACCATGAGTTGCGAAAAACCTATTTGAGTGATGAATATTTGCTTAATTATGTCGACGAAACACGCACCTATTTAGGAAAAGCGATTGATAGAAACTTCCAAGTATGGGGGTATACATTTAGTTTAGAGTTGCTTCATCCCATGGAGCGAAATCCTGTAAGCTTTGATGAGGCCATCAATCAGCTGAAGAAAGTAATCGTAGAACGGGGTAAATTTCTAGATGAAAATATTGTTATCTTAAAGCAGTTCTGTGCTGAGTCAGCTGTCAAAGAGTATAACTGATATGAAAGGATAGAGATGAAGAAATTTTTGTTAGCCTGCAGTGTACTTCTTTTGGCTTTTTTCATTGGACGTTATGTGATGTATTCTACAAATTTCGTTTTCCCGTCAATTTTTGATAAGAAGCCTGAAACCTTTGTAAAGACGGAAGGTAAAGATATTCTTGTCAGAGAAGGGGATACCTGGAACGTTCTTAATATTCGGGGAGTAAATCTGGGTGCAGGAAAACCAGCAAAATACGCCACAGAATTTGATATCTCATATAAAAGCTATATGCGATGGTTCAAGATGATGCAGGATATGAATGCCAATGTGATAAGGGTTTATACGATTCAAAATACTGACTTCTATCATGCGTTCTATGACTACAATAAAAAAGCAAAGAAGCCAATTTATTTGATTCATGGCGTCTGGGTAGACGACTATGCGATGCGTTCTCATCTGGATGCTTTTTCCGACGAGATGAGAGGTGCGTTGCTGAATGATGTGAAAACCATAGTGGATGTCATACATGGAAAACGAAAGATAAGTTTTAACGCCCAATATGCATATGGGACATATAAATGGGACGTGTCGAAATATGTGCTTGGTTACATTATCGGTGTGGAATGGGAAAGCGATTTGGTGTTATACACAAATGACAAGAGAAACAGTATAGCAGAATATGATGGAAAATATATGTATACCTCAAAGGATGCATCGCCCTTTGAGTGTATGCTTGCAGAAGTCGGCGATTCTATGTTCGATTATGAAATGAAAAAATATCACCAGCAGAGATTGGTTGCGTTTTCAAATTGGCCAGAAACGGATCCACTGAATCATGAAAAATGGCGAGCGCACCATTCTGCCAATCTGGCAAAGCTGGATGTGGAACATATCAAATTGAAAGACACTGTGAAGTCAGGAACATTTGCATCTTATCATGTGTATCCCTATTACCCGCTCTTTTATGAGTTCGAAGAGAGATATGCCAATTATATGGACGAAGACGGAGTTAATAACCCATATAGGGGATATTTAAAAGATTTGAATGATCATCACAGCATGCCTGTAGTGATCGCTGAATTTGGCATACCTGCTTCCCGGGGGATTGCACGTTATGATAATGCAAGGGGCTATGATCAAGGCCATGTGACGGAAACGGAACAGGGCGAGTATTTACAAGCCCTATACGAAGACATTAGGAAGGCAGGATGTTCAGGTGGCATTATGTTTGAGTGGCATGATGAGTGGTTTAAAAAGACTTGGAATACATGGCCGGGTGTAGATTTGACGAGAAATGTGTTTTGGAGCGATTATCAGACGAATGAACAATCCTTTGGACTACTGACTTTTGATCCAGGTTCAAAGTCCAGTGTTTGTTACATAGATGGAGTGTACCAGGATTGGAAGGACATAAAACCTATTGTAGAAACGAAGTCCGCGCAACTGTCAATGCAATACGATGAAAAATTCGTATATTTTAGAATACATAGCAATTCCTTGAATATGAAAGAAGAAACCTTTTATATTCCTTTAGACATTACCCCGAAGTCTGGGGCTGAGTATTGTGAAGATGAGAACTTGGATTTTGACACGCCTGCTGATTTTTTGATTAAAATACAAGGAAAGAAGAACTCCTGGATAAAAGTACAAGAATATTACGACATGGTGTACGCCAATTTCCGGAGAGACGTTTGGAACGAAGATGCCTTCTTGAATAAACCCAAGAAGAACAGCGCAAAGTTTAATACCATTTATCAGTATCTGAGGGGGCCAATCATACTCAACGACGAAGGGGATAAGACAGAAGCGGAGATTTATGATACTGGAAAACTTGCTTATGGAAACGCAAATCCTAAAAGCAGCGAATATAATTCCCTTGCAGACTACATGATCGCAGATCATGATATTGAAATACGGATACCATGGGGGTTATTGAACTTCAGCGATCCTTCAGAAATGGTCGTTCATGATGATTATTATAAGCATTATGGGGTTATAAACTTAAGTATCGATACAATAAAATTGGCTTTACAAAACACGGCGCCAAGGGGGATGGACAGAGCAAACTCTGCAGAGGTGGAAATGAAAGGTTGGGGAGAAGACCCTTCTTATCATGAGCGGTTAAAAAAATCTTATCATTACGTAAAAGAACTTTACGCAAGTTATGCAAAGGAGGATGAAGATGCACGTAATGACAGAAAATAACCTTATATTGATTTATATTGGATTTTTCTTCTGCATCTGCATTGCCCTGTTTGACAGCTACGATGTCATTTCCAGTCGACATAGACAGCGGAGTGAGAAAAAGGCCGCCAAAGAGCTACTTAAACTGATGAAGGAGCAAACCTTAGATTTTCTGTCAGGGACATATAATGAACAGTCTGCGCGAAAGCAGTTTAAAAGGCAGCTTCGGTATGACAGAACGCTTTTGTCAGTAGAAACAGCGATAGATCTCCTTTTAAAGGAGTATAAGTTGGAAATCAGTATAGAAGATTTGATAAACCTATGGTTTTCGGTGTTGATTGATCGATACAAGACATCAGAGCTGGTCGTAAAAGAATATTTAATTTTTCTGATAGGAAAATATAAAATCAATTCGGGGAAGGCAACCCATTTCCTCAGTGAGATGATCAGCAGAGGGGAGTACGAACTGAAGGAGGAGGCGCTATACAGTATTTGCAAGCAAAATAATCCTATCCTTTTAAAACGAACCCTACGGGCCTTGAACCGATTGGACGAACCGCTTAATCGGAAAATTATCACCGATGCGTTAAATAATTTTTCTGGTACGACAGAAGAGAAGGAAAATATAGTCTTAGCTGATTTTTTCATTTTAAACGACCACTTAAAAGTCGGTATTATTGACTTTATGGACGAGACTTACAGTATAACTCTGAAGGAAAACCTGATTGATCTATTGGAAAATAAGAAAACAGATAAAGAAGTCCGACTGGCAATTATCAAATATTTTGGACGCCATTATTATCCACCGGCAAAACGCGTTTTGTTGGAAATGGCAGATAATAGGAGAGAATGGGAGTATGCGGCGGTAGCGGCAACCTCAATGCATTTGTATCCAGGTGCGGACACGGTAGAACAGGCAGCTAAGCGGATGACAGATGCAAACTGGTATGTGCGATATAATAATTCTTTGACATTGAGCCTCATTGCGGATGATGAAAGAATTGAAGACATTCTTCAGAGTAAAGACCGGTATGCAAGAGAAAGCATGCTGTATGCTAAGGAAAAAACACATAAGTGAGGGAGGATCTGTTGATGACATGGCTAAGAGTAATCGTTGAGTTTATTAATGTTTTCTTTTTTATTTATATGACCGGATATGCAATGTTCTTATTCTTATCAGCAATCAGCGGCGCTATTGTTATGCATAAGAATGCAAAAAGAAGTCGATTCAGAAAAAGATTGTATTTGGAGCATTCAGAGAACTACCAACCGGTATCCCTGTTGGTACCTGCATATAATGAAGAAGAGACAATTCTCGACGCAATTCACTCCCTGATGAAAATTGATTACGCTGAATATGAAATTATCGTAATCAACGACGGTTCTACAGATCGGACGGCAGAACAGTTGATAGACTTGTTTAATATGAAAAAGATAGAAAGACCGGTAAGACGGCAGGTAAGGTCAAAAAAAATTTTCGATATTTGGGAGGCAGTGGATACCAAGGTGCCTTTGACTTTAGTTAATAAAGAAAACGGAGGGAAAGCGGATGCTCTTAATACAGGGATTAATGCTGCCAGATATGGGTTTTTTATGAGCATGGATGCAGACAGTGTCTTGCAGAGAGATGCGCTGAAAAAAATGATGGAACAATTTATTGCAGACAGAACAGTCATTGCCTGTGGCGGAAATATAATGGTTGCTAATCAAGCAGTAATTCAAGATGGAGAAGTCATCAGCAACTATTTTCCGAGAAAACTCGTCGTTCTAATGCAGTTACTTGAATACTGCCGTTCTTTCCTCGGTTCTCGTATTTTCTTCGATGCATTCGGCGGTAATTTGATCATTTCCGGCGCATGTGGGCTCTTTAAAAAGAATATTGTGATTCAAGCGGGTGGATATAATACAGATACTGTGGGTGAGGATATGGAATTGGTTGTAAAGCTTCACCATTTTTGCCGTAGCAATCAGATACCTTATCGCATTGTAAATGAACAGATGGCGGTATGTTGGACGCAAGTTCCGGAACGGATATCTGATCTAAGAAAACAGCGGCGCAGATGGCATATGGGAATGATCCAAAGTATTATATTACATAGAGAATTAATTTTTAATGGGGCATATGGTTTGACCAGCTTTATCTCAATGACGTATTATCTCATCATGGAGAGTTTGGGTCCGTTAATTGAAGTTATAGGGCTTGTAAATATTATTTTGGCAATGAACTTGGAAATGATCAATATAGACTTTATGATCTCTTATTATTTTCTGTTCCTGCTTTTTAGCGCAGCAGTTACCGTAATCACCTTTTTCTCCAGAATATACATGAGTGCTTTCAAAGTCACATTTTGGCAGGTCATTGTCGTGGTGATAAGTTCCGTACTTGAAGGGTTGGGGTTCAGACAAATGGTTACATTTTTCCGATTGAGTGCGTTTATCCATTACAATAAAAATAAAACAGAATGGGGGAAAATTAAGAGAAAAACACATTATAGAGCAAATCCGAATGAAAATGGGAGGAATAAGTGATGTCAAATAGAGGAAAAGGTGCAGGTCTCCTTTCGCTCCTTTGGAAAGCGGTACTGGCCATAGTAGTCATCGTGTTGCTCATAGTGGGAGGTATGTTAGCACAACAAAGTGTGGATACGCCGGAAAGCAATGCTAAAAAAGATATAAAGTATGTATTTCTTTTCATCGGTGACGGAATGGGGCTGTCCCATGTGGAGGCTGCACAAAAATATAGCGGGGAACAGTTTTCCTTTACGCAGATGGATGTCCATGGAGTGGTCAACACGGATAACGCATATGGTGAGGTGACTGACTCAGCTGCGGCAGCTACTGCGATGGCTTGTGGG
>UMIU01025792.1_pt1 | contig 10157 bp, 6 predicted proteins | sample 1965871 | NCBI WGS metagenome assembly UMIU01 (sample SAMEA4836132, study PRJEB28245) | human gut metagenome | biome: gut microbiome; material: fecal sample | place: Denmark | collected 2008
AACCATTTTTTCAAGGTCTTCGATCTGTACCGGACGTTTTACTGTAGCTCTCGCAAGCCTGTTTATCAGCTTGTCACGGTCAAAAGGTTCAATGGTATTATCCTTTTTCACAACCATAAGCGGTATTGTTTCCACCATTTCATAGGTCGTAAAACGGCACTTGCACGACAGACATTCACGTCTTCTGCGAATCTTATTTTCCGCAGGGCGGCTGTCTATTACCTTGCTGTCCTCATATCCGCATTCCGGGCATTTCATCTGTTTTCCTCGCTTTCGCTCTGATCCTCACGGTTTTCTTTTCCATATTGCTGTATTTATGTATTTTAACACACTTTCGCAGCTTTTTCAAGCGTTTTCTGTAATCAAAGCCCCATCTTATACTTATCGTATATCTTTTTCATATTATTCGCACACGCAGCAAGCTCGTCATAGCTGCTGTAATTCTCACGGTAAAGCTCTACTATCATTGCTTTATCGTAATTTATTTTTTCAAGCTCGCTGAAAAGACGGTTGAAGTTAAAGCTGCCCTTTCCTATCGGCAGGCAATCGCAGCCTGCGTCGCCGTCGCTTACATGAAGATGTACGACCTTGTCACCTATTATATCCAGAAGCCTGAACGGATCTACATTGCTCCTTCTCGCCTGTTTGAGATCTACAACAAATCTGACCTCGTCGCCGAGCTGTCCGATCATATCCTCGATAAATCTTACACTGCTGCTCTTGCAGTAGCAGATATTTTCCTGTGCCACCGTAACACCGAATTCTTTTGCAAGGCGGAACAGACGCAGATAACGTTCCATGTACCTTTCATCAGGCACCTTTGAGCTTAGGATAGCTCCGTGCAGGACAAACACATCCGCACCGATCTCCGCCATAACCTCAAAATACCTCTTGTAAATATCTATCAGATATTCGGTTCTGCGTGGATAATCGCCGAATAGGAACAGTGTTTCCATAGGCGAAGAAAACGGATGCATGGATAATACGTTCATCCCGTATTCACCGATGATCCTTCTTAGCTCAACAAGCACCTGCCCTTCAAGCTCGTCTATCGAATTTACGAATATCTCAACATTTTTTACACCCCGCTCGGCAAGCTCATAAAGAGCCTTTTCTGTTTCAAGAGGGTACAGACAAGCCGTTGATACGCCAATATCCATTTTCATTACTTCCTTTCTGAAAATCAGCCCGCCAGAGAACAAATGTTCCCTATTATTGATATGATTAGCGGTAATACATACACCGCCGCCAGCACCGCAACAAGCAATACATAAACGCCGACCCTGCACAGACCTTCCGCCTTATCGGCAATTGCCGTTATCTTTTTGCGGAATATAATGTACAGCGCCAGTGCCGCAAAGCCTGCAACGCTCAGCACAATACCCGGTTTAAGTCCTTTAGGGCAGAAACTGAAGGTTATATCATTTTTGCCTTCCTCCAGCTTTACCGCCATAAAGCCCGACATAGAACGGTATATCTCAGCAGACTTGCCGTTTATCGTCGCAGAAAATCCACTGTCATACGGCACCGACAAAAACAGCCACTGACCGCTCTTTGCGTTGTCTGCCGTTCCGCTTATATTTCCTCCGTCAACCTTAAGGTCGGCGGTTTTTGTTTTATTGATAGCTTTCTCCAGCTTATCTAACGACAGCCCGTAAACACCGTAGCTTGAGCAATAAGTGCTTTCGTTTACATCAACATCTATACTTACCTTCTCATTTTCGAAAGTACCGAGATATAAAAGCCCGTTGCTGTCTTTATTCGGGAACGACAGATCCTGCTTGATGCCGTTTACATATATTGCAAACGAACCATTGATATGCTCGTTGATATTTCTTGTAACAAGATCAAAGCAATCGAAATACAACGCCTGCTTTTCTCCTATATCCAGCTTGTAGCTGAGCGTTGCGATGCGTGTATTGCTCTTGGGCGTGAAATAATATATCCCGTCACGATGTGCATACCGTATATTCTTTTCTCCGGTATGCTCATACTCGGTGAACAGAAGCTCGTTGCCGGTGTCAAGCAGATTCTTTGCAAGATATTCCTGTATAACTATGCGTTCCGCCTTAGGCAGCTCCGTACATTGTGACAGATCGCTGTCGGTCACTATGCCGAGCGGGAGATAGTATTCGCTCTCATAGATCGAATAGTTCTTGTCACGATAAATCACAGGCTCTCTTGCACTGAATTTCTCTATATAATATTTTATATTCATAACGGCGTCGGTAAGAGCCGTGCCTCCGTTGCCTGTGACCTCCATCCAGTAGGACGAGTAGCCGAGCCGCTTCATCGCAAACATATAATCCTCCGATGTAAGCGAGGTATAATGTGCGATGGTGGGATAGCCCAGTCCGCCTATAAGATTTGCGTCAAAATATTTCTTCGGCCACTGCATCAGCTTCACCCTGTAAAAATCCTCGTCCTCGGGGATTTTTCCTTCAAGCTCTATCGCATTGTTGTACTTGACAGGGGTATATGCCGATGCGCCTATATACACGTTTGCGTTGAAAACGCTCTCGGCTACAACAATTACAGCCAGTACAGAACAAACCGATTTGAAAGTGAGCTTCTTGAAAACGCCGAAAGCCATAGTCAGAACATACAGTGCCGTAAATCCGCAGAAGATTATCAAAAGCAGTACGAACGACTCCGAGCTTCCCCACAGTGTCGAAACATACGAATCCAGGTCGTATCTGCAGTTACAGTAGTACCATATCGTAAAACCGAAATAGATAACGCCGGCGGCAGTTATTCCGATAAGATAAGGCTTTTTATTCTTTTGTGCATAATCGTCAGGCTTTGTATGCGACAGCTTCACCGCCGCAAAGGTCAGCATCATAAGCGTAGTCATATAGCCGTACCGCATAGGGAATGCCATATAGTCACCCGTGTGCCACATCTTGTTTATCGGCTCGAAAACTACAGGCAGAAGCGTAAGAAACGAAAGCAGTGCATAGAATCTGCTGTTCTTGCTCTTTCTTCGCAGAAAATACACAATGAAAGCCGCAACGGAAAATCCCGTACAGAAAATAAGCGGCAGATTTGTATATATCCCTGCAAATACCGCAGAATCAAACAGACCCTTGAGTATGTTCGCTCCCCTTGCGGATGAAAGATACTGTACAAAGCTCGGAAGCCATACAACAGCGGAGATCAGCGCCGCTATACCGCAGCCTATGATAAACCTCGGCGCAATGCCCTTTGTACTGCCCTTTTTTCTGTTAAGAAAAATGTAAACGCCGAAATACAGTATCGTGAACAATACCACCATATAGCTGAGATAATAATTCAGCACCAGCATTCCGACAAGGCAGAATATAAGACCGCCTGTGCGTTTACGCTTTACGAGCGAATTGAACGCTATCAGCAGCAGCGGGAAGAAATACATTACATCGAGCCATACCGTGTTCTGATAGAACAGCATCGAATAACCGCTGAACGCATACATAACGCTGAAAAGCGCCGAATATGTCACATCCAGCTTTTTATGGCAGGTGCGGAAGTACGCATTTGCGGTTATCGCACAGACAGCCATTTTCATAAGCGTCATAATGTTCATGAACAGCATCATGTCCGCTTTGTCGACAAATGCAACAAGAAACGAAAACGGGCTTGATATAAAGAACAGGAACACGCCGAGGAAATTCATTCCGCCGGCATTCTGCCAGTTGAAGAAGAAATCCCCCTTGCCCTCAAGTATGTCCTTGAAGTCGAGCAATAAAGGAAGCACCTGCTGGTGCATATCGCACCATGCGAGCGTTTTATCTCCGAACGGATAAAGCCCACTGCCCGCAAATACCGCAAGTCCTATGACAATTACCGCTATCGGCGGAATTATCAGCGTCAACAACAGCTTCGGACTGCGTATTAGTTTACCGAAATGTGTTGTGATTTTTTTAGTAATATCTCTTTTCAAAATATCCTCCGGGATTTTTAAAAATCTCTCCCATTTGGTTTTTATGAATATCTGTCTAAATTCAAAAGCCGCAAAGACTTTATGTGCTATGCGGCTTTTATTTTTGATTGAATTATCAGCCGCAGGTGATTATACCATGAGCTTCTTTGTGTCTACCGTACCCTTTGAAGCAAGATTCTTTGTATCCTTCTTGCTTTCGCCGTTTCCTGCATTTGTATAATTCTTGCCGTGCTTCTCCTGCCAGAGTACCCACAGGGGACCCGAGATGCACAGTGAAGAATAGGTACCGCAGATAAGACCTGCCATCATAGGAATAGCAAATGTCATTATCGAGGTTACGCCGCAGATTGCGCATACAACGCAGATTGCGAGTACGGCAAAGGCTGTGGTAACAGTTGTGTTTACAGAACGTGTTATCGACTGAGTGATACTCATATTAACAAGTTCCTTGAGTGAAAGCGAGTTGCCGTAAAGGTTACGGTTCTCTCTGATACGGTCATATACAACGATTGTATTGTTGATAGAGTTACCGAGTACGGTAAGAACAACCGCCATAAAGTTTGCGTCGATCGGGAAACGGCAGAACACGAACACAGCATAAACCATGAAGCAGTCGTGAACAAGGGCTACCAGTGCAAACACACCTGCCGAAAGACCGCCGATTTTCTTGAATCTGAACGCAATATAGATAACGAGCAGTATAAACGAGAACAATACTGCAACAAGGCACTTAAGGAAGAACTCCGTACCTGATGTGGGGTTGACATCCTGGCTGTTTACAAGCGTAAGGCTGTTATCCTTGAAGGTCTGCTGGAGCTTATCCGATAAAGCTGTCTGCTTATCTGCTGTAAGTCCCTCTGAAGACGAGAATGAAATTTCAATGACTTCAAGCGAGCTGTTCATCGAAGAACCTGTAGTTACCGTAACAGCACCGTAATTTTCGCCCTCAACCGTCTTCTTTACCGCATTTGTGTCAATTTCGCCGGTATAGCTGTAGGTCAGCATTGTACCGCCCTTGAATTCAATAGCCATTTCAATGCCGAATATGCAGTTGAAGATAACCGTAATTACAGCAATGACGATCGGTATCAGAAAGAGTACCTTTCTGTATCCTATAAAATCAAATACTTTTTTGTTATTCATTTTGAAGCACCGCCTTCCGTTGCGGCAGCCTTTTCAGCGGCACGCTTCTTTGCAGATTTTCCGCCGTAGAGAGCAGGATTTCTGAATATCTTGAATCTGGAAAGCGACATTGTCATAAGTCTTGTCGCAAATATGCCGAACAGGAAGTTCAGTATTACGCCGACCATCAGAGTATAGCCGAATGAGTAGATAGTACCCTCCGTTGAAGCGCCGAACATAAAGAATACGGGCTTCAGTATAGTAGACGCAAGGCTGTCGGGTGTACCGAAAGCACCCATAAGTATGATAGCAACGATAATCATTGTGATATTACCGTCAAATACCGCACTGAACGCTCTCTTATAACCTGTAGCTATCGCTGTATCTATCGTCTTGCCGCTGTTTATTTCTTCCTTTATACGCTCGCCCGTGATAACGTTAGCGTCAACGCCCATACCTACCGCAAGAATGATACCTGCGATACCGGGAATTGTCAGCGTAAAGCTGTTTGAGAACGGGAAGAAGCCTGTTATAGCGCAGAACGTACCTGCAACCTGTCCGATAAGACCGATAACGGCGACTACACCGGGAAGTCTGTACAGTGATATCATGAATATCATTATAAGTGCAAATGCGATAACGCCGGCGATTGCCATAGCGTCACGGGCACCCGTACCGAGTGTGGGTGAGATAGTGCTGAAGCTCGATGTTTCCAGCTTGAACGGTAACGCACCGCCGTTTATCTGGTCTGCAAGCGCCTTAGCCTCATCAGCCGTAAAGTTACCGCTGATTGTAGCCTCACCGCCGCTGATTTCCTCTTTTACGGTAGCTGTTGAAATGCACTTGTCATCCATATATGTCGAGATGTATCCCTTTGATGAAGCAAGCTTCTTTGTAGCCTCTGCAAACTTCTCCTTGCCGCTGTCCTTCAGCTTTAAGGATACCATATACTCATATTCCTTGCTGTTTCCGCTCTTGAGCTGATATACGGCAGAAGCCTTTTCAACATCCGAGCCGGAAATGATAAGGGGCAGAACCTCGTATGTCTGACCGTTGGAAAGCGATTTTTCCGAGCCTTCTCTGAAGGTGAGCAGTGCGGTAGCACCAAGCTCCTTTACAGCCGCTTCCGGATCAAAGCTGTCATCCTCAGCCTGCCACGGGAAACGCACGATTATCTTATCGCTGTTATAATCAACATAAACCTCATAGTCTGTTATGTTGTTTGCAACAAGTCTTGTTTCAACGATCGACTTTGCTGCATCGACCTCTTCATTGGTCGCATCGTAGTCTGCCGGTGACGTAAATGTAACGTCAACACCGCCTCTGATATCAATACCCCAACGAATATCACTTACACCTCTTATAATAGTGGTCGTGAAATCGCCGTACTGGGTATGAACACCGAAAAATACTATGCCTGTAAATGCCAGTATAACCGCCAGCACTATAAAGAACACAGGCTTTGCCACTCTTTTCAAATGTTTCACTCCGTTTCTGTGCCTCAGCACATCCTGTTAATTTATACATTACAGTATTATACTATAATGATTTCGATTAGTCAAGAAATAGTAAAGAATTTCTGCAATTTTCACAATCCGTTCATTATACGGAAAGCTCAGCCTTTTCTCCGAGAACGTCCTTATTCTTTTCAAGGACAGGCTTTATGCACCTGTCAAGGAATGCTGTCACCTGGCTTGCGCTTCTGCCCGTGTAATTTTCGGGGATGAGCTTTGCCTCGATTTCTTCCTTTGTCGTCATGAAGTCGGGGTCTGCGGCGATTCTGTCAACGAGGTCGTTTTCTCCGCCCTCCTCCTTGATGACCTTACCTGCGGCAATGCTGTGCTGTCTTATCTTCTCGTGAAGCTCCTGTCTGTTTCCGCCCTTCATAACTGCGTCCATCATAATGTTTTCCGTTGCCATGAAAGGAAGCTCCTTCATTACTCTTGCACGGATGACCTTAGGATATACGACCAGTCCGTTTGTGATATTCAGCATAATGTTCAGTATAGCGTCTGTTGCAAGGAATGCCTCCGCTACTGCGATACGCTTGTTTGCACTGTCGTCGAGCGTTCTCTCGAACCATTGTGTACCTGCCGTAAACGCAGGATTAAGAGTATCTATCATAACATATCTTGAAAGCGAGGTTATTCTCTCCGCTCTCATCGGGTTTCTCTTATAAGGCATAGCCGAAGAACCGATCTGATTCTTCTCGAAAGGTTCTTCCATCTCCTTGAAGTTTGCAAGGATACGCAGATCGTTCGAGAACTTTGAACAGCTCTGTGCGATACCGCCCAGTACGTTTACTATTCTGCTGTCAACCTTTCTTGAATAGGTCTGACCGCTTACGGGTACGCACTGCTTGAATCCCATTTCCTCAGCTATCATCTGCTCCAGCTTTTCTATCTTTTCCTCATCTCCGTGGAACAGCTCCATAAAGCTTGCCTGTGTGCCTGTAGTACCCTTCTGACCGAGCAGCTTCAGATTACCCATCTGATACTCAAGATCCTCAAGGTCCATCAGAAGTTCGTTCATCCATAGCGTAGCACGCTTGCCTACAGTAGTCAGCTGTGCAGGCTGTAAATGTGTATATGCAAGACAGGGCATATCCTTATATTTATCCGCAAAAGAAGCGAAGTTCGAAAGAACGTTCACGAGCTTTCTGTGTACTATCTTCATAGCGTCACGCATTACGATAACATCGGTGTTGTCGCCTACATAACAGCTTGTAGCGCCTAAATGGATTATGCCCTCGGCCTTCGGACAGCACTTTCCGTATGTATGGACGTGCGCCATAACATCGTGGCGGAGCTTCTTCTCCTCCTCAGCCGCATAAGCAAAATCAATATCATCAATATGCGCCTCAAGCTCGTCAACCTTTTCCTGCGTTACCTGCTCAAGTCCGAGCTTCATTTCCGCTCTTGCAAGCGCCACCCACAATCTGCGGAATGTCGAAAACTTCTTCTGTGCGGAGAATGTAAACTGCATTTCCTCACTTGCATATCTCGTACAGAAAGGGCTTTCGTAAGTTTCATAATTTGTCATTATAAATAACCGTCCTTTTCATCGGATTTTTTACTTTCCTGTGTCATCTGTATCTGCCGCCTGTATCTTTGACGCATACAGCGCTTCATCTGCACATACCGACACATTTTATATTGTATCACAAATTGTCCGTGTTCGCAATAGCAAACGTCATTTTTTCTCAAAACTCACCTTTCCGTATATCATTCAGCCGCTCCGCTTCACCCTACGGCAACATCGACCACAACCGCTCTGTTTCACCCTACGGTCACATCGCCCCCAGCCGCTCCGCCTCGCCCTACGGCCGCATCGACCATAACCACCTTGCTTCACCCTACGGCAGCATCGACCACAACCGTTCCGCTTCACCCTACGGCAGCATCGACCCCAGACGCTCCGCCTCACCCTACGGCAACATCGACCACAACCGCTCCGCTTCACCCTACGGCCACATCGACCACAGCCGCTCCGCCTCACCCTACGGCAACATCGACCACAGCCGCTCCGCTTTCACCCTACGGCAACATCGACCATAACCGCCCTGCCTTCGCCCAACGGCAACATCGACCACAGCCCGTCATTTCGCACAACAAAGCCGTTTGAACAGCTCTGCCGAAAATTTTTTGTATTTTTTTAAAAAAGCCCTTGACAAATACCCGAAAACCGTGTATAATATTTACTGTTATCTGGGTGTGGCGCAGATTGGTAGCGCGCTACCTTGGGGTGGTAGAGGCCGCAGGTTCAAATCCTGTCACTCAGACCAATTAAAAACCGCTTGATTGTCAAAATCAAGCGGTTTTTTGTTTGCCGTTTTAGCCCCGACATATGCAGGCTCTGCGGATATATTCTATTAAATTATAAAACGTCCCACCCGACATCTCCTGCCTATACACTTATTCAAACCGTTTCGCTTTCTTTTTCCTTTTCTCCGTTTGTATAACGCCGCTCGCCGTTCTCACTGTCATATGCCTTCGCCGAATATTCGCTGACATTCTTTACCGTTTCACCGTCTATCTGCAGTGCGGCTGGCGAATCAAACCGCACTGTGATTTCCTTTCCGGTCAGCACCTCTACCATCTCGGTATGGCTGATATGCTCCCCCTTGAAGATTGAAGGGAACACCATAAGCGTTTTCAGCTTTCCACTGCCGTGCATCACAACAACCGACAGCTTTCCCTCGGGATTGTTTCTGTCCTGTTGCGGAGCGGTCATCATACCGCCGCCGTAAAACCTGCCGTTCATTGTCGGCGCAAGCCATACCTTCTTATAGCTGTACTCCCTGCCGTCAACGTTTATAACCGCATTCGCCGGTCTGAAATGAAACAGCAGACCTTTAACCGCAATAGATGTATAATTTATGGGCTTGTCTGATTTTTCTCTCAGCTCATCGCCCGTTTCACAGCAATATCCGTCAATTCCGTAGCCTATAGCATTGATAAACCGTGAGCTTTTGCCGTTTACCGTTACGATCGGCAGATTTCTGACATATTCATTTATCCTTACAGGCTCACAGCCCTGCTCCTTGCCGAGATCACGCAAAAAATCATTTCCGCTTCCCGTACCGTAATAATACAGCGGATTCTCATAAGGATACCCGTCGCTGTCATTTATAAAACGGTTAAGCGTACCGTCGCCGCCGCACAGCACAATATCGCTTTCGGGCGAAATACTGTCAAAAAATGTGCCGTAACCGCTTATCTGCGTCATATTGCAATATTTCAGTTCATCGTCCTTATATATTTCCGCCAGCTTTTTCGCAAGCTCTGTTCCTTTTCCATTGCAAGATAAAGGATTATACAGTATGTATTTCACGCTCATATATGCCCTCTCCTTAAAACCGACAGCCGATTGCTTATGATGTTATCGGTCTTTTAGTCTTTTGGTATAGTATAACAAATTTAAACGGATTTTGCAATATATTGTTGTAATTTGTCAACACGTTGGATGAAAAATTGTATAAGTTGTTGCTTGTAAGCATACTTGCTTAAAGCCTCCGGGCGTTCATTTTATAAGGCATCCATGCCTTACCCGCAAGTTGCGTGTTCTCCCTCCCCCAGCACCAAAAATAATACCCCGCTTGTTGAGCGGGGTATTA
>UMIU01008917.1_pt1 | contig 10138 bp, 6 predicted proteins | sample 1965871 | NCBI WGS metagenome assembly UMIU01 (sample SAMEA4836132, study PRJEB28245) | human gut metagenome | biome: gut microbiome; material: fecal sample | place: Denmark | collected 2008
ATCGGTATGATGCTGCGGCAGCAACATTAAAAGATTTATTGGATAAGAGGGATGCACTTCGCCAGAAAAAGTTATTGGATGCTATAGCACAGAGTGGACGGAGCTATGAAGAAATCATGCAGTACCTGCACAGTAAATCTGAAGAGGCGTGATCAAATGTTAACGGAATACTATTTTGCAGTCAGGTATGGAGATATCATTATTCTTCTCTATCATGAAGATATGATGTCTGTATGGGAATTATTATTTAAGAACAGCCAGAAGGAAAAGGCATTGAAAAGATTTTTAGAATACTGCTACATGATAGATGTAAAAGTAGCATTCGAAGGTTTGAAAGGAGAAAAAACCAAAGGGTTAAAGGCAACTCTTAAATTTGCGAAAGAACATGATATGTGTATGACTGAAGCACAGATTCAAGGTGCCAATAACATGTAAATTTCCAGCCCGAGATGCTTTTAGGGCTATTCCAGGCTGGAAATTAAGGCAGCTGCTAAACAAAAGGCTTTCAGACTACAGGCGAACATATGTTACTGCAAAACTGTGGAGATTAATTTAAATTTGCATTTTGGTTCGGGGTCATTAGAATACTTTTAATACCAGAAATACAGGATCTTTTATAGTTAGTGATATATTATGATAATAGATGAATATTATTGATTGGAGGAGATTCTATGAAGTCAAAGAAAGTAAAGAAAATATTGTTGATTGCTTTAACGTGTGTAGCAATTTCTGCATCTGTCTCAGCAGAAGCTGCTATGAAATCACAGATAACCATTGAAAGTAAAAATAAGTATGAACAGTTGAAAATTTCAGAGAGCCGTGTGTATGGAGAATACCCAACTGGAGATTATAAGAAGATAATGCTTCTTCCTTCGGTTTCTAAAGTAGAAAAATTTTGTTTTGAAGATAATTTGAATATAGAAGAAGTAGAGTGGATGGCTTCAGTAGATACTGTTCCAGTTTTTGCCTTTAGCACATGTCCAAAGCTTAAAAGGGTAATACTTTCTGATAATGTGAAAAAAATTGGACAAAGTGCATTTATATACTGCGGTGAACTGACGAGTGTTAAACTTCCCCAAAATCTTCAAAGTATAGATTTTTTTGCATTTGCTGACTGTCGAAAACTGAAAACGTTATATATACCTGAAACAGTTACTGAGATAGGTGCTGAGGCGTTCATAAATTGTGATTCTCTAACAGTTCATGGAAAGAAAAATTCATATGCATACTATTACTGTAAGATGAATGGTATTCCTTTTGTAAGTGAGGGAACTGCTTCAAAACCAGAAACAAATCGTCCGTATATAAAATCTGTTGATTCAGATATAGTAAACAAACAAATCTATGTTACAATTGATTTGAGCGGAAAAGTAAAGAATGCAGATGGATATCAATATCAAATATATGATGGTACTAAGGTATTAGCTAATAAAAATTCTGCAAACACAACCTGTATATTAAAAAAAGTGCCGACTATGGGATTTGCCAGAGTCCGTTCTTATACTGTTCAAAATGGTAAAAAAAGTTATAGCAGGTGGTCTAATGAAATGCGTATGCCTCCTGTTAAACTAAATAAAGATAATATAAAATTAATAAAAATTACCGGGAAAAAGAAAACAGTAACCGCACAGTTTGGAAATTTAAAATACAGTGATGGGTTTGATTGCGTACTTAAGAATGCAGATTCAGGAGAAAATATTGTATTAAAAAATCAAAAGAAAAATACAGTTACTTTTAAAAATATAAAACCGGGAGTTTACTATTTGAAAGCGCATGCATATACGTTGTTGAATGGTATTAAACAGTTTGGCGTATGGTCAGATAATAAAAAAGTTGTTGTTAAATAGAAAATTGGAATTATAAAAAGCAGGCGAAAAACTGCCTGCTTTTTATAATGGAAATTTATGCTGTTATTGATGTAGCGAAATCAAGCTGTAATAAATTCAAGCGTATTATACTGAAAGAAGCCGTCAGTGGATGCTAAACCACTGGTGTGGGTAGCATCTTTGACATTGACATTGCACACAGCGATTAATTTATTATTTTGATCCAGAGCCACTGATTCCAGTTCAAAACTGTTATATGTGCGGCCCTGAGCATCTTTAGCAGGAATATCTGTAACAAATCCGAAATCCGGATATAAAAGTTTGCTATCATCAAGTTTTTTCAGATTATAATGAAGCAAGGTGTTTTTTGTTGTGATTTTAGTCGTTACTCCACTTACAGTATGTGGATTACTGGTTCCGACAAAAAGCCCTAATTTATTGTGATAGAAAATATCCTGGGATGTAGGCTGACCGGCGTTTACCAGTGTACAAAGATAAGTGGCTTTTACATTTTTTTCATTTTCAAATGTACATTTATAGAGCTTTAATGTTCCGTCAACAACGGACAATAATAAAGCTGTATTTGCCTCATAAAAATAATTAATTGCTTTAAGAGCAAATGATTTATCGTTATCGTTGGGAGTTACTGTATATGTTATTTCCTCATCCTCTTTGTTACTGCTGATAGCAACCACTTTGTTATTTCCTGCGACAACAAAGAAATTTCCGTTAAAACAGCTCATACCATTGGCATGACCTAATAAACCGTCAGTGAATGTTTTAAAGTGAGATACACCTGCGCTTGTATTCATATAATTTTTACAGTAGCCAAGAACAGCGACTTTATCTTGACTTTGTTTTATAAAATATGGAGTATTGTTTCCGTTAAAGGATACACATCCCAGATTAGTTGTTTCATAGTTGGGATCTACTTTGGTAGGTACACGGGCTCCTGCTTTAAAACCGCATGCAAAAGTATAGGTTTTACCGGAGTAGGTAATGCCTTCCAGCACAGAGAATTTATCTTCTGCGGTTCCATCAGATGTTATAACATTGGATGCAAGCACAAGGTGATTGGCTTTCATACAGATTGATTCAAGGTTGTACTGCTTATATTCACCTGTTTTATTTACATTGATGACCGAACATGGAGTGTATTTTTTACCTTTATCATCAGTAAGATGATAATCAACTACCAGAATACGGTTCTGAAGTGTTGAAAAAGTGTTATTTGTCAGGATAAATAATCCAAATGAAGTGTGATAGTAAATATCCTGAAGCCGTGTGGTATAACCAAAACCTGAGTTAGTAACTGTGAATGTACTTGCTGCTTCAGCAGCCTTCCAGTCTACAACACTGAAAGCTAATGTCCCAGCATTGCTCTTGTCAGCGTAATGCATAATGATAAATTTCTCGTTAGTTCCGTCAGCTGCAGTGATACCTAATGCGCCTTTTGGACAAATTTCATTGATACTGTACGTACCGAGCTGATTGCCTTTGGTATCCAGTTTTACGATGGTTGTAGAACCGCCGTAACCTTTATGGTCTTCTGCAAGCATATACAGATAATTTCCAATTTTGGTAAGTCCCAGAGCGAACCAGTTCAGATCTTTTTTTACGGCAGTTGCTTTTGTTGCCATGTAGTCAGTCGTTTTGAGTAATGTAGTTTTAAGACCGGTTGTCTTTACGCAATACATATCTGACCCCACAATTGCAATTCCCGCTACGTTTGTTGCACCTTCATCGGGAATTAGTGCATGGTCTACGGGTGTAGCTGAAATGGTTAAAGTTGTTCCATTGAATGTTCCTGGCATAATTTTTTTGCCTCCTTTAAATTTTTGGAATTTGCAAATTCACTTTGTAAAGAGACGTTTTTTCATGATTTGTAAACCGGAAATAAAAAATAAATACAGACAGGAATTATTGTTTCAGAATGATAAAAGATATAGTACTTTATAAACGGGTAAATTTGTTTGTGAAAGAAATTAAGTTAATCGATTATTTCTTTATAATGCAGGAACGGATACACTTCATCTGTCTGATTTTCCGCAGAGCAGGTATTTTGATTTTTCCTATTCACCGATTTTCGATACGAATACAGATGAAGAAATGCAGACTGGAAGTTGTGCTGCTGTGGATATTGTTGATAAGAAGAATCTTCCTGCCGGAAACTATGAGGAGACAGTTACATTTGAGACAAAAGAAGGTGCTTCCTGCCCGGTTACTCTGAAAGTAATTGTGGGAGCTTCCTCTGAAAAAGAGTATGATTTGACCATAACAACAGGTACAGAAGAAGAGTTTACAGAAAGCGATTTCTATAATCCGGAATTTCGTGTGGAGAAGTATGTAGTAGTCAGAAATTTAGGAAAAAAGGAAACCAGAATACGGGTAGATACTTCCGGTCTTAAGAACTTTGAAGTGGATGACCAGATGGCAAAGTGGGCAGAAGATTATGAGGAACAGGATTCTTTTATTGTAGGAGACCGGATTTATCAGGGACTGGCAGATGCTGTTGAGCCTGTGACTGGAATTACCAATGGTGCAGAAAAAACAGCTCAAAGTTTTCTGGTCAACGGATCTCTGGAACTGAATGAGGATGAAAATAATGAAGGACTGGACACTGTCGTACAGATAATGGTACAGGTGGATGCTTATCAGACATTAAACAGACCAGTTATTGATACGCGGTGGACCAGAGTGATCACAAATTATGCAATGATTATTTCCTGAGGATCTGCAGATTAAAAAAGACAGGTTAAATGCTGCAGACTCTTTGTTTTATGGGGAACAAGATGGAAGAATAAGATTCATGTCTATCAAAATACATTTAATGCCATAATTACAAAAATTCCTCCATCTTGTGATATATTAACATTAACGGTTAAATATCACGGAATGGAGGAATTTTTATGAATAGAAAAGAGTTCATAGCGGTTGTTATTTCAGCAGCACTTGGTTTATCCGGTGCTCCGGTTTATGCATCAGAATCTGCAGCATTTTCTGATGGGGAAGTACAGGAATATGGAGCAGAAGAAGAAAAACAGGAATTCCAGACAGATAGTCAGGATCCTGAAACTGATACATTTCAGGATGAAGTGGAATCAGATGCAGATACAGACGGATTTGTGGATGAGGCAACAGAAGCATCCTCAGGTGCAGCGGAATCGGATGCGAATGGATTTACATATGAATATCTTAAAGAGTCTGATACATACCGCCTGACAAAGGGAACAGATACAGAGAATGTCATAATACCTTATGAGTATAATGGAAAAGTAGTCTCAGAGGTTGGAGAGAGAGCTTTTTACGGATGCGTAAACATAAAGACTGTGAAAGCAGAAGAGGGAGCTGACAGAAGGAAAAATCGTATCCGCATTGATAAATCTGCTTTTGAGAACTGTGAAAATCTCAGAAAAGTTTCTTTTGATCAGGGAGCGAAGCTGGAAAGCAGGGCATTTTATAATTGTCCGAAGCTGTGGGAGTATACAGGGGTTTCCTACTATGATTCTTTTGACACAGAAATAGAACAGGATTCTTTTGACGCGGATACAAAGGTAATATTCAGAGCAGGAGATAATGGAATTCCGGAGTCTGTTAAGGCTTTTGCAGACAAGAACAGGGTATTTATGGAAATTACGGATAATGATGATTATGTTCTGACAGATAAAGACGGTACTTCTTATTATGATGACTGGAGTGAAGGAGATTCCAGAACATTCTGTGTAGATTGTGATGATACAATGGCATCGGTAAGAGTGTGGTCTGCTGTGGAAGTGATTGGACGGAAAGCCTTTTATGGATGCTCAAATGTAAAAAAAGTGCTCATTGAGAGGAAGACTTCAACGATTGAGTCAAAAGCTTTTGCAAAGTGCAAAAATATGAGTATTATTATGCCTTCCGGTATAACAGCAATCAGTGACGATGCTTTTGATGGTGCCTCTGGCATTACTATTTACGCGGATAAGGGCTCTTATGCGGAAAAATATGCAAAGAAACATAATCTGACCTGTAAGACAACACCAGCACCGACAGCAGTACCGGTACCGAAACTGAAAGTATCTTATGATGCAAAAAATGGTAATGCTACATTAAACTGGACACCGGTAGAATATACTTTTCGATATTATATTTACAGATATGATACAGCCACAAAAAAATATAAATGTGTAAGCAAAGTTGACCAGAACACTACGTCATATAAGCTTGAGAGTCCTGCAGGGAGAACAGTGAAATACAAAGTCCGGGTAAGAACATTAGCCGGAATATATACAGACCAGTACAGTAAGAAGAGTAATACAGTGACTGTCCAGGGACGACCGGGGAATGTAAGTGATGTTTCTAAAAAGAAGAAGGGGAAAAACCTTACGTTTAAGTGGACAAAGGCAAAAGGCGCACAGGGATATATTCTGTACAGATATGATGAAAATGCCCGGAAGTACAGAAAAATCAAAACTATAAAAAATGGAAATGTTACATCTTATACAGATAAAACCGGAAAATTAAATAAGAATGAAAATTATTATGTGAGAGCATACTGTACAACTTAAGATGGTACCAGATTATATGGATGGTACTGGGCGTAATAATTTCAGGCGGTGATAAAATAAAAAAAGCTGCCTGGGGTTGATTTTATATCAGGCAAAAGGTCCCTGACAGAAATGAAAGAAAGTTTCATAGGTAAAAATAAAGATTCGAGGTCAGATGATGTATGTTTAGTCCCACTTTTATATTTTCGTCATCAGCTTAATGTAAAATAATAACGGGTAAAGAAGATATAAGATGTTCTGGTACATACAATTAAGAAGAAAGGGGCATGTGCTGTGCATAGTCAAAATGATGAACCGCCTGAGATGATCAGGCGGTTTTGGAATATCTGGATTTTTTATGAATATTTTATTTTTAATTACAGGTGTAATATGTTACAATAAATATAACCATTAAGACTACCAGGCAGGTCAGAATTTGACCTGCCTGTAAATGAATGCGGAAATAAATCGGGGTCAAAAGAATCGTTAATAATTGTAACAAAATAAAATTACCGGTGTAGCAAAAATAAAATTACAGGGGAAATGCGGATGAGCGAGATGACAGATGCATATGTAAAACTGGATAAGGTTTCCAAGATATATGGAACCAAAGAAGTAAAGATCGTTGCAGTGGATGAGATCAGCTTTGAGATTGCCAAGGGAGAGTTCGTAGTGATCGTTGGTCCCAGCGGTGCGGGCAAGACGACAGTGCTGAACATTCTTGGGGGTATGGATCAGGCTACCAGCGGAGAGGTTCTGGTGGATGGCAGGAATATTGCCAGATATAACAGCAGGCAGCTTACCGGCTATCGGAGAAATGATATTGGATTTGTATTCCAGTTCTATAATCTGGTGCCCAACCTTACAGCACTGGAGAATGTAGAACTGGCACTGCAGATATGTAAGAATCCTCTGGATGCCAGAGAGGTTCTGGAGGAAGTGGGACTGAAGGACAGACTGACCAATTTCCCGGCACAGCTTTCCGGTGGTGAGCAGCAGAGAGTTTCCATTGCCAGGGCACTGGCGAAGAATCCCAAGCTGCTGCTGTGTGATGAGCCTACAGGTGCACTGGACTACCAGACTGGTAAGGCAATCCTGAAGCTTTTACAGGATATGTGCAGGGAGCGTGGAATGACAGTAATCGTCATTACCCATAACTCGGCGCTGACACCTATGGCAGACCGTGTGATCAAGATCAAGAACGGCAAGGTTTCCAGGATGACAATGAATGACCATCCTACACCGATTGAGGAGATAGAATGGTAGGTGATGAGTATGAAAGCAATGCATAAAGATTTCTGGATGGAGATACGCAAAAGTAAGGCCAGATTTATTTCCATATTTATGATTGTTGCTCTGGGAGTTGCGTTTTTCTCCGGGATACAGGCCTCGTCACCGGATATGCGCTTCTCAGGTGATGCCTATTATGATGAAACCAATCTTATGGATATCAAAGTATTGGGAACTATGGGACTGACAGAGGATGATGTAGCTGCCATTAAGCAGGTGGACGGAGTAGAGAATGTAGAGGGCGCCTATGGTACAGATGTAATGTGTGGAGAAGGCGAGAAGCAGAAGGTACTCCATGTGGAAGCTGTGAATCAAACCATGAACCGGATCTCTGTGACAGAGGGAAAAGCTCCGGAAAAAAGCGGAGAGATTTTTCTTGACTGTATTTTTGCTGAGAGCAATGGATATCAGGTAGGAGATCAGATTACTCTGAAAGAGGGCGGAGACAGCGAACTGTTGAAAAAGACAGATTACACAGTTGTAGGTTTAGGAGAGAGTCCGCTTTACATATCCTATAACCGGGGAAACTCTACTCTGGGTTCCGGTGAGGTTAATGGATTTGCCTATGTGCTCCCTGAGGATTTTGACCAGGAGGTTTATACACAGATCTATGTGCAGGCTCATGGGGCACAGGATCTGATCAGCTATACAGATGCTTATGATTCCCTGATAGAGCGAGTGCAGGAGCAAGTGGAGGGGATTGAGGCAGAACGGTGCCAGGTTAGATATGATGAGATTGTAGAGGAAGCTAATGACAAGCTTGCAGATGCCAGACAGGAACTTGAAGACGGCAAGAAGGAGGCTGATGAGAAGCTTGCGGATGCCAGAAAAGAATTGGAGGATGGCGAAAAGAAGTTAAAAGATGGCAAGAAGGAATATAAGGATGGCAAGAAAAAGCTTGCAGACGCAAAAAAGGAACTGGAGGACGGAAAAGCCCGGCTTGCAGATGCAAAGAAGGAGTTAGAGGACGGCAGATCCCAGCTTGCCAGTGCGAAAGAGCAGATTGCCAGTGGCAGAGCACAGATCGCATCTGCAAAGGAACAGCTGAATGCCGGATGGGCGGAGGTTTCCGAAAACCAGGCAAAGCTTGATGATGGAAAGGCTCAGCTTGAGGATGGCAAGAACCAGTTAAGTGCCGGTGAGAAGAAGATTGCAGATGCAAAGACGCAGCTTACCCAGAGTCAGCAGGAGCTTGACAATGGCAAGGCGCAGATCCAGTCAGGCAGAGAGCAGATTGCAGCAACCAGACAGGACTTAAATGCCAAAAAGGAAAGCTGCAATCAGGGACTTGCGCAGATTGAGCAGCAGGAGGCCGGACTTGCAGAAGGAGAGGCTCAGCTTGAGGGTGCCAGAAGTCAGCTTGCAGCATTGCAGGCACAGTATGAGGAAGCAGCAGCTTCGGGAGTATATTCAGAGGAAGACCTGGCGGCTCTGGCAGCACAGGTTTCCGCTTATCAGGAGCAGGTGGACAGTCAGGCAGCCCAGCTGGAAGCAGCCAGAAACCAGATCGCAGCAGCAAGAAATGAACTGGAGAGTGGTTTAAGCCAGGTGGAGAGCGGACTGGCCCAGCTTGATGCAAAGGAAGCAGAACTGAACCAGCAGGAGGCCGCATTTCCCGATGCCCAGGCAAAGATTGATGCAGGATGGAAAGAGGTGAAGGTTCAGGAGAAGAAGCTGGAACCAGCCAGAAAAGAGATTCAGGAAAAAGAAGCCCAGCTTGAGTCAGCACAGGAACAGATCGATGCTGCAAAAGCAAAACTAAATTCCAGTCAGGCTCAGTTAGAGGAGAAGGAGGCAGAACTTGCTTCAGGAGAAGCACAGATCCAGGAGAAAGAAGGAAAGCTTGCTTCCGGTGAGAAAGAGATTGCTGATAATGAACAGAAGCTGAAGGATGGCGAAAAGGAAATCTCAGAGAACGAACAGAAGCTGAAGGATTCCAGAAAGGACATCAAAAAAGCTGAGAAGGATCTGGAAGAAGGTAAAAAAGAATACGAAGACGGCAAGAAGGATGCAGAGAAAGAAATCGCAGACGGTGAGAAGAAAATTCAGGATGCTCAGGATGAGATCGATGATATCAGTATGCCGGAATGGATGGTAACGGACCGCAATGATCTACCGGAATATTCAGATTATGGGGATAATGCAGACAGAATGAGAAGTATCGGACAGGTTTTCCCTGTTATCTTTTTTCTGGTGGCTGCACTGGTAAGTCTGACTACCATGACACGAATGGTGGAGGAACAGAGAACCCAGATCGGTACAATGAAGGCTCTGGGATACGGCAAGTATGCGATTGCATCCAAATATCTGCTGTATGCCTTTCTTGCCACAGTGGGAGGCAGTATCCTGGGAATTCTGATCGGAGAGAAAATCCTGCCCTGGGTTATTATTAACGGGTATGGCATTATGTACAAGGGAATGATGAATAATATCCAGATCCGTTATGAATTTAAATTTGCAATGATAGCGGCAGGTGCGGCAACTGTGTGTACCGTC
>UMIU01009488.1_pt1 | contig 10132 bp, 10 predicted proteins | sample 1965871 | NCBI WGS metagenome assembly UMIU01 (sample SAMEA4836132, study PRJEB28245) | human gut metagenome | biome: gut microbiome; material: fecal sample | place: Denmark | collected 2008
AGATAAGGGCGGCCCGGCACGAAAGGCCTGCAAGGCGGCCTGCATCAGCTGCATGCGCTGTGTGAAGGCCTGTGAATACGGGGCTGTGACAGTGCAAGACAACCTTGCCAGCATTGACCCTGCCAAATGCACCGCCTGCGGCAAGTGCATGGAGGTCTGCCCCTCCGGTTGCATTCATCTTACCGGAGTATCCGCACAGACGCAGGCATAACAACACATTATTTTTGCGAAAGGCGATCTATTCATTCATGAATCAACAAGCATTGACAATTCATCGGGTGTTTGGCATTCCGGTTGTGCGCAGCGCAGGGGAGGCCTACAGCATTCCTCAAATCGACCTGAGCGAAACCCCGAGAGGGCTCGAGCCTCTCATTACAGTGGATCACACGGGGCCCTATCTGGGGCACCCGGATTCCATCCTGTGTAAAACAGGAGAGATTCTCACGTTTTTTCCTGCCGGTCACGGACGGGGCGCTGTGCTGGGCAGGGTCAGCTCGGACGGCGGCAAAACCTGGCGCCCTCTTGAAAACACACCGAAGAGCTGGGAGCGCTCCCGTGAAACGCCTACCGTCTACCGGCTGGAATTCGCGGATACGGCAAGAAGAGATCTCCTGATCCTGATCTGCGCGAATCCGGACTGGCCCGGCGATAAGGGCAACGGTGGCTTTAACTGCTCACTTTCAGCGGATGAGGGCAAAACCTGGAGTGAATTTGAAACGTTTTATGAGAAGGGCGGCCCCCACGCCGTTGTGCCGATTGTGGCGATGAGCGCCTTGACGCGTTTGAAGGAAAACGGCCGGTTTGTGGATAGATGGATGGGCATCTTCCATGATAAGCGCTTTGTCAACTATAAAACGATCCTCTCCTTTGATCCAAATGGCCGCATGCAGTGGAGCCCTCCGGAGCCCTATTTTGCCGCCTACCGTACAATTGAGCGCGGCTCCAGAATGTGCGAGGTAGAGATGCTCCGCTCAGAAGGCGGCTTGGGGGACGAGCTCTGCCTCATTACCCGCAGCCAGACAAAAAAGGTCAATTCCCTGATTTCCTTCTCCTCCGACGAGGGCAAAACCTGGTCCGCCCCCCGCGTGCTGCCCGCCGCGCTCAACGGCGAGCGTCATAAAGCGGAGTGGACGAAGGATGGCCGCCTTTTCATCACCTTCCGCTCCATTGAGCGCGACCCCGCCAAAAACCGCATTCACCGCGAAAAAGGCCATGAAAAGCGCGGCTGGTACAGCGAGGGCTGGATCGCCTGGGTCGGCGCCTATGAGGATCTCAAGGCCGGCCGGGAGGGGCAATACCGCATCAAGCTCGCCCACACCTATCTTGACGGGCAAACAGAGCCCTCGATCGTCGCCAATGGCGACACTGGCTATTGCGGCAACGTCGTGCTTGAGGATGGCACGGTTTTCACCTGTACCTACGGTTGCTTTGGCGAAACCTGTGAGAAGGATGGGGGGCAAGCTCTACGCACCTATATTGCCGGGCGCAGGATTGACCTGGCCTTAACAGATCGTCTGGCACAAAAAGAAACCTTATAAACGATTGGAGGGAGAAGCATCAAATGCTTTCTTTCGTTTTTCGGATCGTCGCACAGTTTTTGGCGGCGTTGTTCTGCTTTCTGCCTGCATTGATTGGGAGTTTCACCCCCGGCTCCGCCTATACGATCCCACAAATTGACCTGAGCGCAGCCCCGGCGGACGTCTCGCCGGAATTCGCTGCGCTCTATGAGCAAACCATTGTGGATGACAGCCGCAATTATCTCGCGCATCCGGATTCCGTCCTGCTGAAAAACGGTAATATCCTGACGATGTACCCCGCCGGGCATGGCAAGGGTGCCGTTCTCAATAAGGTAAGTACGGACGGCGGCCGCACCTATTCCTCCTCCATCCCCAACACGCCCGCAAGCTGGGTCAATTCACAGGAAACGCCCACGGTTTACCGTCTCCAGTTCACAGATGGAAAAACGGCGGATAAGCTCATTATGATCTCTGCCAATCCCGATTGGGGCAGCGGCTCCACAGGCGGCTTTAACTGCTCGCTCTCCACCGACGAGGGGCAGAGCTGGACCGAATTTGAAACCTTCTACGGCGAAGGGCAATTCCCAAAAGTCGTTCCAATCGTAGCCATGAGCTCTCTGACGCAGCTCAAAGAAAACGGCCAGTTTGTGGATAAATGGATGGGTTTTTTTCACGATGCACACTTTACAAACTATAAAACCATCCTGACCTTTGACCAAAAGGGAAATATGCACTGGTCCATTCCAACGCCGTATTTTGTGGAGCATTGGGTGCGTCAATATGCCACGCAGATGTGCGAGGTCGAGATCATCCGTTCCGATGGCGGGCAGGGGGACGAGCTCTGCCTGATTACGCGCAGCAACACCAAAAAGAGCAATTCGCTGATTTCCTTTTCCCAAGATGAGGGAAAAACCTGGTCTGAGCCGCGTGAGGTTCCCGCTGCGCTCAACGGCGAGCGGCATAAGGCGGAATGGACAAAGGACGGCCGGCTTTTCATCACCTTCCGCTCCATCGAGCGGGATCCGGACAAAAACAGTCTTTATGGTGATCCAGCTTCCGGCCGCTACAGCGAGGGCTGGATCGCCTGGGTCGGCACCTATGAAGATCTCAAGAACGGCACAGAGGGACAATACCGCATCAAGCTCGCCCACACCTATCTCGCCGGGCAAACCCAGCCTCAGGCCGCTGCGAATGCGGATACCGGCTACTGCGGTAATGTTGTGCTGGGGGATGGCATAATCGTAACCTCCTCCTACGGGTGCTTCGATCCAACCAAAACCTATGTGGATGAAAACGGAACCCCCATTATGAAAACCTATATCGTATCCAAGCGCATTGACCTGCGTCTAACAGACCGCCTCGCAGGCATCGCATAATCAAAAGCCCGTGTCTCTGCTGCTGAGAGATGCGGGTTTATCTTGGCCGCAGGCAGCGCTGAGCATATGGCAGTCTCTCCTTTCAACCATCCTCTTGCCGCTGTAGCGAACGAAAGCGTACGCGCCTATCCCGCGCGTACGCTTTCGTTGCCCCCCATAGCAATATTTTTCTCAAAAAATATTGCCGCGCATGTATGGTCATGCAAATTGAAGCTAGCATATTTACAATTTGCATTTTATCATAATCAATTCATATTTGCAGTATATTAGTTTGCAAATGCAAGCTTATAAATTGTTTTCTTTTCCGGCTCAGCGGGTACACTAATAGGTGCGAGGTGTCCCGTATGAATGAAAAGCATCGCAGCCGATATATCCAGCTCGGCCTCAATATCGCCTATTATCGCAAGCTGCGAGGAATGACACAGCTGCAATTGGCTGAGGCCGTCTCTCTGAGCCGGACGCATATCAGCAACATTGAAGCGCCTAATATGCACTGCGCGCTGTCTCTGGATAAACTATTTGACATTGCCCAGGCACTGGATATTACGCCGGATAAACTACTGGAATGCAGGGAGTGAAAATTCGCCTGTTCACAACGCGAACGCGCACCGAAATATGCCGTCCCAGAGGGAGCGTTTCGGTGCGCGGTTGTGTTTATTCACAGTAAAAACGCATGCGCAAGCGCAAAATAAATGGCCAGCGTTAACGCGTCAACAATCGTTGTGATCATCGGCCCCGCCATCAGCGCCGGGTCCAGATGGATCAGCTTCGCGAGAATTGGCAGCGTACATCCAATGCACTTGGCCGACAGTACCGCACAAAACAAGGCGGCACAAATCACCAGGTAAACGGGCAGGGTAGAACCGCCGAAAATCAGAAGCCGCAAAAAATTCACTGTTGCAAGGATCGTACCGCAGATCAAAGCGACCCGCAGTTCCTTGAACAGCACACGGAAATAATCCCGGATCGTGATTTCCCCCAACGCGAGGCCGCGAATGATCAGCGTAGAGGTCTGGCTGCCGGAATTTCCGCCCGTATCCATCAGCATAGGGATAGAAGCTGTCAGCCCTACCACAACGGAAAGCATGCTCTGATAATTCTCGATAATTTTCCCTGTAAAGGTGCCGGAGATCATCAGGATCAGCAACCACACAATCCGATTTCCCGCCAGGCGGAAAACGCCTGTTTTCAAATATTCGTTGCCTGTGCCGGAGGGGTGCATGAGGGCCATTTTTTCAAAGTCCTCTGTGTTTTTCTCCTCAATAACATCAACAATGTCGTCAATCGTAATCACGCCGACCAACCGTTTTTCATTGTCAACCACCGGGACACTCAAAAGATCATATTTTCGGGCAAGATCCGCAACATCCTCCTCGTCATCCATCGTCGTTACAAAAATTAACTGCTGGTCGTCATCCATCAGATCGCGCACCAACGCATCTGCCTGCGCAAACAAGAGCCGGTGCAACGGTAACGTACCAAGCAGATGCCGGGCATTATCAATACAGTAAGCGGTGTAAACCGTTTCATCGTCGATCCCGCTCGCACGGATCCTGTCAATTGCCTCGGCAGCAGTCAGCCGGTCATGCAGCTGCACCATCTCAATTGTCATGATGCTTCCCGCAGAGTTATCAGGATACTGCAAAAAGCGGTTAATCAATGCACGCGTCTCCGGGTCGGCGTTAGCGAGCACACGGGTAACCACATTGGCCGGAACCTCCTCCAGGAAGTCAACCGTATCGTCCAAAAACAGGTCGTCCACCAGGCTGGAAAGCTCGCTGTCCGTAATCATGCCGACAATGTGGGATTGACTGTCTGGATCCAGATAAGAAAAAACGTCCGCCGAAATATCCTTGGGCAGGATGCGGAACACCACGGCACACTCTTCATTTGAAAGCTCCTGCATAAAATCCGCAATATCGACGACATTCATCTCCGCCAGCTCATCTCGCAGGGCAGAGAGCTTATTCCCCCGCAGCAGGCGATACAAGGCGTCAAAATCAAAATTCGTTTCCAAAAGAAAACACCCTCCTTGCGCATTGCGCAGGAGGGCGGGCACGGTTTTTCCGCGCCCGGAGGCTTATGGAACAGCCTGCCGTTTCGTCACACAGAAAAAACCGCACCAGGCACCCCCGGCGCATGCAAAAAATAATGGCCTGGAACACACGGTCTGTGCGTGCAGGTACTGTCCAAGTGCGAATCACCTCTACTCGTTTTCCTGTTATTCATCAGGTTCTTTTTTAGTCTAATCATTTTTTCGAGTAAAGTCAAGAGAAAGCGCAAAAAAAGCGCCGGTAGCGCAAAATAGAGCGCCATTCACAAATTTTGCTTGAAAACGCCTTTAAAAGTTGCAATTCGGAGGAAATCAGAAGGTGAAACGCCGAATCAAAACCACTTTTCCCCGCGCTGCTCAAAAAAAATTTTTAACTCCCTGTTTTGTTGCCCTGTTGGGTGCAACAAAACAGGGAGTTTTCCGTATAGGTGAAACCACCTGTTGAAAGGAGCTGCATGGCATACGCCTCCTGGAGCGGGACGACGTACGCACAGAAATTGAGCGGCTGGAAAAAAGGCTGCAAACGGCACAAGAAATCCGCGATGGTTACCGCCGGCTGGCCTTTGGGCCGGTCACAGATGCAATCCACTTACTCTTTCTAGAGGAAGCGCCCGCCCCCGGCCAGCTGGAAAAGATGGATCTTTTCCCAATTGCGGAAATCAAACGCCCGAGGGCGGGCGGCATTGAGATCAAATTTTTTGATCGACTCAAGGCATTGGAAAGGCTATCACAGCTGGAGGAGCAAGCTGCACAGAATGGCGCGCTCCCGTTTTATGAAGCGTTGGAAAAGGGGGCCTGCGCCCTGCGGGAGGAGGCCTTTGTCAGTGAAGGGAAATGAGCTTCTCTTTGCGCCTTTTTCTCCAAAGCAGCTGGCGGTGCTGACCTGGTGGTGCCGTACCAGCCCGTTTTGTTCATACGACAGCATTCTCTGCGACGGCGCGGTCCGCAGCGGCAAAACCATGTGCATGTCCCTCTCCTTTATTGCGTGGGCGTTCCATCAGTTCTCCGGCGTCAGCTTCGCCATTTGCGGCAAAACGATCGCCTCTTTGCGGCGCAATGTTGTGCAGCCGCTTCTGCCCGTATTGCGTGCACTTGGGTTTTCCTGCACGGAAAAGCTGTCGCAGCACTATCTGGAAATCAGCCGCGGCGGCCGACAAAACCGGTTCTATCTCTTTGGCGGGCGTGATGAATCCTCCGCCTCGCTCATCCAGGGCATGACGCTTGGCGGCGTTCTGCTTGATGAGGTAGCTCTTATGCCGCGCTCCTTCGTAGAGCAGGCGCTCGCACGCTGCTCCATGGAGGGCTCCAAATTCTGGTTCAACTGCAATCCGGAGCACCCGCAGCACTGGTTTTATGAGGAGTGGGTCCTCCGGGCGAGGGAAAAGAACTGCCTTTACCTGCACTTCACTATGCGCGATAATCCATCCCTCTCCCCTGCGATGCTCGCCCGCTATGAGAGCCTTTACAGCGGCGCCTTCTATGAACGCTTTGTGGAGGGGAAATGGGCTGCAGCACAGGGGCTGGTCTACCCAATGTTTGGCAGCCATATAACCGCCGAGCCTCCGCAGGGCTGCACATGCTTCTATCTCTCCTGCGACTATGGCACGGTAAACCCCTTCTCCTGCGGTCTATGGGGAGAAAAGGATGGCGTGTGGTACCGCCTGCGGGAATATTACTACGATTCCCGCAGGGAGGGCGCGCAGAAAACAGACGAAGAATATTACGCAGAAATACAGGCGCTTGCAGGCGACCTGCCCGTGCGCGCAGTGATTGTGGACCCCTCCGCCGCAAGCTTTCTCGCCTGTATCCGCCGCCATGGCCGGTATCCCGCCATTCCAGCGCAAAACGAAGTGCTCGACGGGATTCGCCAGGTTTCCGACGCGCTGCGGGAAGGGCGGCTGCGCGTCGCTCCCTGCTGTCGGGATACCATCCGGGAATTCGGCCTCTACCGCTGGGACGCCCGCGCTGCAAAGGATCTGCCCCGTAAAGAGCATGACCACGCAATGGATGATATCCGCTATTTTGTCACCACCGTATTGGCCGGCCAGGAAGAGGGCTTTTATGCGCTCGCGGCCGCACGCCGGTAATAACCCACCCAAAAAGGAGGAACCCTATGGCGCTTCGAAAACGCACCGTCAAACAGGAACCGGTTGGGGCGGCCTGCGCACCGCAAACCGCCCCGCCGCAGCCCTATGGGGAGCTGATGCGCTTTACCCCGCTTTGCCCCGTTCAAGGCAGGCTCTATGAGCTGCTGCGAGAGGCCGTACCAATTATCGACGCGGCGATTCTCAAGCTCATCCGTTTAACCGGCGGTTTTACCGTCGCATGCACGGACGAGCCCTCACAACAGCTACTGGAGGCGTTTTTGCGGGAGATCCCCGTTAACGGCTGTCAACGCGGAATAGAAGCTTTTTTAAACGCCTATCTGGATCAACTGCTCACCTTCGGCACAGCTGTTGGAGAAATGGTTCCCCTTGGAGGCGGGCGACTAGCGCTCTACAATGCCCCGCTGGAGACGCTGGAGCTCCGGCATGGCAAAAACGCGCTGCAAACCCTCGTCTGCCGCAGGGAGCCAGGTGGAGAAGCCTCGCCCGTCCCGCATCCAGAGCGCATTTTACTTTCCGTCCTCCATCCGCGCGCAGGGCAGCTTGGCGGCAACTCACTGCTGCTGGGGCTCCCTTTCATCAGCAAAATCCTTTTGCAAATTTATCAGACCATTGGCCTGAATTGGGAACGGGTAGGGAACGTACGCTTCGCGGTAACTTATAAGCCGCACAGCGATGCAATGGACCGCGCCTTTGCCAGGGAACGCGCCCAGCAGGTGGCCCGGGAATGGAGCGAGGCCATGGCAAGCGGTACGGGCGTGAAGGATTTCGTAGCAGTCGGGGATGTTGATATCCGTGTGATCGGCGCGGATAATCAAATCCTTGACAGTGAAATCCCCGTGCGGCAGATGCTCGAACAGATCGTTGCCAAAACGGGCCTGCCCCCTTTTTTACTCGGCCTGCATTGGTCCTCCACGGAGCGCATGTCCTCCCAGCAGGCAGATGTGCTGACCAGCGAGCTCACAAGCTATCGCCGCCTTCTCACTCCAGTGATCGAAACCATCTGCCGGGCCTGTCTTCGGTTGAATGGGCAGCTGAGCGGCTGCCAGGTCGTTTGGGACGATATCACATTGCAGGATGAGGTTGAGCTGGGCCGCGCACGGCTGTATCATGCGCAGGCCGCCGCACTGGAGGCAAAACAGCCCGCCAGAAAGGAGCCGAAGCATGACGAATAACCCGCAGGCCTCCGGCGTCCCTACGCCGGAGGAACTGGAGCAGATCAACCGCTATGCCCGCTCACCACTCAGGGCAGAGGATATTTACGCCTTTAGCGTTACCCTCTGTGACAACGAGGTGGACCGGGACGGCGAGCGCTTCAGCCTGGAAGCGCTCAACCAGCTTGCAGCGCTCTACCCGGGCAAGCCCGGCCTGTTTGACCACAGCAGAAGAGGGCGCGATCAGACCGCCCGCACTTACCGCGCTTGGGTGGAAACAGACGAAGCCAGGCGCACTAGCTTGGGCGAACCTTACTCCGCCCTGCGCGCACGGGCCTATATGGCGCGCACACAGGAAAATGCCGGGCTTATTGCCGAAATTGACGCGGGCATCAAAAAGGAGGTCAGCGTAGGCTGTGCAGTCAGGCAAAAAAACTGCTCCATTTGCGGCGCGGAGCAGCTCACACAGCCCTGCGCACACCAGCCGGGGCGCGTCTACGGCGGCAAGCGCTGCCACATGGTGCTCAGCGGCGTACAGGATGCCTACGAGTGGTCCTTTGTCGCTATTCCGGCGCAACCGAGCGCCGGTGTGACGAAGGCCTATTTAATACAGAAAGGGGACGAAAACCTGTTGGAACACCTTATTGAAACGCTCAAAAGCGCACAGGATAGCCTCACCCTGACCAAGGGACAGGCGGAAGCACTCCTCACCTATTTGCAGGAGCTTACGCAATTGGCGGAGGATGGCCGGCAATACCGCGGCGCGCTCACGCAGGAGGTTATCCGCCTGTGTGCGCTGCACACGCCGCAGCTGGATTTTGGCCGTTGCCCGGCGCTACTGCAAAAGTGCAGCACGAGGGAATTAGAGGAGCTAAAGGCTATGCTGGCCCTGACAAAGGAAGAAGCTACACCGGCGCTTCAGCTGGCCCCAGCAGAGCAGAATCCCACTGCACGGGAGCTCTTTGGGTTTCAAATTTAAATCGACTGCGTAATCGCCACAATATGCGGGCGTCTGCGGCCCTAATCCGCATTGCGCAACAAAAAATAGGAGGATTGTACTGATGGGCATCTCGTTAACCGGATTTGCAGAACAGACCGTCACGCTGAAAATGGATGGAGAGGGTGCAAAAGGCTCCCCTGTGACCCTCAGCGCAAGCTTAACCGCCACGCCATGCGCGGCGGGCGATCCCTTTGTAGGGTTCTTATCCAACGCCCCGCGCGGCGGCTTTGCAGGTGTGCAGGTAGGCGGCTTTGTGAAAGCCTCCTATACTGGAACCGCCCCCACGCCCGGATATGCCGTGCTCGCCGCAGATGGAAATGGCGGCGTTCAGGCCGCCTCCAGCGGCCAAGCACGTCTAATCCTGGAGGTGGATACCACACAACAAACCGTTGGATTTTTACTGTAAATTAAGAAAGGGGATTTTCACTATGAGCCATTATGACGCCATTCGCCTGGAAAAGGGCATGTATGCAAGCGGGAAAACGCTCACCCAAACGCTCGAAGCGTTAGATCCCTCCGAAGCCTATCGCGGCACGCCGCTGGAAGGAATGGACGCCTTCCAGCGCCAGCTCAAGCGTTTTGACATTCACGTCAGCGGCCCCGGCAGCGACATGGTGGAGAAATTCTTTCAAACCACGGATTCTGCTGCGCTCTTCCCGGAATACGTCTCCCGCGCAGTACGGCAGGGATTGGAGAGCGCGGATATTCTTCCCCAAATCATTGCCGCTACGACCAAAATCGACGGCATGGATTACCGCACAATCACCTCTGTGCCGGAGGAGGACGCCCGCTCGCTCAAGCGCGTGGCAGAGGGCGCTTTCATCCCTCAGACAGAGGTCAAAACGCAGGAGAATCTGGTGCGCCTGCACAAGCGCGGCCGGATGCTGGCCGCCTCCTATGAGGCGCTGCGTTTCCAGCGGCTTGACC
>UMIU01012666.1_pt1 | contig 10063 bp, 8 predicted proteins | sample 1965871 | NCBI WGS metagenome assembly UMIU01 (sample SAMEA4836132, study PRJEB28245) | human gut metagenome | biome: gut microbiome; material: fecal sample | place: Denmark | collected 2008
GTTAGCGCCGAGGCGGCCTTTGTTCGGAGTGCCGTCCAGGCGAACCAGCAGCTCATCAATTTCGGTTTGGCGGGTTGCGTCTAAGCCGATAATTGCTTCGGCAATAATGTCGTTAACATTATCAACTGCTTTGGTAACGCCCTTGCCCAGGTAACGCTCTTTGTCGCCGTCACGCAGCTCTACAGCTTCGTGTACGCCGGTAGATGCGCCGGAAGGAACAGCAGCGCGTCCCATTGCGCCGTCTTCCAGGCATACTTCAACTTCTACGGTCGGATTGCCGCGGGAATCCAGAATCTCGCGAGCGTAAACTTCAGTAATCATTGCCATTTCTTATCACCTCATGATTAGTCTATCAAAGTTTTACCTGTCATAGCGGCAGGCTGTTTAATATTAAGCAGCTGCAGCAGCGTCGGTGCAATATCGGCCAAAATGCCGTTATGCAGTTTATGCTGCTCCTTGCTTACTAAAATAAACGGTACAGGGTTGGTGGTATGCGCGGTGTTCGGCGAACCATCGCTTTCGGCCATCTTCTCCAAGTTGCCGTGGTCCGCGGTAATGCACACGCTGCCGCCAAGAGACAGCACCTTGCGTACAATACGGCCGGCACAGTCATCCACCTTTTCCATAGCGGTAATCGCAGCACTGAGCACACCGGTATGACCAACCATATCCGGATTTGCAAAGTTCAGTATAATCGCATCAAATTTATCCTTATCCAGCTCTGCCAATAGTGCCTGCGTAACCTCTTCGGCGCTCATTTCCGGCTGCAAATCATAGGTTGCAATCTTCGGCGAAGGAATCAGAATACGCTCCTCATTAGCATTCGGAGCTTCCACACCACCGTTGAAGAAGAAGGTTACATGCGCATATTTTTCGGTTTCCGCAATGCGCAATTGGTGCAGTCCATGCTGTGCCAACACCTCACCCAAGGTATCCTTAATCTCCTCCGGAGGAAAGGCTACCGGTGCGGTAATTGTTGCATCATACTGCGTCATGCACACATAATTTACAGGGCGTACGCCCTCGGGACGTGCAAAATACGGGAAATCCTCATCATGCAGCGCACGGGTAATTTCACGCGCTCTGTCAGGACGGAAGTTGAAGAAAATCACACCGTCACCGGCAGTGATTTTGCCGTCTACGCCGTCAACAGTGAAGGGCTCAACAAACTCGTCCGTTACGCCTGCGGCATAGGATGCTTCTACACCGGCAGCAGCGCTTGCAGCTTTGCCGCCCTCGCCCAGCACCAGTGCTTTATAGGCACGCTCCACGCGCTCCCAGCGCTTGTCGCGGTCCATTGCGTAATAGCGTCCGCTGACGGTAGCAATCTTGCCTACGCCAATCTGCGCCATGCCCTCTTCCAGCTCATGGATATATTCCAGCGCTGTTTTCGGACCGACATCACGTCCGTCAAGAAAGGCATGCACATAAACATCGGTCAAGCCTTTAACCTTCGCCATGCAGATAAGTGCCAGAAGATGCTCAATATGGCTATGGACGCCGCCGTCGGATAACAGTCCCAGAAGATGCAGCGCTTTGCCTGCCTGCTTTGTTTCGTCCATCACCCTGCTGAGCTCTTCGTTCTTATACAAATCGCCATCCTCAATTGCCTTGTCAATGCGTGTAAGGCTCTGGTAGATAATACGGCCGGCACCGATATTCAGATGACCTACCTCAGAATTGCCGATCTGGCCTGCCGGCAGACCTACAGCCTTGCCGCTTGCTTCCAAGGTTGTATGAGGATAATTTGCAAAATAACTGTCCAGGTTAGGGGTTTTTGCCATAGCCGCAGCATTGGTTTTATCTGCGGGAGCAATGCCCCAACCATCAAGAATCATTAGTAAAACTGGTTTTTTCATTATCAAATTCCTAAAGACGAAGGAGAAAGCAACAGGTGCTTTCTCCGAGGTCTTATTAAAAGCTTCTTACGATTGCGGCAAAGGTGTCAGCCTTCAAGCTTGCACCGCCTACCAGCACACCGTCAATACCGCTGAGGTTGAAGGAAGCAGCGTTCTTTTCATTAACACTGCCGCCATAAAGAATGCGAACCTTACGGGCAATATCAGGTGTAAAGATTTTGCCGATTTTTTCACGAATCAGGGTGCATACCTCCAAAGCGTCCTCCGGAGTAGCAGCCTTACCGCTGCCGATAGCCCAGATAGGCTCATAAGCAACAACAAGGTTTTCTGCATCCTCTGCAGAAATTACACGCAGAGCGCTCTTCAGCTGCATATTGATTTTGCGGGCAGTTTTGCCTGCTTCACGCTCAGCCAGATTTTCACCAACGCACAGCATCGGCTTCAGACCATTGCGGTAAGCGGCAATAATCTTGCTGGCAACAATTTTTTCGTTCTCACCGAAAATGGTACGGCGTTCACTGTGACCAACGAGAACATATTCAGCGCAGATATCGGCAATCATCGCACCGGAAACAGCGCCAGTGAAGGCACCCTTGTCTTCCCAATGCAAATCCTGTGCGCCGTAGCCTACGTGCTTGCCGTCGATAGCATCCGCAACAGTTTCCAGTGCGGTGAACGGCGGGAAAATAACAACCTCGTTCAAGGTACCGTTAGTTTCCATAACAATATCCTCAGCAAGCTCTACAGCCTCGCTTACGGTTTTGTGCATTTTCCAGTTGCCGGCAATCATTTTGCGGCGCAGGTCATCAAGCGCAGCAACGCCGGGCAGTACCTTGCCTTCCAGATATTCCAGAGATGCACCGCCACCGGTGGAAATGTGGGTAATGCGTTTAGCCAGGCCCAGCTTTTCGATAGCAGCAACGCTGTCGCCGCCGCCGACAATGCTGGTAGCACGGCTCTTAGCTACAGCCTTCGCTACAGCCTCGGTGCCCTTGCAGAATGCGTCCATTTCGAAAACGCCCATCGGTCCGTTCCAGACAATCATCTTAGCGTCAGCCAAAGCTTCCGCATAAGCCTTGCTGGTTTCCGCACCGATATCCAGAGCCATATAAGCCTGATTCAGGTTTTTCACCTTTTCTGTTACATGCTCAGCGTCGGGAGCAAATGCAGCAGCCATTACCAAATCGGTAGGCAGCAGCATATTTACTTTATTTTTCTTAGCCTTAGCCAGAAGCTCTTTAGCCAGGTCCAGCTTATCCTCTTCTACCAGGGACTTGCCCATTTTGTAGCCCTGTGCAGCCAGGAAGGTGTTAGCCATACCGCCGCCGATAAGCAGGGTATCAACCTTATCAAGCAGGTTGCTGATAACGCCGATTTTGTCGCTTACCTTAGCACCGCCGATAATAGCAACGAAAGGATGCAGCGGATTGGTTACAGCCTGACCTACATACTGGATTTCCTTTTCCAGCAGGAAGCCTGCAGCTGCAGGCAGGAAGTGGGTTACGCCTTCTACAGAAGCGTGTGCGCGGTGAGATACACCGAAGCCGTCATTGACATACAGGTCTGCCAAAGAAGCCAGCTTCTCGGCAAATTCCATGTCGTTCTTTTCCTCTTCCTTATGGAAACGCAGGTTTTCCAGCAGCAGGATGTGGCCCGGTTTCAGCTTGCTGGCAGCAGCCTGTGCAGCTTCACCTACGCAGTCCGGAGCAAACAGAATCTTTTTGCCCAGCAGCTTGCCCAAATGCTTAGCTACGGGAGCCAAAGACAATTCCGGCTTAACCTGTCCTTTAGGACGGCCGAGATGTGCCATTAAAATAACGGCAGCCTTTTGCTCCAGCAGATATTGAATGGTCGGTAGAGATGCGGTGATACGGGTATCATCGGTAATCTCGCCTTTATCATTCAGAGGAACGTTAAAATCTACGCGTACCAGTACTTTTTTACCGGCAACGTCTAAATCACGTACAGTTTTTTTATCCACGGATAAGAATCTCCTTTATTACAGACCTTTTTTAGCAATATAAGCAGCCAGGTCAACTACGCGGTTGGAATAACCCCATTCATTGTCGTACCAGCTTACAACCTTAGCCATACGCGGGCCAACCATCATGGTGGACAGGCCGTCGATGATGGAGCTCAGCGGGCAGCCGTTGTAATCACGGGATACCAGCGGTTCGTCGCTGTAGCCCATAATACCTTTGAGTTCGCCTTCAGCAGCTTCCTTAAGCACTGCATTGATTTCTTCGGCAGTGGTGTCTTTTTGCAGCAGAACGGTCAGGTCGGTGATGGAAACGTTCGGGGTCGGAACGCGCATTGCAAAGCCGTTCAGTTTGCCTTTCAGTTCCGGCAGAACCAGAGCAACTGCTTTTGCAGCACCAGTAGTAGTCGGGATGATGGAGCAAGCAGCAGCGCGAGCACGGCGGAGGTCTTTATGCGGCAGGTCCAGAATTCTCTGGTCATTGGTGTAGGAGTGAACAGTGGTCATCAGACCGCTTTCAATACCGAATTTGTTCAGAAGTACTTTGGTGAACGGAGCCAGGCAGTTGGTGGTGCAGGAAGCGTTGGAAATGATGTTGTGTTTTGCAGGATCATATTTGTCTTCGTTAACACCCATAACGATGGTAATGTCTTCGCCTTTTGCAGGAGCGGAGATGATAACCTTTTTAACAGTGTCATGCAGGTGAGCAGCAGCCTTTTCGCCTTCAGTGAAACGACCGGTGGATTCTACAACGATTTCAGCACCAGCTTCGCCCCAAGGAATCTTTGCCGGATCCATGCAGGAGAATACTTCGATTTTGTGACCATCAACAATAATGAAGTTGCCTTCGATGCTGATTTCATGATTGAAAATGCCATGGATAGAATCATATTTCAGCAGGTGAGCCAGAGTCTTGACGTCGCCAAGATCGTTTATTGCAACAACCTCAACCTCAGGATTGTTGAATGCTACACGGAAAACCTCGCGGCCGATACGGCCAAAACCATTAATACCTACTTTTGTCATAATAATTTCCTCCTTAATTCTGAGAGAATCTAAATTTTGCACAAATGTGCTCAGTAACAAATTAATACTTTAAGAGCTTCGCTTGTTTATTGCTCTTTAGCCATTTTGAGAATCTCATGCGCTGCAGCCTCATCGGTAATCAGAATATCCTGTCTGGAAGCACGAATAACCGATAAAATTGCGGCAGCCTTCGATTTACCTCCGGCAATACCGATAATTGTGCCGATGTGCTGCAAATCCTGCAGCATCAGGCCGGCATTATTAGTCATATAAACCTGTCTGCCGTCTAAAGCACAATACTGACCGAACGCCTCGCCTACAGCACCGTCCGCCTCCAGCTTGGCAATTACCTCACTGCCTAAGCGTCTGTGTCTTGCCATAACACTGGCGCGGCCTACACCGTGGACAAGAATGTCTGCCTGTTTGATAATATCAACGACAGCGCGTACACCGATATCCTCTTTAAGGATACTGTTTAAGATATCCTCGCTTACACAGTCAGGAACGTAAAGCTGACGGTAGGATGCTCCGAGCTTTTGCGCCAAAACAGTTGCAATCGTATTGGCCTGCAATTCTACATTATCACCCAAGCCGCCGCGTGCCGGTACAACCACCGTATTAGGCTGGGAGCCGGAAACATTAGCTGCCATCGCTGCCATAGTAGTACCGCCGCTGACAGCAACTATATGCTTATTGCCATCGCTCAGCAGCTTGCTGAGAATATGTGCTGCAGTACGGCCGATTTCACGTTTGACAACGTCCTCCTGGTCCGAATCACCGGGGAGAATGACAACCTTGCCAATCTTCAGCGTATCACTGAGAGTGCTTTCCAAAAACGAAATATCCTGCAGCTTGCGCACATAATCCGCCAGCTCCTTAAGAATATCCGCTCCCTCATCAGTTACACTCATGCCGCTGGAGGAAAAATCCAGCAGGCCGCTTTTTTTGAGAAAATCAACCTGAGCACGCAGCACTCTTTCGCTCAGTCCCAGTCTTGCAGCCAGCGCACGTCGGCCTATCGGTGCTTCGTGGCTCACCTGACGCAGAATCTGGTAACGCTGTACGAGCAAATCTGTCAGCTCCGGTACAATTTTCTTTTGCAGATTAATAATACTATCCATAACCAGTTACATCCCTTGACGTGTTTTGTCCCTCGTGGTACTTTTCGTGTCCCATAGATTCAATACAAATAATTGAATTATTTGTCTATAGCTCATTATAGCATACTCTAATTAAGAAATAAAGTGCTGTATTAGTGTTTATCGAAAAAAATTTGTTAAAACCAGCCTTCGATTAGCTGCTGCTAACTTAAGCTGTCTAAAAATAGTTTTTATCCGCTGAGTTCTTCGCCGGAAGCAAAAAAAGAGCTGCCGCATTACGCAACAGCTCAAAATTTTTTTATCTGTTATTTACTGTTTCGGGATACATATCATGCATAAAAAGACGCTTCTTCGCAGCCTGCTCCCATTCGGTTCCCGGCTTGCCGTAGTTGGCATACGGATCGATGGACAGACCGCCGCGCGGCAGGAATTTACCCCAAACCTCAATATATTTAGGCTCCATCAGCTTGATAAGATCCTTCATAATGATATTTACGCAATCCTCATGGAAATCACCGTGATTACGAAAGCTGAACAGGTACAGCTTCAGAGATTTGCTTTCTACCAGACGTTCATCCGGAACATAAGAAATGTAGATGGTCGCAAAATCAGGCTGTCCCGTCATCGGACAAAGGCTGGTAAATTCCGGGCAGTTAAATTTAACCCAATAATCGTTTTGCGGATGCTTATTCGGGAAGGATTCCAGAACCTCCGGCGCATAATCGCTTTTATAAGCAGTTTTATTGCCTAACAGGCTTACGCCCTGCAATTCTTCTTTACTTCTGCCACTCGTCATTATTGCTTACCTCCATCAAATGCAAACAGTTTACCTGCTCCCACGCGTTCCAAAGCGGTAACCAGCATTACACTCGCAATACCGCAGATGCACTGGCCAATCAGCAGACTGCTTGCCAGTACCAGATACGGAATATCCAGCAGTGCGCTCAGCCATACAGGAACACCAAGTCCCGGTACAAAGGTTACTGCTGCCCAGATAATCCAGTTGCCGCAGCCACGACGCTTAGCCAAAACAATAATACCTGTTGTTACGATACCTACAATAAAGCCGCCGATAATATCCGGCAGACCAAGACCGCCCATCACCGTATTGCTGACAACGTTTGCCAAACCAAACGGTAAAATCAAAAACGGGAAAATAGCGCTCAGACCATACAGCGCAGTAGCAATACGAATCTGATACTGACCAAAGGCAAAGCTTTGGGTGCACATCATCACAACAATATATAAAGCAATGCACAACGCGGAAAATACTAATTTTTGGTTACTTAAGCTCTTCATTATCATTACCTCCTCAAGCTTCTACTAAGGGATCAACAACACCGTTGGCAGCAAAGGCAGCCTCACGGTCAATACAGGTACCGCACTTGTGACAAGGCTTTTCGCCGCCGTCATAACAGCTCCAGGTCAGCTCATAGGGAACACCTAAGCGCAAGCCCTCAGCAACGATATCCTTCTTCGTTTTATCAACAAACGGAGCAACCAGACGCACCTTGCGGCCGCTTCCCAAATATACTGCCAAATTCATCGACTCATTAAATTCAACACTGCAATCGGGATAAGCATTGCCTGCAGCATCATCGGCATGGGGACCGTAGTAAATCTCATTGCATTCATATTCCAAGGCAATGCTTGCCGCAGCCGACAAAAACAAGCCGTTGCGGAACGGCACATAAGTGCTTACAGGCTCACCCTTGCTTTCCTTCAGCTGCTCTGCATAGGATGCGTGCGGAACACTTTCATCTGAGCCCTGCAGCAGGGAGCATTTGCTGTGAGCGAAAATCTTCGACAAATCCATATGCAGCAGCTCCACATGATAATAATCGGCAATAGCCTGCGCTGCTGCAAGCTCCTTGGCATGCTTCTGACCATAGGACATCGACAAGGCCAGAACATTATCGCCGTATTTTTCTTTTGCCAGTGCCAGACAGGTTGAGCTGTCTACGCCACCGCTTAATAATACTAAAACCTTCATTTCTCCTCCCAATTAATGAGCGGGCAAAGTCCACAAAATATAAAAGGATTCCGTCCGCTACAGACGAAATCCTTGCATACATAAAAAATACCGGCCGGCGCCAGTACATCGCCCGTAGTTTTATTTATAGACAGGATGGTTACGAACTGTCTGTTATGAACTTCTAAGATATTATACAGCATATCGCGCTATTTGTCCAGTATAAGAAAACAACCTAATAAAAAACAGACACCGCCGACATACTTAAAGCATATCGAGGTGTCTGTCTTAAAAGCGTTATAGCTTATCTATTATTATACAATCGCTTTATCAGGCTTTACAAAGAACCAGGCAATAGCACCGCAGATACCGGTTACAGCAGTTGCTGCCAAAGCAGCCTGCCAGCCATAGTTTGTTGCAAACCAGGCAGTAACGGTCGGAGCCAGGACACCGCCGATGTTGCCCCAGAAGTTCATCCAACCGGATACGGAACCGGCAAATTTACCGCCCATGCTGATAACGCTGGACCAGGAAGCACTCATGGTCAAACCAAGAGAACCTAAGGATACGGAAAGCCAGAGAACATTCATCATCGGATCGGCAGTACGGGTGGAAATGTACAGCGCACCTGCACAAAAAAGAATACCTGCAGCACCGGTTGCAGTCTTAACCATGTTCTGAGAAATGCCGCTGCGCAGCAGTTTATCGGAATAGTGACCGCAAAGAGTAACCACAGCCATCAGAGAAATCCAGGGAGCAGCAGCCCAGATACCCATTTTAGCTAAGGAGAATTTGTGTACCTCCATGAGATACATCGGCAGCCAAGCCAGGAATACGTACATGATATAATCAGTAATCAAAAACTGAATACCCAAAGCCCAGAATTGGGAAGAACGCAGCAGCTTGCCCCACGGAGCAATCTGTTTTTCACCGGTTGCTTCCACACGGCCCTCGTTGATGTGAGCCAATTCTGCTTCATTAACATAAGGACTGTCCTTAGGATCATCAGTAACATATTTATGCCATGCCCAAGCCAACAGCAGACCAACTACACCGAAGCTGAGGAATACATGATGCCAGCCAAAGGTTGTCATCAGCCATACTACAACAGCAGGACCGACTACAGGACCAAAGAAGCAGCCATTGAGAATAAAGGAGCTTGCCTTACCCTTTTCGTCTTTATTAAACCATTTGTGCTCCGCCATAGCGAATGCAGGATAAATCGGTGCTTCGCCCAAGCCAAACATCAAACGTACAATTGCAAAGGTATACTTACCGCTTGCCACAGCAGTCAAGGCAGTAAATACAGACCACCAGCCGCAGGCAATAGAACCGGTAAAGCGATGGCCGAATTTCTCAGCCAGCATACCTCCCGGAACCTGCATTAAAGCATAACCGGCGAAGAAGAAGGATTGAATAAGGCCCATATCAATTTTTGTAAAGCCGAATTCCTTCATGATTACAGGTGTTGCAACAGAAAGGTTAACGCGGTCCATGTAGGATACAAAGCTGATAGCAAAGATCAGCCACGCTACCTTCCATCTAAAGTTTGTCATTTTCATAGTTTTCTTTCCCTTCATAAAAAACAAATTCTGTTCTTTTATATATATTCTGCCGAACAGTTAACAATAATGATACTATTTCTTCTCAAAACTGTCAATGTTTTTCGCTCGTTTGATTTGTGCGAATATTCGTCTACTGTATAAGGATTTTTGAATTTTTTATGGAAAGGAAGGGAAGCAGGTACGTCGTAAATGTAGTATATTGTAGAAAGGCCCATCAAAGAAGCGAATCCACAGGACGATGCTGATTGGCTGTCACACATAGAACTCTGGTAAATTGAGCGAGAGGTATATCGTGTAGGGAATAGCAATTTTAGCAAATGAGCATCCGGAACCATATGCGGGCGCATCCAAGAAGCGAGTCCGCAGGGCGATGCTGATTGGCTCATGCGCGCCATGCGATAGTGTCCCAAGAAGCAAGCTCGAAGAGCGAAGCTGATTGGTTTGACACGAACCGCTAAGTGTCGCAATTGTTTGAGCGCTAAACTTAACTTATATTGAAGAATTTTTTAGCTTCGCGCGAGTTTTGCGGCACTTCGTCCTGGTTCCATGCGAAATTTGCGTCG
>UMIU01030419.1_pt1 | contig 10054 bp, 7 predicted proteins | sample 1965871 | NCBI WGS metagenome assembly UMIU01 (sample SAMEA4836132, study PRJEB28245) | human gut metagenome | biome: gut microbiome; material: fecal sample | place: Denmark | collected 2008
TAGGAAACAGCGCGGAACTTCCACAAATAGTACAGGAGGAAACGTTATAAGAATGCGGTCCCCTTGCGAAGATCTTGCCGCATGTGTCACATACCTTCCAGTGGTAGCCGGGGTCTTTATCATCGTCGTAAACGTAATTCTCTGAATCATGCTCTACCGCAGCTTGTTTAGCGCCACAGACGCACTGGTGCCAGTGTTTTTGGTCATTAGAATACCACTCAGTGCCGTAGCTGTGTTCTGCCTTGCTGGCTGGATCTATGGTATCGTCACTGACACACTGATGCCAGTGGTGGTTCTCATCCCTGCTCCAGTCTTCTGACCACGTGTGTTCATGCGGGGTCGGGGTCGGTATGTAGATATACCTAACATGGCCGCAGGTGTTGCAGGCTGCGTCTGACGCATCGTCATAGACGTGATTCGTTGCGGACGCTTTCTTCCTGCCGCAGAGACATTCCTGCCAGTGGACATCTGCATTTGACTTCCACTTGTAGCTGTGGAAGGAAGAATCTTTGATGGCACTGCACTTTGTGCACTTTCGCCAGTGGGCTTCGCTGTTGTAGGTCCATTTCTCTGACCAGGTATGGTCGTGATTAAGAATACTCGGCCTTATGTAGCCGCATACATTGCAGGAAGTATCTGAATCGTTATCGTAAACATGAAAGGAAAAAGTGTAGTGTCCACAGACGCAAGATCTCGCATGGATTGTAGCGTCGTACTGCGTCCATTCTCCATTGGACTTGTGAGGTCCATAATCCTTGGTCGCATCACAGTCCCTACACTTACGCCAGTGCTCTTCATTATTGGTACTCCATTCATCCCACACGTGCTCGTGGTCGGCCCTGACGTAACCGCAGACGTTACAAGTGGTATCCGATTTGCCGTCGTAGACATGTGCTTTCGCAGCCTCCGTTGAAGAACAGAAAGCACATCGTTTCCAATGATTGTTGTCATCGTGTTTCATGTCTTCATACACATGCGTATGTTTATCATCATCATCGTCGCATCCCAGCATCGGCATGGTGATCAAAAGGGCTGCCAGGACCATGGCGCCCAGGATCAGGCTGTGGCGGAGGCCCTTTCTCTTTTCGGTTTCTCTCATATTAACAGCTCATTTCTTTCTGTTTGTTCAAACCCTCTAAAATTGTACAGGTGGGGATACCACTTTACAAATAGGATAGCAGAAAAAGAACAGAAAAACGCGAACCTTCCGTTTTTGTCAGGTTCAGAAGAAAAAAGCGGAGGATTTGTTTGAACTTCTGGGATTGAAAAGAGGCGCTGCTTTTGCCGTGACAGACATCCCGGCTGTGTTTTTAAACCTGGGCAATCGATTGCATTTACAAAATAGATATGTTAAGATTTTTTTAAGACTTTTATAGAGATTTTTTTAAATGCATGAGTCTATACTGAGACTATCACGAGGGAAGGAAACGAGAAATGAGTGCGGAAACAATTTTGGTCGTGGATGATAACAAAGAAATCGTCTATTCACTGGGGGAGCTTTTGAAATACGAGGGTTACGATATCATCGCAGCCTATGACGGCATGGAGGCTTTGGAGTGCCTGGAGAAGCATCACGTCGATTTGATTCTGCTGGACGTTATGATGCCCCGCCTCAACGGCCTGTCCGCTTTGATGAAAATCCGCGAGAAGTACAAGATTCCGGCGATCATCCTATCGGCAAAGACGGAAGAGAGCGACAAGGTGTCGGGGCTGATTCTGGGGGCAGACGATTACATCAGCAAACCGTACAACGCGGCGGAGTTGATCGCCAGGGTAAAGGCACAGCTTCGGCGTTATAACACCTGGGGCGGCAGCGCACCAAAGGCAGACGACGATACCATCGTCAACGGCGGACTGGTGCTGGACAAGAAACAGCGCATCATCGTCGTGGAGGGCAAAGAGGTCAAATTGACAGCCACAGAATATAAGATCGTGGAGCTGCTTATGTCTAATACTGGTCAGGTTTTTCCGGCGGAGCAGATTTACGAGAGTGTGTGGGAGGAGACGGCCGATTTCACGGTGGAGAACACGGTCATGGTGCATATCCGCCATATCCGCGAAAAGATAGAAATCGATACAAAGAATCCTAAATATATAAAGGTGGTGTGGGGTATTGGCTACAAGATGGAAAAATACAATTAGTACGATCATTTCGTTCATACAATCGAATAAAAGACTCTTTTTAGGAATCGGCAGTTTGGCAATAGGTGTAGCCATCTTCTATGGAATCTTTGGCATGGCATATATGTATGGAAGCATGTCCACGAAGCAGACCTGGTTCATGGGCGCAGTTCCAAACCTCTTTTTCGGCTTTGGGGTCTGGCATATTGTCAGATACATCTTGCTGAGGGTGTATGCCGACTGGGTTCCAGAAGACGAAGCCTTTTACGAGGAGTGGAAAGACAGATGGCACAAACAGCAGAGGACCATTGCAATCGTTGCTATTGGAGCATTACTATTTGCATACCTGATGTACTCTTCCAGTGAATACAGATATTACGCTTATAACCTTGCATATATGTATCTTTTGTATGCAACCGCATTGATACAAGGCATCATCAGTGAAATCTGTGTAATACACTTCATGAAGAAGCAGTTAAACCTTTTGATGGAACGAATGACAGAAATCAATCGGAAAAATTTGGAGGATGCGCTGGAAATTGAACGTGAGAGCATTGAAAAGGCGGCCAAGAGTGAACAGCTGAAAGTGGATCTGATCTCCAACGTATCTCACGATCTGAAGACGCCGCTGACTTCCATGGTCGGATATATCGAGCTGATGAAGAAAGAGGAACTGGACGATACCATGCAGGATTATGTGGAGGTTTTGTCCGATAAGGCGGAGAAACTGAAGGTCATGATTGAGAGTCTGTTTTCTCTGGCAAAGGCTAGCAGCGGCAATATCAAGATGAACATGGAACTGATCAGTCTCAACCGCCTGATTGAACAACTCTTTGCCGATTTGCAAGACCGAATCCAGACCTCTGACTTGCATTTTGTAAAAATTTTGACGGAAGAGGATACCCACTTTATCAGCGACAATCTGCATATGTACCGCATCTGCCAGAATCTCATAGAGAATGCACTGAAATACTCTGCCAAAGGAACTCGGGTCTTTGTGAAGACCTATATCGATCAAAGTGGCGACAAGGGAAGGGTTTGTCTGGAAATCACCAACACTGCAGGTTATCTGATGGATTTTGATAAGGAAGATATCATTGAGCGCTTCGCCCGCGCCGACAAAGCCCGTACCAGCGAGGGGAATGGATTGGGACTGGCCATCGTCAGCACCTATACCAGCACCCTGGGGGGAGCATTCGATATCAGCATCGACTGTGATCAGTTCAAAGCGACGCTTTCTTTTGAGAGGGAAGAAAATGCCGTCAGGGAAAACGTTGATACGGCAGAACTTTTGGGAATCAAGGAATATATCGTGGAAACGGAAGACTAAAAGAGAGGAGGGATGACCAGTAGGCCACCCCTCGTTAGAATTTGAGTTAAAACAAGTAATACCTTGTGCCTTTGTTTTTACCATCGGATCTGATGATTTGCAAATCGCAGAATTTGTTTAGATAACGACGGGTGGTCGATGGTGCCATCCCCGTGAAGTCGGTCATTATTTTTGTTGTAACGAAGTCGTTATTTTCGAATGCCTGTATAAGCAAATGATAAAACATTTTTTCTTTATCGCTCATTTTATCGCTCATTTTGTTTTCTACTTTGAAACCATCTCGAATGTGGATTATCGTGATTAAGTATGTCCTGTCGTCATCCATTTCAAACTCTGGAGCAGGGGAGCCATTTTTTTTCAGTTCACGTAGAATCTTAGGAATTCCCGTACCCTGCTTTTCAGCTAAATCAATTTCTTTAAACAGTTCTCCAATACGACGATTGCGATATTTACGTGCCTTTACCTTTCCGGCGGCAAATTTTTCTGGATTTATCCATTTTGCTAGACCAGGATAATTAATAATCTGGATACTGTCCACATAAATTCTAATTTCAACTGGTTCAGGCTCTTGGTAAGACTTATGAAAAACTGCGTTCACCAAAGCCTCTTCCAATGCATTATACGGATAGTTGTAATACCGCTGTGCCTCAGCTTGATTTTGAATTTTAACGACCTTCTCTTCAATTATATTAGTCTTGATGTAATCAAGGACATTTTTAACTTGCTTCCATACTTCTGCAGCTATTAAAAGCTCCTCTAATGAGTTTGCATCCAAGTCTGCAACGAGAGAACTATTACTTTCCAGCAAAAAATCTTCTAAATATCCCCTGCGTATGTGGTTAATTGTTGCGGATCTATTTACTCGATCGTCAAAAGGAATTGAGTTGAATTTATCAAATAAATCAGCAATTTCATCTTTTTTGGCGGGAGTAGTTAATGAGGCTGGACGAATCCAATAATACATTTGCTTATCCGTTCTTTTTCCTTTTTTAGCGTAAACATTAAGCGGTGCTTGATATGGGCCGCTATCACCAGCAGAACACCATAAATATATTAAATGTGTTCCAGATTACTTGACCAGCAAGTAAAGTGTCTATTTTTAATGGTATCATATGGGACCTCCTTCTCATAATAGACCACGTCGTTGTATTTGGTCTATCGATTTATTGAATAAAATGCAATATAATTCGTGTCATATCAAGGATATTTTTTGCTGTTCTTCTTCTTGAAACCTCTCCAGCAGCGGGGAGGGCTGCATCAGCATTTCCATCGCTGCATCTTGATCATAGATCCAGTCCTTAAGCTGTTCTTCCGGCAGAATCAGGGGCATTCTGTCGTGGACCGGGCGCACGCTGTCACCTGCCTCTGTAGTGATGACAATAAAGCGGTCACCCTCTTCAAATTGCTTGTAAAATCCCGCCATGAAGAGAGGACGCTGATCCCCATATCGGAATGCAAACTTATTCTTTTCTTTGTCCCATTCATAGAAATGCCTTGCAGGAATCACGCAGCGTCTTTCGAGGACGCTGTCTCTGAACGTCTTTTTCGCTGGTGCGGTTTCTGCGCGGGCGTTAATCAGCAGCCCTTTTCCATCAAAACGCGGAAACCCCCACGCCACCGTCTCTGCATAGAAGCCCGGCTCCCTGCCGCTGAGAATCAGCGCCTGTTGCGAGGGAAGGACATTCCCTCCATCGGTTAATTTTAAATCTTCTGCGCTGCTGCCGGCCATCTGCAGAATCTGTTCGGCTATTTCTTTATCTGTATAAAATCTGCTGCACATGTCCTACTGCCCTTTCTTTCAGCTTTTTACAAAATCATACCTCTTAAAAAGGATGACTGTCAATAAAGTTTTGATTTTATTATGTAACAAACCAGCAAGAATCATGATGAATAAGTAAAAGCGGAAAAAAGTAACAAACCTGTGATATTTTTGAGACTGCCTTGTGATAATCCAATGCTAAAGTAAATGATGAAAACAAGGGTCTTAAGAATTTTTTAAGAAATATTAAGAATTGCATCTGCGTTTCATTAAGAAGTCTAATGTATGATCAATGATGTTAGAAAAAAGGTATTACAAAAGAAAGGGATTTGGCATGGATAACAGGCACACAATAAAGCTTCATATCATCTTAACTGTTTTCAGTCTGGCAATTCTGTTGCTGCCTCTCAGTCAGGGGGATTTTTTTGGCTCGGAAGGTGACTGGTACAGTCAACATGTAGGGGCAGCAGAAAATATCAGGCAGACCATGCTCAGTACAGGCTCGCTGTTTCCCCAGTTTTCTACTGGCGGGGGAGGATGCAGCATCTACGACCTGGCGTACTACGGATTACTGCGGCCGGACGTGCTGTTTTCATGCCTGGTGCCGGATTTGGAGATGAAATACATCATAGCCGGCTATGCTTTGCTGGGGGCGGCGGCAAGCGTCAATCTCTGTTACTTCTGGCTGCGGCGCCAGAACCTGGCGCAGTTTGCGGCTGTCAGCGGCAGTGTATTGCTGGCCGCAGCGGCTTGCTTTTATCACGCTCATCATCAGATTATCTTTGTAAACTACATGCCTTTTCTAATATTGGCGCTGATGGGAATCGACAGGCTTTTAGAAAAGGGGAAGATTCTGCTCATGGCCGTCTCCCTCTTTCTGATCTACATGCACAGCTTTTTCTACGCTTTTGCCGCTCTGATCGTCTGCCTCATCTATTTTCTTTATAAGAGCGACTGGAAGCCGGAGCTGCGCACCTTTGGCAAAGCGGTTCTCGCCGTAGCCATATCCATCGGCATGGCAGCGGTACTGCTTCTGCCCACAGCGCTGAACATATTGTCCACCTCTAAGGATGCAGGCGGATTCATGTCAGAGCCAATGGAAATGATTGATCCGAAGCTGGGCGGACTTCTGTATTACCCTTACGGCTGCGGCATGTCCCTGCTGGCCCTGTACTGCCTGTTGCTTTCTATGGGGCAGAGAAAAAAGCGAGTTCTGGCAGTCGTCCTCCTGGTCTGTATGGCGGTACCAGCAGTTTCACTGGTGCTGAACGGATTTCTCTATCCAAGGGCAAAGATCTTGATTCCCTTCCTGCCCTTGCTGGCGATGATCTGCGCAGATACGCTGCAGGCACTTTACGAGAAGAAGCAGAAATGGATGCTGATACCAGCTGTTCTCTGCTTTCTGCCGGCTCTTTTCTCGCCCTGGCAGGATTTGATGCTGTTTGATGCAGGCGTCCTGCTGATATGGGTTTTGGCGCAGCGATTTTTGCTAAAGCCGGATTGGATGAAAAAGGGTGCCATTGCTCTGATTTTGATGGTGCCGATCCTCGTCAGTTTGGGCGTGAACGATGAGGAGGACTATCTGCGGTCTGACGATGACAGACAGAGCCATTTTACATCGGCAGAAATCAGAGAGGTGGTCACAGACCGGCGTTACCGTTTTGACGTACTGGCCAATAACTACGTCAACAGCAATACGCTTCCGGGAGGCGGCATCAGCAAGACTGCCATGTATTCTTCGATTGAAAACAAGCGATATGCTGATTTCTATTACAACGAGATGCGAAATCCCATCAGCCTGCGGAACCGGGTGGTACTGATGCCGAACGAAAACAGCTGTTTCAACAGTTTTATGGGTATTCGCTATCTCCTTGCTGGCGCAGAAGACATTCCTTACGGTTACGAAGTAGTCAGGCAAAAGGGGAACTACGTCATAGCGGAAAATAAGAATGTGCTGCCTATTTGCTATGGGACAGATAAACTTTTCTCGCGGGCGATTTATGAAGACCTTGCATTTCCGCATAACTTGGAGGTTCTCTCTACCACTGCGGTCGTAGCGGGAAAAGCCACGGAGAGCGGCTTTGCTACGCACGTCAAAGAAGAGCGGCGAGAATTGCTGGGCGTGAACCAATGCTTTGCAAGTGCAGAAGGCGGCCAGCTCTCTTTTCCAGAAGAAGTGAAAACCACGCTGCCGCTGTCAAAGAAGCTGGCGGGACAGATTTTGATCATCACCTTTGACGTAGAGAGCACCAAAGGCAGAGAGGTAGTCATCGGAATCAACGGTATGAGAAATAACCTGTCAGGCAGAAGCGCTCCTTACCCCAATGGAAACCATACCTTCACTTATGTGCTGGACACGGGGGACGGCTTGGAACAGTTGGAAATGGAGTTCTCAAAGGGAGATTACCGTATCAGCAGTCTGAAGGTTTACACCTTGGACAGGCAGTATCTGCGGCATGAGGATATCGCGATGCCGGTCATCGCAGAAGATGCACGGCGGGATGGACAGACCGTATTCGACGGGGGAATAGAGATGGAGAAGGACGGATACTTTATCACCTCTTATCCTTACCGTAAGGGCTATCAGATCCTTGTGGATGGCAAAGAAGTGAATTACGAAATGGTCAACACTGCATTTGCAGGCTTTCCGCTGGGAGCGGGAGCACATAAGATAGAGATTTGCTATACTGCACCAGGCTTTCAGGCGGGACTTGCGATCAGCATCCTGTCACTGCTGATCCTCTGTTTTATCACATGGAAAGAAAGGAAGAAAGGGATATGAAGAAATTACAGAACTCACAGATTTTCCGTTATGTCATGACGGGAGGAATGACGACGGTCATCAACTATATCATCTACATCTTACTGACGATGCTGTCGCTGGACTATCTGCTGGCCAACAGCATCGCCTGGCTGGGCGCTGTAATCTTTGCTTATTATGCAAACAGGCATGTGGTCTTCCGTTCTGACGGTGATAAAAAGCAGGAGTTCATACAGTTCTTCGGGCTGAGGCTGGCGACACTGGTGGTGGAAAATCTGCTCCTGTTCCTGTTTGTCGGCTTTGTCGGTGCGGCAGAACTGCCGTCCAAAGTGATGGTCAGCGTGATTACGGTCATACTCAACTACTTTGCCTGTAAGTACAGCATTTTTAAAGAGGGAGGCGTTTCTCATGAGTGAAAGAAAAGATAAGATCAGTATCATCGTACCTTGCTATAATGAAGAGGAGTCGCTGCCGATGTTTTACATGGAGACGACAAAGGTTTTGCTGACAATGGAAGAAGTGGATTACGAGTTTGTCTTTGTCAACGACGGCAGCAGCGATAAGACGCTGGAAATCATGAGAAAGCTTCACGACGGGGACGATCATTGCCGCTATGTGGGGTTCTCCAGAAACTTTGGGAAAGAAGCGGGCATGTATGCGGGGCTTGCGGAGGCAGAAGGGGATTACTGCGTCATCATGGATGCGGATCTGCAGCATCCGCCAGCCTTGCTTCCGGAGATGTATAAGGTGGTCAGTAAAGAGGGGTATGACTGCTGCGGAGGACTGAGAGAAGGGCGCGAAGGGGACAGTGCCCTGCGCGGCTTCTTCTCCAGGGCGTTTTACAAGATCGGCAAAGGTCTGACTCATATGGAAATGTCAGACGGCCACGGGGACTTTCGCATGATGGCAAGGCCGATGGTGGATGCCATTCTCAATATGAAAGAATACAATCGTTACATGAAAGGGCTTTTCTCTTTCGTCGGGTTTGATACCAAGTGGATCCCTTATGAAAGTGTAGAGCGCGCCATGGGAGAGACGAAGTGGAGTTTCAAGAGCTTGTTCGCCTATGCCTTTGAGGGAATCCTCGCCTTTTCAACGGCACCCCTCAAGCTGGCGGGGCTCACAGGGTGCCTGTTGTTTCTGGCAGGGCTGCTGTTCATCGGCGTCAATCTGATTCAGAGCATCTGGCTGCCCGGCGCGGTCAGCAGCTTCGATATCATCATCACGGTGGTGCTCATGCTGGGCAGCCTGCAGATGCTGTTCCTCTATATTCTGGGCGCCTATCTGTCAAAGGACTACTTGGAGAACAAAAAGCGTCCGCTATATATCGTCAGAGAGAGAAGCCATTAGCCTTTTCAGGTCTTCTAGAGATTTGACCGGCGCATGGCAGGTATGCCCCTGACAAAGATAATAGTCGGTTCCGCTAAAGGGGATGGGATAGTTTTTTAAGAATGGCGCGGCTTCTTCAATGGAGGCTGCGTCTTCTTCTGTTTTGACCAGGATATCCATGTCAAACTGCCAGAGGTCCTGCAGGTCAAAGGCGGAAGACCCGCTGCAGACGCAGATTAACTGCCTGGTGCCTGCCAGTTCTTCGGTCATCTGCCAAAGGAAGAAACTGTGACCGGCAGGATACTGCGCGGCCTCACCCATCAGAAAGTCCGCCTGCTGTTGGAAAGCGCTGCGCCATCGCTCCTCCCCTGTAAAAAATGACAGCTCTCGCATGACCAGAGCGGCTACGGAATTACCTGAGGGAAGGGCACCGTCGTAAGTCTCTTTCGGGCGCAGGAAGAGCTGTTCACTATCCTTGGCATAGAGATAGCAGCCGCCTTTTTCCCTGTCGAAAAACAAATCCATGATCTGATCAGCCATTTTGACGGCTTTTTTCAGATAGGAGGGATCAAAGGTGCACCGGTAGCATTCTATCAGCCCGAAGGCCAGGTAAGCGTAGTCTTCCAGGGTTCCCGGATAGGCTGCTTCCCCTTCACGGAATCGGGCAAGGAGCCTGTCTTCGTCAGTGCGCAGATGTTCCCAGACAAAGTCTGCCGCATCCAGCGCCGCAGACAGATAATCTCTGTGGTCCAGC
>UMIU01009365.1_pt1 | contig 10044 bp, 13 predicted proteins | sample 1965871 | NCBI WGS metagenome assembly UMIU01 (sample SAMEA4836132, study PRJEB28245) | human gut metagenome | biome: gut microbiome; material: fecal sample | place: Denmark | collected 2008
AGACTGGTTGAAGCACCTTTCATGCGTTTGCCGTGTTCTTTCCACAAACTCCCCTTGCATTGCGCCATCTTCTTTGTTATAATGCTCAAAGGAATATGAAAAGATTTGAGGTGAAAAGATGCGTAATTTTTCTTGCTAAGTTTTACATGCATGATAGGAATTTATGGCAGCGGCAAAAGGCCCCGCTTGTTTCGTCATGCAGACTGCGAGAAAGTTTACGGATCTGATCAGTTAATATAGATTATCTGGGGGCACCTTTGCGCCTCGGGGTTATAATGCTTTTAAGCTGCGAGAAGAACTTTCCTCGCAGCTTTTTCATTGCATTTGAAAAGCCTGGAGGTGTTTTTATGTCTTTAATTAACGTGAACAATTTAACCTTTGCCTATGACGGCAGCTATGAGAATATCTTTGAAAACGTCAGCTTTCAGATCGACACGGACTGGAAACTGGGGTTTACGGGAAGAAACGGACGAGGAAAGACCACCTTTCTCAACCTGCTGTTGGGAAAGTATGAGTACAGTGGGCAGATCTCTGCAAAGGTCCATTTCGACTATTTCCCCTTTGAAGTGGCTGATCAATCAGTTACCACAATCGAGGTGGTAGAGCAGGTCGTCCCATCCTATGCGTATTGGCAGCTTGCAAGAGAGCTGAACGAGCTTGCCATTTCTGACGAAGTGTTGTACCGTCCCTTCGGCACCCTGTCCAATGGCGAGCAGACCAAAGTCCTGCTGGCCGCCCTCTTCCTCAAGGAAAACAACTTCCTTTTGATCGACGAGCCCACCAACCATCTGGACATGGAGGCAAGGCAGGTGGTCAGCAGCTATCTGCAGCGCAAGAAGGGATTCATTCTCGTCTCCCACGACAGAGTCTTCCTCGACGCCTGCATCGACCACATTCTCTCCATCAACAAAACCAACATCGACATTCAAAAGGGGAACTTTTCCACCTGGTACTATAACAAACAGCTGCAGGACAGCTACGAGATGGCAGAGAACGAAAAGTTGATGAAGAATATCAAGTCCATGGAAGCGGCAGCCCGCAGAACGGCCCGCTGGTCAGATACCATCGAAAAGCGAAAGAGCCACAACACAGGACGAGACGCCGGATTTAAACCGGACAAAGGCCATATCGGCGCACAGGCAGCCAAGGGGAAAATCAGATCTTCCGCAATTTGACTTTTGACGTGCGACGCGGCGACCGCATCGCTTTGCAGGGCAGAAACGGCTGCGGCAAGTCCAGCATTCTCAAGCTGATCTGCGGCTTTGATATCCCCTTTAACGGCACGGTTCGCATCGGCAGCGGGCTGAAAATATCCTATGTGCCCCAGGATACGTCGGGTCTGTCGGGAACCCTGGACGACTACGCTGCAACGCGAATTCTCGACCAGACCCTCTTCAAAGCAATTCTGCGGAAACTGGACTTTTCCAGAATACAATTTGAAAAGAGGCTGGAATATTACAGCGCAGGTCAAAAGAAGAAGGTGCTCATCGCAGCCAGCCTCTGTGAAAAGGCGCATCTGTATGTTTGGGATGAGCCGCTCAACTACATCGACGTCATCTCCCGCATGCAGATTGAGAATCTCATGGTGACCCATGAGCCGACCATGCTGTTTGTCGAGCACGACAGTGCTTTCTGCGAGAATGTGGCGACAGAGAGTATAGCGCTGTAGATCAAATATGCCAAAAACTGCATGAGCCGGACCCAGTGACGTCCGGCTCAAAGCTGATGCAGATTACTTTTTTTGCTTCCTGATAAAGTGTCTTACTAACAATACCCCTATTGTTATAATCCCTGCCCAAGTCAGGATGAATACGAGCAGGATGATGAGCTGAACTGTTAACTGTGACATCATGATTCCCCCTTATAATAATTCTATTTGCATTTTATTGAGTTCTTCCTTTTGACATTTCTTTCTGATCTGCCTTCGTTTCAACAGATAGATCATGAAAAGCGGCACATCTGCCAAAACCATATTGCCAAGGAAGAAATTACGATTGTAGATTCCGTTCCAGCCTCTGAATCCGTTCTCAATATCAGCCTCATCGAGTGTTGGCGTATGTTCATCAAGATCATAGCCCTCTGTCATTTTTGCGATTAGCGCTCCGTATCCCCTGTCGTCCAGGACGACACTGTTAAGAATTTCATCACTTTGATTCTTTATGATTAAATTAGAAGCGCCGAGAATCTTTCCCTCACGGTCCAATTTGATCGTGATTTCGGCTCTATTCCCCTTAGATAACGCTTCTGTCAGAATAACGTCGTGATAGCCTGCCACCTCGTAATGCATCCAGATTGTCAAGCTGATACAGGCGATACTAAGCAGCGCAATGATGGCCAGACCCGGCAGAGGGCTTTTCGTCGAGGAAAGCCGGTACTGCAGCCAAATCATCAAAGGAATGCCAAGAAATACTGCATAAAGACCTATTACTATACCCGATACCGTCATATCATTTCTCCTTTTTATAGGCGCTGATCAAAAGCTTTGCGGTGTCAAAATCCAATTTGTCATCAAGGGCAAGTTTTTTGATCAGCTTCACATAGGGTTCCGCATCCTGATCCTCATGCACCTTGATTTTGTCGATCAACCGGTCCAAACGAAGGCGGACGGTGGGATAGGTCACCCCATAAGTTGCAGCCATCTCTTTTAAGGAACCGCTGGTCAGTATGAAGTTTTTGATGAACACCATGTCCTCTTCTTCTAAATTTTCCATCCAGGATGGCACAATTTCGATTCCCATAATTGTCTCCTCTATAAATCGTCTAATTTCATTTTTTCTACCTGATTACGGCGCCTGCGTCTCCACTTGCTTACAAGGTACATCGCCCATACCGCGACAGGTGCATACACATAACATCTCAGTCCATGGAGCAGGCCATCTGCCCTGAAGATTCTTTTCCTGGATTGCGCCTCTCGTTCCTTTTCATACTCTCCGAAGGTCACAGACTGTCCGGTAAATCCTTTCCGGAAGGGTTTCAACGCCCCCTCGATTTGTGTTTTATATCGCAGCGCTTCCTCACTGCCTGTCAGAATCCCATTTTCAAACTGCAGGTCTACGTATTCAGCATTTTCACCTTCGCCACAAATCATCTGGCCGATGGCCGTGATCTGTCTTGTCTTCTTGTCATGGAGAAGGCCAACTGATCCCAATGGGTTTTCTTCATCACCGATGGTTACATTGATATCGATATCTCCTCTGCTTCCGGTTGTCCCCCAGGCAGTGGAGAGAACCAACAATGCGCAGACCAGGGTGGCAATGACAGGAAATATCTTCTCCCACTTGCTCCTATTCCTGATAAATGACCGCTCTGCCAGAATGCTGATGACCGGTATTGAAATGAGTATCAAAATGGCAATGGCACTGATCACAATCATAGTTCTCCCCTCCCTTTGCGCTCTCTTATTATAACAGCTTGATGTTCATTTCACGAAGTTCCGCAAGCCGCTTCTTTCGGCGATATTGATAACGCCGAATCCCATAGATCAAAATCAAAGGAATTTCTACAATGATCATAAAGTATAGAAAAGCGCTCCGGGACATGGTCTGGCTGCCGTAGTGAACACCGTTCTCAATATCAGACCAATCTGCGACATTCTCTTTTACTGTAAATTGGGGTGCGATGCGTTTTTGTATTACCTGATACTCTTCTCGATCAGTAGAAATAATCTCCATGACTTCTCCCGATTCGTCCGTAATCTCTATGCCTGAAGATGCAACGACCTCTTTCTTCTCATTGAGTGTAAGCTCTATGCCAGCCATACAGCCGTTGGGCAGTTCCCCTGATACGGAAGCTGTATGATAATGATCTGTCTCCCGATAAGCCCCGGCGGTTATGGATAAGAACAAAGCTGCAACGAGGACGATGGGAATGAGTCCGAGCCATGACTGCTTTTTTGAAGATAACCGCACCTCCAGATAAACAATAATGAGGGTGGCACCGATGCCTAGAAAAAATTTAAGTCCCATGGTGAGTCTCCTTTATAAATCTTCCAGCTTAGTCTGGTTTAACGAATTTTTCTTCTTTCTCCTAAATCTGCTGATCAGATACATCAAAGGCAGAATCAATACAGGAAGCAGATAACGAACGAGATTGAATTTAAGGGCGAAAAAGGCAAATTTAGTTTCGCTCATCCGCATATTCATTTCATCATGTAAATCTCGAAGTTCCAGGTACTTCAGGGAAGTTCCCGAATAACTCCCGTCCTTATCTTCCAGCCAATCTTCCAATTCAGCTTTGTAAGGGAGCGCCTTCTCTGTACCCACAACCTTGTCTTTGCGAATATCTACATTGATGTACTCCCGATGGAGGGCGTCACCTACAAAGATCTGACCGACTGCAATGACCTCTCTTCTGGGCTGTGCGGATACCAATACTGTAATCTCCGCCCGCGGAGAACCCTCATTAAGTGGAAAGGTTCCCAAATTTGGCGCATTCTTAGAAGTCGTAAGAAAGGACATGCGGATGCAGAATGCCATTGTAATGATCAAAATTATCACAGGAAAGATCCATTCCGCCTTTTTCCTTTTTATAATAAAAATCGCTTCCAGCAAGATGAAAATTCCAATGATCCCGATATGTCCAGCTTCAAAGCTGATGTTCCAGATATTCAGCATCCCCTCACCCCTTTCTTTAATTTATTTAAATATAACATTTAATTTTATTAAAGTCAATACTAAATATAAATCTCAATTTTATTTAAGAATTCTCCAAAAACTGCAAATGAAAAGGCTGCCCTTAAACGGACAGCCCTTTGGTTCAAATATGATGTTTATGCTTCAGGTTTTGCTTCTGGAGCAGCTTCAGCCTTTGGAGCTTCTGCTTTTGGAGCAGCCGGTTTTGCCGGTGCTTTCTTCACTCTCATGTTGTTGATTGCGCCAGTTGGACATTCTTTTGCACAGAGTCCGCAGTTCTTGCACTTCTCAGGATCAATGCGGGCAACGTTGTTTTCCACAGTGATCGCTTCGAACTTACAAGCCTTTTCGCACTTCTTACATCCGATACATCCATTGGAGCAGGCTTTTCTAGTCTCAGCGCCTTTTGCCTCAGATTTGCACTGAACCACAACCAGGTTCTTGGCACTCTGAATATTGATGACTGCATTCGGACAAGTCTTTGCGCAGACACCGCAGCCCACACAGTTGTCTCTGTTGACAACAGCCACGCCGTCGCAGATGTGGATCGCATCAAAGTCACAGGCAGCTTCGCAGTCGCCCAGACCGATACATCCGTAAGGACAGGCGGAGAGTCCGCCGAAGAACTGTTTCGCAGCGGAGCAAGTCTTCACGCCGTTATATTCCATGATGGTCTTGGCAGCTTCCTTTGTTCCGTTACATCTGACCACGGCAACCTGCTTGTCAGCAGAGCCGGATTCGACACCCAGAACCTCTGCCAGCTTTGCAGCGACGTCAGCACCGCCGACCGGACACTTTGAACAGCTTAAGCTGTGGTCTTCTGTCAGTGCGCTGGCATAATCGTCACAGCCCGCATATCCGCAGGCACCGCAGTTAGCGCCTGGAAGTTCTGCACGAAGCAACGCAAATGTTTCGTCAACAGGTACAAAGAATACCTTTGAAGCGATAGTCAGTATTGCCGCAGCAACAAATCCGATTGCTACCACGATTAAAATTGGTGTTACCATTCCTATCCCTCCTTCTCTACTGGAATAATCCGCTGAAGCCCATGAAGCCCAGGGATAACATAGCAGCAGTAATTAATGTAAGAGGAACTCCTCTAAATGCATAAGGAACGCCTTCTTCATTTTCCAGTTTGCTTCTGACACCTGCAAACAGAACCATCGCAAGTAAGAAACCGATACCTGCGCCGGCGGAGTTGCAGAGGGAAAGAAGATATCCGTAACCGGCATCGATGTTGGAGATACAAACTCCAAGAACCGCACAGTTTGTCGTAATCAGCGGAAGATATACACCCAGCGCCTTATGCAGGGAAGGGATGTATCTCTTCAGCATCATTTCGACCAGCTGTACCAATGCTGCGATTACGAGGATGAATACTACAGTCTGTAGATATCCGATGTCAAAACTATTGAGGACCTGCATGATCGGCCATGTAGCAGCTGTTGCCAGTACCATTACGAAGATAACGGCAACACCCATGCCTACTGCAGAGTCGAGTTTCTTTGATACACCTAAGAATGGACAGATACCCAGGAACTGAGCCAGTACATAGTTATTAACGAGGATAACGCCCATCATTGTCGTTACAATTAGCATGCTTTGTCAGCTCCTTTCTCACATTCTTTTCTTGCGCCGCCGCACATTGCAGCCATGGCGCATCCGTCACATCCGAATTCTTTCTTCTTCAATCCTTTACCCTTTGTAAAATAGTTTACAGCAGCGATCAGGATTGCAAATACGAAGAATCCGCCTGGAGCCAGGTTGAAGATTCCCATACCAGGAATGTGTCCTGTCAGGATTTCGATTCCAAATGCCGTACCGGAACCGAAGAATTCTCTGATCAGACCCATTGCTCCCAGAGCCAGAGTAAAACCGATACCCATGCCGATGCCGTCTAATGCGGAATCAAAGGCGTTGTTCTTGCTGGCAAACATCTCTGCTCTTCCCAGAATGATACAGTTTACTACGATCAGAGGGATGAATAATCCCAAGGAAGCGTAGAGGGAAGGTACAAATGCCTGTAACAGCAGCTGAACGACAGTTACGAATCCGGCGATGACTACGATATAGCACGGGATTCTGACTTTGTCAGGAATGATTTTTCTCAGCAGTGAAATAACGATATTGGAGCAGATCAGTACCGCTGTCGCAGAAACGCCCATACCGATACCGTTGATTGCTGAGGAGGTCGTTGCCAGTGTCGGACAAGTACCTAACAGTAATACCAGTACAGGGTTTTCTTTGATGATGCCTTTGGTAAGGATGCTCAATTTACTTGCTTTCTTTTCCATTATTGCACACCTCCCATTGCTTTGTACTGGTCTAATGCACAATAGATACCGAAGTGAACCGCGTTGGAAGAAATCGTAGCTCCAGAAATATGAGTTACGTTTCCGTCATCCTTCGCAGAAGTCGATGTCAATTCTGTAAGACCCTCGTACTGCTTTAAGTGTTTTGGATCGTGCGCTTTGGTACCCAGACCCGGCGTATCTGCGTGATTTGTAACTGTCACGCCTGTGATTGCACCGTTGCTGTCAATACCGATCATCTCGGTCAGCGCGCCTCCGAAGGATTTCGTTACGACTGTGATAACCACGCCGCTGCCATTGTCAGCAACATAACAATCCTGAACGTAAACCTTATCTTTTTCTTCCACTACCAGATCTCCTGTATATTCAGTGAAGGTATCCGCAGCAGGAAGTAATTTTGCTCTGTTTTCATTTGCCGTTTTAATGGTATTTTCGTCGATAATCGGTTTTGCCACACCGTATGTAGCCGCTAAAGCCGCTGTTATCACCAGACAGATGCATACAAGAACTACGATTGGTGCAACGTATTCTTTAAATGTGTTGTTATTTTTCATTTTTTCTTTGCACCTCCATAAGTCAATTTGACGCACAACTGATCGATCAGCGGAGTGAGGATGTTCATCAGCAGGATGGAGAAGGAAACACCTTCTGGATATGCGCCCCAGATTCTGATGACCATGGTCAAAATTCCGCATCCGATACCCATGATGACCTTACCTAAAGGCATGATCGGTGAAGTGACATAGTCTGTCGCCATGAAGAAGGCACCCAGCATAACGCCTCCTGCACAAACGTGGAAGACTGCCATGTTCAGCGCGCTTACATCACCGCCTGCGACTGCATAGTAGGCCAGTGCAAACACAAACACGGTTCCGATGAAGCAAACTGGAATGATCGGGGAGATGATTTTCTTCCAGATCAGGAAGAGACCGCCCAGAAGCAGTGCGATGGCACTGACTTCTCCTACAGATCCACCTGTGAATCCGAGGAACATTTCCATATTTGCCGGAAGATCTGCGATGTTGCCTTCTGCCAGCACACCCAGCGGTGTCGCACTTGTTGCCGCATCCACTGTTGACATTGATGGAGTAGGCCACGTTGTCATTTCAGTTGCAAATGAGATGAACAGTACGATTCTTGCTGTGATAGCAGGGTTCACGATGTTTCTTCCAAGACCGCCATAAATCTGCTTTACAATAATAATTGCTACAAAACATCCGATCACAGCCATCCAATAAGGGAAGCTGGACGGAACGTTGAATGCGATCAAAACGCCAGTTACTACTGCACTGAGATCGCCTACAGTCTGTCTCTTGTGCATCAGACTATTGTACAGCCACTCAAAGCCGACACTTGCTATTATACACACCATCGTCAGTGCGACGACTCTGAAGCCGAAAACATATATACTTACTAAGAAAGAAGGTACCAATGCAATGAGTACCATTGCCATTGTCTTTGTAGTATCCAGGCCGGTGACCAAGTGTGGTGCTGAGGATACTGCTAAATTACCATAGTATTTTTTATCCATTATTTAATTCCAGCCTCCTTTACAACAGCCTTTCCAAGCTTGTTCATAAAGCCCAGAGGTCTTCTTGCCGGACATACGTATGAACAGCTTCCACATTCCATACACTGCATTACCTGCAGATCCGAGAGTTTCTGTGCGTCTCTGCGTTCATAGGCCTCTGCCAGCGCCGTCGGAAGCAGATTGAACGGACACGCTTTGTGACATCTGCCGCAGTTGATGCATGCAGTTTCTTCAGGGATATATGACTTTTCCTTGGAGAATGCAAGAATTGCATTGTTGTTCTTTACGATCGGCATCTCGTCAGAGAAGATGGCTCTTCCCATCATCGGTCCACCCATCAGGATCTTCTTTGGTTCAGATTTGTAACCGCCGCAGAATTCGATGACATCGTGGATCTGTGTACCGATTGGTGCGATGATGTTCTTCGGTGTCGCTACTGCATCGCCGTCAACAGTCATTCTCTTCTGCACAAGAGGTACGCCGTTTCTGAAATACTGTCCTACAAATGCAACAGATGTTACATTAGAGAGGATGACGCCCAGGTCTGCGGGAAGTACGCCTGCTGCCATCGGTTTTCCGGTGATTTCATAAACAAGAACACGTTCTGCCCCTTTTGGATATCTGGCTTGCAGCTTAAACGTATGCATGTTTGTGAGACCCTGTTCAGCAAACATCTTATCTAGTTTCTCGATTGCGTCAGGCTTGTTCTCCTCGATTCCGATATATCCTTCGTCGAGGCCGATGTAGTCCATGATCAGTTTCATTCCGTCGATAATGTCCTGCGTGTCCTCAAGCATTGTCCTATGGTCAGAAGTGATGAACGGTTCGCACTCCGCACCATTGACGATTAAAGTATGTACTTCGTCCAGATTCTTTGGATTGTACTTGATGTGTGTAGGGAATGAGGCGCCGCCCAATCCTACGAGACCACTGTCTCTCACGGCCTTGACAAAGCTGGCCAGGTCATTAACCTGAGGAACTTTGATTTCCTCCCACATCTCTTGTTTTTTGTCAGTTTCAATCACAACTAACGTGTCATTTCCGCCTGTGGCAGAGCGCTGTGTCTCGATGCCTGCAACGGTTCCGGATACGCTTGAGTGAATAGGTGCACTTACGAATGCATCTGTATCGCCGATAAGTTGTCCGACCTTGACCACATCACCTTTCGCTACTAAAGGCTTACAAGGCGCACCAATATGCTGTGACATTGAGATCTTGACAACGTCAGGAATTGGCATAACTTCGGTTTCACATTTCGCCGTGTTCTTATAGTGTCCGGCGTCGATGCTATGTAAATGCTTTGCATTTGAACTCATATTTGAAACCTTCCTTTCTAAAAAATAGTTGTCTAATAATCATACGCAATACATTATACTACAAAGAATGACAAAAATCATCACAATTTTGACATATTTTTAACCTTTCGCAGGTTCCAAAATTACCCTAGAACGATTCTTTCTGTTTCATCTCCATTGGGCTTCCTTCAAAGCATATGCGATAAGGGGACAGAAAATGTCTCGTACTTGCCTTCTAGTAAAAGGGGCTGTCGCATTAACGAAGAAACGGCGTA
>UMIU01015727.1_pt1 | contig 10032 bp, 5 predicted proteins | sample 1965871 | NCBI WGS metagenome assembly UMIU01 (sample SAMEA4836132, study PRJEB28245) | human gut metagenome | biome: gut microbiome; material: fecal sample | place: Denmark | collected 2008
CCATCCTGCTGCACCGGGCCGGTCTCCTCGGGGCCAGTGGGCTCCTGCACAGACTCCTGCGGTTGTGTCGTGGGTGTCTCTTCCTCCGAAGCCGGCGGCTGCGTGGAGGGCTCTGTCCCTTCCTGTGGTTTTTCAATCAGCTGCATTGTACCGTCCGTCGGATCCACCTGCATAAACTGGCTGTATTGCTCCCCGCCATCCCAGACGGTAAGCTGCCGGTCCGCCAGGCAGAGCCACAGGACGAAATCCATCACCGGCGTGCCATAAATATACCCTACATGCTTAAAGCCTTTTAAAAACCAGGTCTGCTCCGGCAGCAAGGCGGTGGAAGCGTCGATCACACGATCGCCGGAAATATGGTTGTGCGAAGCCTCTTTGCAATTCGTGTTTTTCTGCTGATAGCCATCCGGCAATGTCTCATTCAGGAATGCGCAGGTCGCATAGCCGGAGGTATAGATGGTGTCGATAATATTATCATTCTGCTCACGGTAGGAGGGCGTGATGGGCACGCCCTGCAGGCCGTAATGTGACACAACGCTGATATGCACCCCATTCGCCATTGCCTCTCTCAGCAGCTCCGGCAGCCTGGCCTGCACCTGGTAATGGTAAGCATCTGCGCGTGCGATCAGCTGTGCATCCTCCACCGGATCCAGCAGATACGCCTTTGCCTGCTCATAATCCTTCAGCGCGATCAGATCCCATATGCCGGGCATGGTGACGAACGTATCCTGAAACACCTCATCATAGACGCGATCCTTCAGGTTGGCGACAATGCCGTCCAGCACCGGCATCAGCACATCGAAAATGCCGGCCTGATCCAGCGCGTCCAGCAGGAGATTGACAGCCTCCTGGCCCGCGACCTCCTTGAGAATGCGGATCAATTCATCCTTGTGGAATTCCACCTTTCCCGAAAACAGGTCGCCCACAATCGAGGTGCCAGCAAAAGCGGAGGAGAGCATGGTAAAGTTATCGATATCCTCGCTGCCATACAGGGCGAGATAGGATGCAATTATCATCCCACCAAAGCTGGCCCCGGCCAGACTGACCTTGCTGTGGCCGGTTTCCTCCTTGACGCGCTGCACGTAGTCGTTGAGCTCCCTCGCATAATCCATGGGGTCCAGCCGCCAGTCATAGGTGAACAGATAGACATGATCCGCTCCGATCTTTTCCGCTGCCGCACGGATCATGGCGGGTTCCCCGGTCATATAGCCTTCGTTGTTCACAAATTCCGGATATTGCGCCATGGATTCCGGATAGCGCTGCACCGTGACATCATGGCGGCTGCTCCCATCCGGCTCACAGCTCAGGGGTTCAAAAAAATCATACAGAACAGGCAGCACAGCGTCAGCCAGCTGGTCATAATCCTTTGTGACGGCAAAGCGCGCCACCGGCCCCGCTACTTTGCCAACCAGCTCCAAAATGGTCTGTGTATCTGGAGACAGGGGGCGGGATTCCTCCGGCGTACCCTCGTTTACAATCAGGGCCCCGGCATCCATCCCCCGCACCAAAATAAACGGCGAGGTGCCGCAACCGCAGCCATCGCCCGCGGCAAAAGCCGCCCCGGAGCCCCCCAGCAGCATCGCCAGGCACAAAAGCAGGCTCAAAATCCGTTTGCTCAGCTGATTCATGAAAACACTCCCTCTCTTTTTTTCACCGACACGGATAGCCATCGTGCTGTACACTGCCATGCACCGCTGCATTGTGAGGCTGGTCAACTGCGCTGAATACCTCCGGTTTTGTTTTCCCTGCGCCTATCCCTCTAAAAGGCTGTGCATACAAAGCACTTCACGATTGCCGAAAAACACTAAAAAAATAATACACACTTCCCAGGCTTTTGTCAATAAACGCAATGTAAGAATATTTCAATTTGATTCATTGCACACAAACACCATGATAACGATCAACGCCCACCCCACAGAAGCAACCGTTTCCCCTCTTCCGTTCGCCGGATTTTTCCACGGTCCCTTCTGCGGCGCAGGCGTCGCTCCCTTTAGCATACTGGCGGTTATCCTTTTGTCAAACGCGCAAAATTCGCCATCAGCTTCTTTGTGCCCGCTTTATCAAACGCAATCTCCAACAGGGTATCGTTGCCCATCGGCTGGGCGGAAAGCACAACGCCCGTCCCAAACAGCTTATGCACCACCGTATCCCCCGCGCGGTATGCCCCCGCAGGAGCGGCGGCCTTGGGAGCAGCAGGGCCAAAGGAATGATCAAACGTTTTTTTCGGCTTTGCGTGGCGCTGTACAGCCGGCTTGGGCTGCGGCATCACAACCTTGCGTTTTTCCTCAACCAGCTCCTCCGGAATCTCCTCCAGGAATGGGGAGGGGGCGTTGTGGCTCGTGCTGCCATACAGCATGCGCGTGCGCGCATGGGTCAGGTACAACCGCTGCTTTGCACGGGTAATGCCCACATAGGCAAGCCTCCTCTCCTCCTCCATCTCACTTGCGGAATACAGAGATTGAATCCCCGGGAAAATGCCTTTCTCCATGCCGGGGATGAATACCACCGGGAATTCCAGCCCTTTGGCCGAATGCAGCGTCATCAGCACGACGGTATCGGCCTCTTCGTTATAATTATCGATATCCGTCATCAGGGCAACCTCTTCCAAAAAGCCGTTGAGATCCCCCTCCTCATTCTCTTCACTGTAGCGCAGCAGGTTGGAGGAGAGCTCTTGTATATTCTCCAAACGGTCCTGATAGGTTTCTTGCTCCAGCGCCAGCGCGTCCAGATACCCCGTTTCCCGCATGGTGCGCTCAAACAGCTCGTTGAGCGGCAGCTCCTGCGCCGCATTCGCCAAGCCGTCGATCATCCTGGTAAAGGCCTGCAAGCGCGGAGCTGAACGCGCTAACTGCTCATACTCATCCGCATGGGCGATTACTTCATAGAGGCTCAAGCCCAGCCCGGCCGCAATCTGCGCGGCGTGGTTAACCGTAGTGGCCCCGATCCCCCGCTTCGGCTCATTGATAATCCTGCGCAAACGAATATTATCAGCAGGGTTGCTGATCACCGCCAAATAGGCGAGCGCATCCCGAATCTCCTTGCGCTCATAAAAGCGGTGCCCCCCGATCACGCGGTAGGGAATCGCCATGCGCACAAAGGTGCGCTCCAAGGCGTTGGATTGTGCGTTCATGCGGTAAAGCACCGCGTGATCGCTCCACTTCCGCCCGCCTTTCACCGAATCCATGATCGTATCGGCGATAAAGGCGCTTTCCTCCTGCTCGTCAAAGGCGTCATCCACCACGATTTTTTCGCCGCGCCCGTTGGCAGTCCAAAGGTTTTTCCCTTTTCGCTCCGTGTTATGGGCAATCACAGCGTTTGCCGCATCCAGAATGTTTTGGGTGGAGCGGTAATTCTGCTCCAACCGAATTACCATGGCATTTTGATATTGCTGCTCAAAGGAAAGGATATTCTCAATTGTCGCGCCGCGGAAGCGGTAAATGCTCTGATCGTCGTCACCGACCACACAGAGATTGCCGCTGCCGCCGGCAAGCAGGCTCGTCAGGCGGTACTGCGCGTGGTTGGTATCCTGATACTCATCCACCATCACATAGCGAAAACGGCGCTGATAGCGGGTGCGCACCTCTTCATTCTCCTCCAGCAGCCGGACGGTGTTGACGATCATATCGTCAAAATCCATCGCATCCGCATCCCGAAGAAGCTTTTCATAAAGCCGGTACGCTTCGCCGATCTTGCGCAGCCGCACGTCGCTGCCCGCATCCTTCAGATATTCCTCTGGTGAGATCAGGCTGTCCTTCGCACGGCTAATCTCGTGCAGCAGCGTTTTGTGGGAAAGCAGCTTGTCGTCAATGTTAAGCAGACGCTGGCATTCCTTCATCACGCGCTTGGAATCGTCCGTATCATAAATGGTAAAATGGCTGGTATAGCCGAGGCTCTCGCCATCCCGCCGCAGGATGCGCGCACACGCGGAATGAAAGGTGCTTGCCCAAACCTCCTGCCCATCCGGGCCGAGCATGGCCTCCAGCCGCTCCTTAAGCTCGCCGGCCGCCTTATTGGTGAAAGTGATCGCAAGGATCTGCCACGGCCTTGCCGGGCGAACAGCCAGAAGATCGGCGATCTCATAGGAGGATTCCCGCGTGCCGTCAAGGTAATCCTCGAGCATACGGACCTCCTCATCCGTCAGCGGCTGTGCAAATTCCTTTGAGAAATAAGCGCAGCCGTATTTGACGATATTGGCAATCCGGTTGACCAGCACCGTTGTTTTGCCGCTGCCTGCGCCGGCCAGAATCAGCAGCGGCCCCTCGGTGGAAAAGACCGCCTCTCGCTGCTTCGGATTCATGCGGGAAAAATCCTTCTCCATGACCTGCCTGCGCAGGGTCAATAATTGCTCCTGAGTCATTGTACACCGCCTAAATGATAATATGTCTGTTGATAGAACGCCATCCGGGCAACAAAAAGCGGGGGCAGGAAGGTTCCCTCCCCCCGCCTGGGTTTTCCGCCGGTTCTGTCATCCTGAATCGTCTAACCGCTTCCTGCCGGAACTTGAGCGGCCGCCTGCGCCATCGCCCGATAATCCCTGTCCCAGGCCCGGCCGCAGCTCCGTTCGCTTTATTTCTTCAGCATCGTTTCCACCCGGTAGCGCGGGCGCGCTTTCACTTCGCTGTAGATCTTGCCGATATACTCCCCTACCACGCCTGTACAAAACAGCTGGATCCCCCCCAGCAGCCAGATAGAACAGACAATCGCCGTCCAGCCGCTGACCGCCACGCCGCATAGCTTTGAAATCAGGGCATACAAAAGGCCCAGCACGCTCAGGCAGCCGATTACAACCCCGGCCACAGAAATCATCCGCAGCGGCCGCACGCTGAAGGAGGTGATCCCATCCATCGCAAAAGAAAGCATTTTACCAAATGGATATTTCGACTCCCCCGCATAGCGCTCACAACGGTCGTAATACACATAATCCGCCGAATACCCGATCAACGGCACAATGCCGCGCAAAAAAAGATTGACCTCTTTGTATTCAGCGAGAGCGTCCAACGCGCGCCGGCTCATCAGGCGATAATCTGCATGGTTATAGACAGTTTCTACGCCCAGAAGCCGCATTACCTTATAAAAGCCCAGCGCCGTGCTGCGCTTTAAAAAGGTATCCGTCTCCCGTTTGTTGCGCACGCCATAAACGATATCCGTCCCTGCGTTGAATTTGTCGATAAATTGCTCCAGCACAAAAATATCATCCTGCAAATCTGCATCCATCGACACGGCACAGTCGCAAGCCTTACGCGCCTCCAGCAGCCCGGCCAGCAGCGCGTTCTGGTGGCCGCGGTTGTGGGCGAGCTTCATGCCGCATACATAGGGATTCGTGTGGTGCAGCGATTCAATTTTAAGCCACGTTGTATCCCGGCTCCCGTCGTCTACCAGAAGGATCCGGCTTTGCGGCGAAATCTTGCCGCAGCCGCACAGGCCGTCAAGAATTGGTGTCAGCGCCTCTACCGTATGTTCAATTACAGCTTCTTCATTGTAACAGGGGATCACCACATACAATACGCCCATTTCATACACCGTCCTGATCCATTGCTTTCGCTCCCCATTTGACTGTAACAAGCGCACTGCAGATGATCGGGGCCACCGATTTGCCCCCATGCGCCGGGACACAAGTGCCGCGAGTTCTGAACCGTTTTCAAAAAAGCGCTTTATCGCCCCTTCTAAGCAAAAGCAGATCGCAAATCACGCGCTGAGCCGCATTGACCCACATTCATAGGACAGGGAAACCGGATGCTGTTTCCCCGCAATGGGCAGTCATCCGGATTCCATCCATTCCTAATGCTATTATCATAACACAGCAGGGCGCAAAATTCAAGGCAGCGCTTCCCCTCCCCGCAAACACAAAAAGCCCAGGCAAGTCATATAACCTGCCTGGGCCGCCTTCCCGCATAGGGAAAATGCAAACAGCAATTATTCGTTGATCTTGATAACAACGCCCGAGCCAACCGTACGGCCGCCTTCACGGATAGCGAAACGGAGGCCCTCCTCGATGGCGATGGGGGTAATCAACTCAACATCCATCTCGACGTTGTCGCCGGGCATGCACATCTCCGTGCCCTCGGGCAGGGTGATAATGCCGGTAACGTCAGTGGTGCGGAAATAGAACTGCGGACGATAATTGTTGAAGAAGGGGGTGTGACGGCCGCCCTCATCCTTGGTCAGAACATAAACCTGGCCGCGGAACTTCGTGTGCGGATGGATGGAGCCGGGCTTGGACAGAACCTGGCCACGCTCGATCTCATTGCGCTGGATACCGCGAAGCAGAGCACCGATGTTGTCGCCAGCCTCAGCGTAATCGAGGATCTTGCGGAACATCTCGATACCGGTGACAACCGTCTTCTTCTTCTCGTCCTTCAGGCCGACGATCTCAACTTCCTCGCCGGTCTTCAGCTGGCCACGCTCAACCCTACCGGTGGCAACTGTGCCGCGTCCGGTGATGGTGAAGACATCCTCAACAGGCATCAGGAAGGGCTGATCCGCCTTACGGTCCGGAGTCGGGATATAGCTGTCAACTGCGTCCATCAGCTCCCAAATGCACTTAAGCTCCGGCGCATTGACATCGTCGCCGTTGTACTCAAGAGCCTTCAGGGCGGAGCCACGGATAATCGGAGTGTCGTCGCCCGGGAACTCATACTCATCAAGCGTCTCACGGATTTCCATCTCAACAAGCTCAAGCAGCTCAGGATCGTCAACCTGATCGCACTTGTTCATGAATACGATGATATAGGGCACGCCAACCTGACGGGCAAGCAGAAGGTGCTCCTTCGTCTGCGCCATCGGGCCGTCGGTCGCTGCGATAACAAGGATCGCGCCGTCCATCTGCGCCGCGCCGGTGATCATGTTCTTGATATAGTCGGCGTGGCCGGGGCAGTCAACGTGAGCATAGTGACGGGTCTCCGTCTCATACTCAACGTGAGCGGTGTTGATCGTGATGCCGCGCTCGCGCTCCTCAGGAGCCTTATCGATGTTGGCATAGTCAACGAAATCCGCCTCGCCCTTCATGGCGAGCGTCTTGGTGATCGCCGCCGTCAGGGTGGTCTTACCATGGTCAACGTGGCCGATGGTACCAATGTTTACATGGGGTTTGGTTCTTTCAAAATGCTGCTTTGCCATTGGAAGTTCCTCCTTTTATCATAGAAACTTAAAATACTGTTTTAAAGAAAACAGGCTGTTCAGGGGTATTCTATCAATTCCCAGAGGGGAATGCAAGTGTTTTACAAAAATTATTCTTCCGTCGCCTTCGCACGGGAGCTGATGATCGTATCCGCAATGGATTTCGGCACTTCCGTGTAGTGGCTCGGCTCCATCACATACTGGCCGCGGCCCTGCGTTTTGGAACGCAGATCGGTGGCGTAGCCAAACATGTTGGAAAGCGGCACGAAGGCGTTGACCTGCGTTGCGCCGTTGCGCGTCTCCATGCCCTGCATCAATCCGCGGCGGGAGTTAATGTCGCCGATGACGTCGCCCAGATAATCATCCGGCACGGTGACGCTCACCTTCATAATCGGCTCCATCAGCACAGGGGCCGCCTTGCGCATCGCCTCTTTGAAGGCCATGGAACCGGCGATTTTGAAGGCCATCTCAGAGGAGTCAACCTCATGATAGGAGCCGTCATACAGCGTGACCTTCACATCGACCACGTTGAAGCCCGCCAGCACACCGGAAAGCATGGCGCCCTTAATGCCCTGCTCCGCCGGCCCGATATATTCCTTCGGGATTGCGCCGCCGACAACGGCGTTGACGAACTCATAGCCCTTCTGCGGATTCGGCTCAATGCGGATCTTGACATGACCATACTGGCCGCGGCCGCCGGACTGACGCGCATACTTCGTATCGACGTCGGCTTCCTTGGTGATTGTCTCACGATAGGCAACCTGCGGCTTGCCAACGTTGGCCTCCACCTTAAACTCACGCAGCATACGGTCAACGATGATCTCCAGATGCAGCTCGCCCATACCGGCGATGATCGTCTGGCCCGTCTCCTCATCCGTATAGCAGCGGAAAGTCGGATCCTCCTCCGCAAGCTTTGCGAGCGCGATGCCCATCTTCTCCTGGCCGGCCTTTGTCTTTGGCTCAATCGCCACGCGGATAACCGGCTCCGGGAACTCCATGGATTCCAGCACGATCGGGTGCTTGGCGTCGCACAGTGTGTCGCCCGTCGTCGTGTTCTTCAGGCCCACCGCAGCAGCAATATCGCCGGAATAAACGCACTCGATATCCTGGCGGTGGTTTGCGTGCATCTGCAGGATGCGGCCCATACGCTCATTGCTATCCTTCACGGAGTTATAGACGGTGCTGCCCGCCTCCACCGTGCCGGAATAGACGCGGAAGAAGCACAGCTTGCCCACATAAGGATCCGTCGCGATCTTAAATGCCAGTGCGGCAAACGGCTCGTCATCGGAGGAGATGCGCTCCTCTTCCTCGCCGCTCTCCGGGTTGGTGCCCTTAATCGCGGGGACGTCCGTCGGCGCGGGCATGAAGTCCACAATCGCATCAAGCAGCATCTGTACGCCTTTATTGCGGTAAGAGGTGCCGCACAAAACCGGCACCATCTCATTGGCAATGGTGGATTTGCGGATGCAATCCTTGATCTCGTCAATCGTAAGCTCCTCGCCGCCGAGATATTTCTCAAGCAGCGCCTCGTCCTGCTCGGCGACGTGCTCGAGAAGCTCCGTGTGATATTTCTCCGCCAGCTCGCGCAGATCCTCCGGAATCTCCTCATCGCGAACATCAAGGCCCTTGTCATCATAGTACATCTCTGCACGCATGGTGACCAGGTCGATGATGCCGCGGAAATCGGCTTCCGAACCGATCGGCAGCTGGATCGGCACCGCGTTGCACTTGAGGCGATCCTTCATCATGTCGACAACATTATAGAAGTTGGCGCCCATGATATCCATCTTATTGACATAGGCCATGCGCGGTACATGATACTTGTCCGCCTGGCGCCAAACCGTCTCAGACTGGGGCTCAACGCCGCCCTTGGCGCAGAAAACCGTCACAGAGCCGTCAAGCACACGCAGGGAGCGCTCAACCTCAACTGTGAAATCCACGTGGCCGGGGGTGTCGATAATATTGATTCGATGCCCTTTCCAGAAACAGGTGGTAGCGGCGGAGGTGATGGTAATACCCCTCTCCTGCTCCTGCTCCATCCAGTCCATGGTCGCATCGCCGTCGTGCGTTTCACCGATCTTGTGGTTGACGCCCGTATAGAACAGGATACGCTCCGTCGTCGTCGTCTTGCCGGCGTCGATATGGGCCATGATACCAATGTTTCTGGTGAGCTGTAATGATACCTGCCTTGGCATATAAACCTCCAATTGCCATGCGCGCGGCACGGCGCTCAAGAATTGAAACCTGTGGCCGGCGCACACACCGCCCTGCCAGGGCGTACGCTGCACCGCACCCCCGCGCTAAGCAAAATGCAGCGCAGGTGTAACCTTACCAGCGGAAGTGTGCAAACGCCTTGTTGGCTTCCGCCATCTTATGCGTATCTTCGCGCTTTTTAAACGCAGAACCGGTGGAGTTGACGGCATCCATGATCTCATTGGCAAGCCGCTCCTTCATCGTCCGCTCAGAGCGCTGGCGGCTGTAAAGCGTAATCCAGCGCAGGCCCAGCGTCTGACGGCGCTCGGGGCGAACCTCGATGGGCACCTGATAGGTCGCGCCGCCGACACGGCGGGCCTTGACCTCAAGAGCAGGCATTACGTTTTCCATCGCGGCTTCAAAGACCTCAAGGGGCTCCTTGCCGGTCTTTTCCCGGATGATGTCAAAGGCGTCATAAACAATTTTCTGTGCGACGCCCTTTTTGCCATCATACATCACACTATTGATCAGCCGTGTGACAAGCTTTGAATTGTAAAGCGGATCGGGCAAAACATCACGCTTTGCGATCTGGCCTCTTCTTGGCACTTCGCTTCCCTCCTTCATAAAAATGATATCATCGGTACTCGAGTGACAAATTCCCGTGGCGCCAATGGGAGGCATATCTATAGAGATACACTCTCACATTGGTTGCGCGGCGGCGTT
>UMIU01033884.1_pt1 | contig 10016 bp, 12 predicted proteins | sample 1965871 | NCBI WGS metagenome assembly UMIU01 (sample SAMEA4836132, study PRJEB28245) | human gut metagenome | biome: gut microbiome; material: fecal sample | place: Denmark | collected 2008
ATTTCTCATGAGTATGAAGCCCTGTAACCTGGTCAATCTTTCCGATGGACGTAGGTTTCTTTACTATGCCGACAAAGGAGCGGGGTGCGTCTGACTGGGGATCCCGATACAATCTGCCGCGACAGTGCACCCAGATATACTGTCCCTGTCGATTTCTGATCTGATATTCTTCGTTATGCGAATCTGTCTTTCCGTCCAGCATGTCCTCGATAGATTTGAAAAAACGCGCCTTATCTTTCTCGTGGATCAGCGCTCCCCACATGGCGACCAAATCGTCGACTATTCTGCCGGGGAGGTCAAAATCATCTAACATATTCTGTGAAATAAGATACTTATCGTTTGTTAAGTCTCCAATATAGATGTAGTCGTCGATGCTGTCCATCAAAGCGGCGCATATCTCTTGATCTTCTACTTCAAATTGATCCTGTTTCATTTGACATTCCCTCCTGTTCATAGCGCTGATTATGTGTTCACTTCAGTCTGCCTCTTGTAAGCCCGCCCTTGTCATCCATTTTATCATGGGCGGAATGGATACACAATCAAAAGCTTGTATGAGCAAAAGATTTGCATAAAATGACACAGAAATAACCTTCAGTCAAAAAAGCAACAGGTTGATCGATCCAACGATCGCCTGTTGCTTTTCTATAATAGCTATCTTAAAATATGGGATTAATTTGTCATCGGCGGTGTTCCTTCCGCATTTGATACGACCGCATCAATTTGGATGCAGGCTTGTTCAGGCAGGTCCGCTACGCCGACAATTCTTCTGGCAGGAATCCCGCCTGGGAAGAACTCCTTGTACACTTCGTCCATAGCGTTGATATCTGCAATATTTTTCAAAAAGACGTTTACCTTCACCACATCGTCCATCACATGGCCGATGCTTTCCACAATGGCTTTGATGTTAGACAGGCATTGCTTTGCCTGTTCTTTGATGCCGCCAGTGATCATATTGCCGCTCTGCGGGTCTATAGGCAGTTGCGCCGATAGATGGTTGTAATGAGAAAATGCTACCGTCTGCGTTGACAGAGGACAAGTCGGCGCATTTTCTGTATTGTTTGCTTCTATGATCAGTCCGTGTCTGTCTTCCACAGCTTGCGGAGGAGTTCCGTCTCCGTGGGATACCACCGCTTCCACTTGGATGCAGGCGTTCATCGGCAGAGCAGAAGCTGCAATGATTGTTCGTGCCGGAACGTAAGCAGCCGCCCTTGCTATGGCAGAGTCTGGGAAAAATGTCGTATAAACTTCATCAACGACGGCAAGATCAGACATGTTTTTAAGGAAGATGTTCAATTTTACAATGTCGTCAAAAGGCACGTCGATACTTTCCAAAATTGCCTTGATGTTCTTGAAACACTGTACCGCCTGTCCTCTGATGCCACCAGCTGCCAATTTGCCTGATTTCGCCTCAATTGGCAATTGAGCGGAAAGGTGATTGTAATGGGAAAAGGCAACTGTTTGTGTCGCCAACGGGCAAGTTGGGGCATTTTCCGTGTTGTTGGTCAGTTTTATGAGGTCGCCTGCCTGCGGTGCATTTGGAATGGTGCCTTCACCGTTAGAGAGAAGGGCTTCCACCTGCACCAAAGCACCCATGGGCAAAGCGTCCACAGCCGCCACTGTCCGTGCAGGCACATAGACTGGAAAAAATGTTTTGTAAACCTCGTCTATGACTTCCATATCTTTGATATGCTTGACGAAGATCGTAATTTTGACAACATCACTCATACAATGGTCGATGCTTTCAACAATGGCTTTGATATTTTCAAAACATTGTTTCGCCTGTTCTTTGATGCCGCCAGCGGCCAGCTTGCCTGATTTCGGCTCGATGGGCAGCTGTGCAGAAAGATTGTTGTAGTGAGAGAAGGCAACAGTCTGCGAAGAACGACCGCCGTCACTGGGGGCATTTTCCGTATTTCTGGCTAATACTGTATTGTACGTGCTCATAATAGTATACTCCTTTAATTTAGATTATCGGTTGATACTTGTATTTTGCACAGAACATGAAAACTATATGCCCGTCAACTCAAAATCTTCCTTTACATCGCTCTGCCCATTGGCGACGAGCGTAACTATATGCATTCTCAGATAGCGTTTTCTCGTGGTCAAATCAGCAAACGATATCGAACAGAACGATGTCCAGCATCTGGTTTAGCTTTTGACAGCAGAATTCCGGTGTGTAGCGGTCGATATCGTGCCATTGGAATTGGGCTGTTAAATAGACACTCATGATGATGTCAACGATATCGTCAGGCTGGAGGTCGCTGCGAAAATTCTCTTGTTGCTGCGCTTCTAAAACCAGTTCCAGAAAAATAGCCATCATATCCATGCGAGTGGCGTATAAAGAGCTGGTCTCACAGGAATTCAAATAAGTAATCTTTCTCGCAAGGTTGATATACTGTATAGAGTCTAAAATAAACACTTCCAGGACGCGGCGGATTTTTTCTGCCGCACTGCCCACATCTTTCAAATCATGAGCGATGAAATGGCGAATCTGGTCCAGTTCTTCTTCGGCGATTCCGATCAAAAGACTTTCTTTATTGGGAAAGTAGTTATAGAGAGTGGCCTTGGAAATCTCGGATCTTTCGGCCACGTCTTCGATGGTGGTGGTTTCATACCCTTTTGTGCTGAATAATTTTCGCGACGATTTTAAAATCCTGGCGCGGCATTTACGTTTGTTCAATTCTCTGCGGGAATGTCTTACCATGGTGTACCACCCTCCTTTCCTTCCTTGCGTATATTCTACACTAGAACAAAAAAAGAGGCAAACAGAATTTTCAGACTTGACACTAATTTTATACCGACGTATAATTAAACTGAATATTTAAATAAATAGTGAGCATGGGCTAAGACGGCCTATGCGTCAAAAGATTCTCATGACGTGCTGAATGATTTGTATCATCACTGAAGCGGCTGACAAGTAAACAGACCTGGGCATCGTCGGAAAGGATGGTGAATAACCAAATGAAGGAACAAAATTATCAAGTCTACGGATACCGCTGGGTTGTTCTTGGGATTTACGGATTGTGTACGGGTGTCATTCAGCTCATGTGGACCACATTTTTCTCAATCACCACAGATGCGTGGAAATACTATGGATTTACCGATGCGACTGAAGGAGAAAGCGCAATCAGCCTCTTGTCCATTATCTTTATGGCAGGTATGATTATCGTTTCGATTCCATCCCTGGCCGCCTTTGAACGTTTTGGTTTCAAAAAGGCAGTTGGATTTGGCGTCGTCCTGACCGGAGTCTGCGCCCTCTTGCGCGGATTTTTCGGAGATAGCTATACACTGGTTTTAGTCGTGACGGTCGGTTTTGCCATCGCACAGCCGTTCCTGCTGAACTCGCCGGGACTGGTCGCCGGTAAATGGTTCCCTGAAAAAGAAAGAGCCACGGCGAACAGCGTGGGGCTTCTCTGCAGTTATTTCGGCATGTGCGTGGGATTGCTGCTGACGCCGGTATTGCTGGAGACAGGCATGTCCATCAAAAGCATGCTGTTAATCTATGGCGTGGTCGGCGTGGTTTCCGCGATCTTATTCCTGATCTTTGTCAAAGAAAAACCGCCGACACCTCCATGTCCGGAAGAAGAAGCCGGACGTTCAGACTTCAAAGAAGGCATCAAGTTCGCTTTGAAGAAGAAGAATTTCATCCTGGCATTATTAATGTTTTTCTGCGTGTTCGGCGTATTTAACACCTTCTTTACCATGATCGAACCGATTCTGCGCAACCTGACAAATGAAGGGGTTGACGCAACGCAGGTAGGCATCATCGGCGTTATCATCCTGGGCATCGGCATCATCGGCAGCCTGATCATATCCCTGATTTCCGATAAGGATAAGCAGCATAAACGTCTGCCATATATGATCATCGTCAACATCATCGGCTGCGTGGGCTTCGCCCTCTTCCTCGCCATGAAAGGCTTTGGCGGCCTGGCTGTCGCCGCGGCGCTCTACGGTTTCTTCATCGTAGGCGGCGCGCCTCTGACCCTGACCTTCGCCGCAGAATCCTGCTATCCGACTTCGGAGGGAACCTCTGAAGGCCTGCTCATGTTCATGGGCAACGTGGCGGGCGTCATCTTCCTTGGCGCTGCGGGACTCTTCGGAACGAATCACCGCATGCTGATGGTTGCGATGATCGCCATTACCGTCTTCTACATCGTGCTGATGTTCTTTGCAAAAGAAATCAAGCTGGAGAAAGCAAAACAGGAGGAGAAGATCGCACAGTGACGGAGATGAGTTAAAACTAGCTTAGATGGGCTGACTTGATTAGATGGGACAAGCCTGGACGAGGAGAAACTGGCTCGGACTAATCAACTTATACGAAATTGACTTGAATAAAAAATCCAGCCGCTATCGCAAGTGGCTGGATTTTTTGATTAATGTAAGCTAGGTAAGAGGGATATCGTCCTGCGATTTACTTTTCGAAAATTAATCCCCGATATAGGTAAACCTCTTGCAGATTTTGCCGTCACGGCTCACCGTCTCGTTCCACATGGCAGCCGGTCGAACCCAGATCCCCCTTTCTCCGTAAAGAGCGCGGTAAACGACCATCAGCTCCAGTGTCTCGCTGTGCTTTGCAAGATATAATACTTCGTATTCGTTGCCTTTGAAATGGCGATAACGCCCCGGGATAATTTCGTTCATGCTGTTCCTCCAAAATAAGTACGATTAGTGTGCTGCTTACCGCCATCGATTTCGTTCTTGCTCTTCAATCTGAACCATCGCCTCTAATAATCGCTCCTGAAGTTCAGCCTTGGAAAGACTCTTTACATATTTCTTTAAATCTTCGTAATGCTGCTGTTCCTCTTCCCGTTCCTCAGCCTCCCAGATTTCGACTTGCTTTAGGAAGTCTTTCGCAACCTTCGGTTCGGCGGTAAAGTAGAGAGCGATCATATGCTTGCAGATGACTCTGCGGTCTTTAGCAAATGGGCAATTGCAGGTAGACCTTCTAGGATGCGCTGTGTCTATATGCACATCGTAGGTGTTCCCTCCACTTCCCGCAACAATTCCATCATAAGTATCCGCCCCCGTTTTTCCCCATGAACGTACCATTTTTTCGTTATAATAGTCCATTCCTCTCCAGACGGAGTTACCGCTGGCCATTTCTATCAGACCCATGTTAGTTTCCTTTCTTAGTGGATTGTAAATATTGTTATTATCTATCACAAAAAATTCTGTTTGATCAGAACGGCAGTTCTTGCTCTCTGGTTTTTCTACCTTTTTTCTTGCTATTTACCGCAGGACTTCTTCTGCCAAATCTTTCTGCATACATATCCCTAATCCATATTTTTACAGGAGCTTTCCATTGTTCACTTTTAGCTGGTATATTTTTAATCAGGCTCCTTGGGTTCAACCCCATCTCTTTTGCCATTTGCACTTCTTCTGCATTAAGCCTGCACTTCTTTTTGGCTTCTGCCCATAGTACTTGTCTGTCCGCCATCAAATATCTCTCTTTTCTATTCGTGTCTAAAGCTTTCCGCTTTAGCCTTCACACTTTGCTGCATACTTTTGGTTTTTACTATTCGGCTTGTCTGGTATTGTCATCACTAACCTCCCAGCTTGAATGAGGGGATTTAGATGATTTTGGGTGAAATTCTTCCCAAACTCACGTACATATTCATGCAGCAATCCGACAATTTTAGGGTTTCTTGAAAAATGGATTTCTCTCATATTGCTCAAACGAACAATTCCTGGAAGCATACCAGGGCCTTCCACAGTAAGGTGATCGTCGAACATTTTAATTTGAATATCTGTGCCTTTGATACTGTAATCCCGATGTGCTATGGCATTAACAATAAGCTCTTTCCATACAAATTGTGGTTTCAACCAAATCCAAAATACGGCCTTCAAAAATACGTCTTTGACGACATTCATAGCAGCGCCAACTTTGGCTTCTATGCCTTCATATCGGAAAAAACGCACTCTAGCACGTTCAAAAAACAACTGAGGATTTTTACAATACATTGGCCCGTTTTCAAAATATCTTGCGCCCTTGGTATTAGTATCGATGGCTAGATCCATTCCGTATCGCCATCTAGAATTTTTTGGAGATGGGAACCCCACAAGACCTTACTTTATTACGGTTATTTGTTTCCGCCCGATGATTTTTGCTGTAAAGTGATTATACGTTCCTGATGATTCCCACTTACCCACAACTACTATGATTTTATCCCTATTATTATATATTTCATTCCGAATTGTGTTATATGTCTTGCTGTCCGTAAACTGCAAAGTAAAAGAATATTTGTTACTATTCATCGGTGCGGTTAAATAAATCTGTTTCTTTATATTGTTATATAGCTTTCCTTTTGCACGTGCCTCAATAATCCTATTACCAAAACATCCCTTTGGATATCTATATTCGCTTCTATCATCCAAGAGCATTTCGCCAATTTCTTTATCGCCATATGTTTCTGTCACCGGACAACTTTTACACATCATATAAATTTGTCGCAGTGTTCTAGGTGGGTGCTTTTTTACTGCACCCCTGCAGTGTTTACCTGGCGTTACTCGAGTTTTCTGAACGGCAGTTACAGTGCAAAGGCTGTCAACCGCACTTTCAAATACAAACTTTGTTTCATCAAATTGGTCTGCGTCAAACTCATCATTACTGGCTCCAAATGGACAATTTGGTACATGACGAAATTCTGGGCTAGAGGCTCTGAAATAAGCTTTTCTGCTTCCATCTATAGCACATATATATAAATGCGCTGTACAATCAGGATTCGGGCAAAAGAACACTTCATCTCTATCTTCTGTTACAGCATTTGCTGCATAAATAATAGTTTTTCTGCTATCGTCTCTGTATGCATATGTAGCCATAATTCAACCTCCTCTCACTATACCCAATCTATCAGTTCCAGCTCTAAACAAACTATTAGTTCCAAACTATGTGTAAAAACATCGAGTCAAGCTTTAGCTTGTTTCTCAATTACGTTAATAACTACAGAATTCTCGATGGAAATTAAATTTCTCTTACAATTTCTGTATACTTTTCACCCTGCCGAGATAATGATATAACTATGATCTTTACAAATATATTTGAACATGATTTTCCCAAATATCCGCAACTACTTCCTCTGCCGTCATTGATTCCTGTCTATTCGTAAGTGACATTATTGAATACAGTTTTAGTTCTCCATCTATGACTTTCGAATTATACATAACATTCCATGAATTATTACCACTACCAAATGTCCTAGTGCAATCTGATACCCCAATACATTCTTGCTGACCTAGCCGGGCTACTTCTTGAATCTCAGGATTATTCATATCTGAGATCACATCTAAAAACTCTGCCATGCCCGAGGTAATATTTTGATACTTTTTTAAATCATCGTTTAGCTTTCCCAAATTCTGAATCTTAATATCCTTTAACGTTTCTTCCAATTGGGCAGATTCATTTTCCCAATGCTTTACGTATCTTGCTCTGTTGACAGGAGCATATATTGATGCAATTGTTATAGCTGGAAAAATTTTATCTCTATAAGCTCTGTCTCGCATTAATTCCAAAACTTCATACATACAATTTGCGGACTTCAAATAGGCATCTGATATCAATAATATTGCATAGTCCATATCGTTAATAGACTGCATGTACTCTTTTATACTACGCCACTTTCCTATTTTGATGTTGTCTCTGTGTATTACGACCTTTGGATCATTTTTAGAGTAGTCACAAATGTGATTCGCCAACTCATTATCCGCCCAGCAATATGATAAAAAAATATTTATACGCTCCATAGCAAACCCTCTTAACGTTCAATTTCAACTATTTATATAAATCGGTTCTTCATTTTTTAGGAATAACTTTGATTGCCTTCTTCGCTGTGTCACCTATCACTTTCATTGCGTTAGCGCCTTTATTCACATCTTTTGAACGTTAGCAAGTCCAGCAGCACCAACTGCTATTGCACCGACAGCAGCCTTTACGCCGTCCTGAACACGGTCCAATCTCTGTTCCTTTTTGTCTGCACGAACAGCACGACAACGGATGCAATATCTGTTGTCATTTTCCTCCAATTGAGTCCAACAGTCTGCACATACTAACAAAATTGCAGCTTGTTATCCCACGGAAGCTGATAGCAGAGTTTACAATCAATTTGGAGCATTTACAGTTCATAATTCATTAAGGAAACTAGTCGATTTTTGTGATGAATCAATTTTAAAACGTATCACCATACCATATGATAGAAAAAAGGAATTGCTTTACGAATTATCCCTTTGTGGTATAACAGAAAGTTATATCTTCCCAGACTTAGAGCATTTGGCAACAGAAATAAATGGTACGCTGCATACCCATCGCTGACGAGTTCCCCAAAAAACCTTCTAAGAATGTGACAGAGTTATCGGCACTCCTAGTTTTGTGATGGTCATAGATGACCACAAGTTGCTTTTCATAGATATCGCTCCTGTAGACCCACATGTGGCTTTGTGCACCCGCCTCCAGTCTTTTATTTGTGACATAAGACACGCCGTCTTCACATGCGTTATAAATCAATACATATCCAATAGCTCCCATACGCATGAACATTTTTACAACTGTATATTACCTCGTTGCAAAATCAAAGATCATTCTTATCCTCAATGTTTTCCCCTGCTTTCCCAGCTTCCAACGCTTGATATTCCTGATTCAGCTCTCTTAATAATTCTTCTTCGCTTGGTAAATATAATTTATATTTTGAAGCAAAAATTTGTTTTTCATTTTCAGGTAACGTATACTTGACTACAGACTCACTTTTATCTGCACACAAAACAATACCGATCGGCGGATTGTCTCCTTCATTCATAAGTTCCCGTTCATAATAATGAACATACATCTGCATCTGCCCTAAATCCTGATGTGTTAAATCCCCAACCTTTAAATCTATTAAAACAAAACATTTTAAAATGTAATTATAAAATACAAGATCAATTCTAAAATGACGTCCATCAAATGTTATTCTCTTCTGCCTCGCAACAAATGAAAACCCTCTGCCAAGTTCCAAAAGAAACTTCTGTAAATGTGTAATTAACGCTTGTTCTAAATCACTTTCATAAAAATCATCATTAGATGTCAATCCTAGAAATTCCAACACATATGGGTCACGGATTACATCTTCTGGTTTCTTCGCCGGCATTAATGTCTGTATTTCCTCTGCAACTTGCTCTTTATTTTTACTAGATAATAACCTTTCATAAAAGAAAGAATTTATCTGACGCTCAAGCTGTCTGGTACTCCATTGAGATTTTACAGCTTCTAGCATATAAAACTCTCTTGCCATATCATTCTCCACACGCATCAAAAGGCGATAATGGGTCCAGCTCAATTCGTCACGCAGTGCGTGACCATTTGGAAACGTCAAATAAAATTGTCGCATATATTTCAGGTTGGTAATAGTGAAACCTTTTCCAAAATCCTGTGTCATTTGTTTTGACAATTCTTTTAGCAAGCCCGTCCCATATTCTGCTTTTTCGTTACCGCCTTGTTCTTCAATGATTGATTTTCCAATATTCCAATATGCTTCTACCATTGCAAAGTTGGCAGTTTGATAAACTTTATTTCTTGCCGAAATTAAGATTTCTTTAATCTCATTATAAAAAGACGTATTCATCTTTATCAAAGCCATCCTTTCATTTACAGATCATCTGTTATCTTCCTTATTGAATTTGCAAGAGGGGGGTATTTTGTGAAGACAATTGTGCAGTCTACTTCCTGTGGGAAAGCAGGACAACCGTCTCCACACTCCCTGTCCACGGAAACATGTCCACTGGCGTCCCTTCCACAAACGCATAGCCATTCCCTGTCAAATACTTCACATCTCTAGCCAGTGTCGCCGGGTCACAGGACACATACACGATGCGCTCCGGTGCTGCAGCTACCACAGCCTCTAGCAATCTTTCGTCACAGCCTGCTCTTGGGGGATCCAGGAACACTACATCTGCATGGTCGATTTTCAGCGAGTCATCAATCTTTACTGCAGGTTTGGTACTTGCACCGGCAACCACACCCTCAACCATGTCCCCACATCCAGTTAGAC
>UMIU01020881.1_pt1 | contig 10004 bp, 7 predicted proteins | sample 1965871 | NCBI WGS metagenome assembly UMIU01 (sample SAMEA4836132, study PRJEB28245) | human gut metagenome | biome: gut microbiome; material: fecal sample | place: Denmark | collected 2008
ACGCCATGAAGCACTGTGCGGACAGGATGCGGCGCAAGAAGGTTCTGCTGCCCGATTATCTCTGCCTGTCGGTGATCAGCGCCGTGGAGTGGGCGGGGATCGACTACGATTTCTATCGGGTGCAGAAGGACCTGACCATTGATTTGGAAGATTTGCAGAGCAAGATCACTGATGATGTGGGCATGATCTATCTGATTCACTATTTTTCTGTGCCCCAGCCTGCCGAGGTGGTCCAGTCTGTCAAAGAACTGGCCGCATCCCGCGATATCTTGATCATGGAGGATATCACCCAGGCGCTGTTTTCTAAGGATAGGGAGCGCATGGGATTTGGCGACTACATCGTGGCCAGCACCAGGAAATGGTTTCCTATGACTGACGGCGGCCTGCTAGCCATCAAAGACGGAACTTGCGGAAAGCTGCAGACCCTGGAATCAGCCTATGACGAAAGCGTCTACCGGGAGCTGCTGATCTCCGTGGTGCGCATGCAGTATGAGATGAATCCAGAAATGGACAAGGCGCCTTACCTGCGCTTTGAAAAAGCGGCCAATGCCAGCAGGTATCAGGATCTGACGCCCCGCCGCATGACGGAGGCGTCGCGGAGGATTCTCTTCAACACGGATTTGGACGTTCTGATGAAGAAGAGAATAGAGAATTTCTGTTATCTTTACGAGCAGCTTGCAGGAATTGAGGGACTTGAGATTCTCAGTCGTCCCCTGGATGATTGCGGCCATTATGTACCCTTCGGTTTAACCTTGCTGACAGAGGACAGGGACGGACTCTATGGCCATCTGGTGGAGCGCAATATCATTCCGGAGATCCAGTGGATATTGCCAGTAGAATATTATGAACCGGGGGAAGATGCTGCGTATCTGTCAGCACACAACCTGATGCTGCAATGTGACCAGCGCTATGACCGCACGCAGATGGAATATGTCTGCCAGGTGATAAGAGAATATTATGGATGACAGGAAGAAAGAGGGCTGCGCGGCAGTCCTCTTTCTGTTCACGTCCCTTATTTAAATTTTCGTTCGCCTGCGTCGTCGTATATGCTTTGACTGCAATAAAGATTGACGGAAAATGCGAGAAACGATATAATTGAAGTGAATTTATCGGTATTATCAAGGGCTAATTGAAGGGAACGCAAAATGACAGAAGAGAAGAAAAAGCCAAAGTGGCAGAAACTCTGACTACTGCCGGCGAATTCATGCTGGACCGCCTCGCGGTGCTGATATTTTTTGTGTTTCTCTTTTATGCATTCATCACAAGGGGGTTATTATGGACAACAATCCAAAACGAACGACGTATAACCGTAAGCATACAATTCAGGAAATCCGTCATCAGTTCATTATTTTGTACGATAAATATGGTATGGAGAAACTATCTGTCCAACAGGTCTGTCAACAATGCGGAATTTCCCGAACAATTTTTTATAAATATTTTGACGATAAATATAGTGTCCTTGAATCTATTGAGGATGAGATCATAGAGGGCATTCGCAAAATTAATCAACGTCTTCCCCAGACTTCTCTGTACGACTATAAAAAAGGGGAGCCATTTCCGATTTTTGCTGACACTGCGGAATACATAAAAAGTCAGGAGCATTTTATCAAACCATTAATTGGCGTACATAGCGATCCGCAGTTTATTGCCCGGTGGCGCAGGCAGATCCGCAATGATATGGAACTGAAATTTAACTCCGACAATCTCCAGCTGAAAAAGCAGGATCTTGTCACTGCCGTGTTCGCATCTGCAATCATTGGGCTATATACATATTGGTTTTTCGAAAATCCCGGGCTCAGCGCCGATGAAGTCTCAACCATTGCGGGAAATCTGCTGTGTGGAACTTTATATGATTTTTGAGCGATACTGGATATCCGCTTTTCTGTTGACAAAAATGAACATAATGTAAACCATATTTACAACTTTGCTACATCTATACTATCCTGCTGCCGCGCAGTTTGTCTATACTGGTATCAGAAGAAAACTAAAAGAACCCAGGAGGTATTATGATGAGCAAATTTCCAAGGATTACAAAAGAGGACTTGAGAAACTATCCAAAAACAACATTAAAAAAAGAACAGCTGGATTCGCCTTTTGCCGATATTTTCGAGAGGCCTCAGGCTGATGTATCGGACGAGCAGTTAGAGGCACTGAACAGTGAGCCTTGCAATCCGCAGTTAGCAATGCCGATAGAAAAAAGGAGCAATCTTTTTCTTTCAGGAGATCAGTCTGTAGAGATCGGTTATTGTGCTATGCCAGACGGAACAGGCTTTGTTGCCAACCGCACTTTTTTTCCAGATGCAACGCCCGAGATGTTCGACTGGTGGTTCACATGGCATCCGATGGAAGACATCCGTCTTGCAATGTGGCTTCCCAATGCACATATCGCCTCTTATGTCAGAGATCCTTATGTAATGTCTGACGAGAGTGGGATTTCACTGGCAACCAGAAACTGGAACAAAGAGCACTATCCATCAGAAGGTTTGACAAGCTTGGAAGAATCAGGAGTATGCTGTATTCGTTTTTATGCACCGCAGGAATTTGGTCTGGATATGCATAAAATTCTGGCATCTCCGGTACAATCCTATGCTTGCGCATCGGTGATGTTTTTTGGAGACTCACTGGTTATGTTTGGCGAGGAAGCGGCAAAAGATCCCGATGCCAAGGTGCCTTTTAACTGTTTCTTACATACTGTCCGCCCAGTCATCGGAGGATGCGAATTGCGCAGCCGCTTCTGGATTGGAAAAGGAATGGATGCGGGTGTTCCATTTAATGTGCCAATGTCGGAAGATACTGATTTTGAGGCAGTATCCTGGGTAATGCTGCGGCATACCATTCAAGAGATGTCCAATCTGGCATCCTTTTTACCAGAGGTTTATAACCGCTGTGGTGGGAAGATTGAAAATATTGCAAAATAAAGATGGGATGAATGATATAGGATAAATAACAGGTCCAGGCGGCGCTAAGTGGGGTTTTTACCTCGTTCAGCGCCGTTTTTTTGGTGCCAGAAGCGGAAATCCAATCCATCTGAGACGATTTTCTTGGTATAGAGCTCTATTCGCTTCCTGTATACGCTATTTTTTACAGTTTATACCTCGCGATGACGCCGATACATTCCCCAAACCCTGCTTTCCCATCAAAAATCCGGCGCTAGGCACCTCGAAATAGGGCCTTTGCGCCGGATGGCAGGTTTTGGACGAGCTATATGATATCTGCAATCTCTTCAAATGATTTTTTTCGCAGTGTCGGCAGTTCATAGTTTGGATCAGGCTTGCCGACGACCAGGACCATGACCGGTGTTTCTCCCTCCGGGCGTCCCAGCAGGTCTCTGAGAAACGTAGGTGGAGCCGGGGTATAGGTCAGACTTGCCAGGCCCGCGTTGCGGATGGCGTTGATTAGGAAACCGATGGAGATGCCGATGGATTCGTTGACATAGTAGTTCTTGTCCTTCGTTCCGTCCTCCAGCATGCGGTAATATTCCTTGAAAATGACAATCAGACATGGCGCTTCTGTGAGGAACGGTTTTTCCCAGGTGACTGACAGCTTGTCCAGGTCTGCCTGCCATTCGTCCGTAATCTGTTTTTCATAAAAGTTCTTTTCTACTTTCTCCGCTTCTTCTCTGATGCGCTGTTTCATGGCAGGATCTGTGACGATGGTGAAGTGCCACGGCTGTTTGTCTGCGCCGTTGGGTGCGGTTCCGGCAGTCATGACGCAGTTCTTGATCACGTCCATATCAAGCGGATCGGGTAAAAACTGTCTATAAGTACGGCGCTTGCGCGATGCTTCTAATAACTCTTCTGATTTTTTCTTCATATTATAATGTCCTCCTCGTAACGTTTTGTTTATCAAAGCGTACCATATCCGCAAGGGGAGTGCAAGAAAAATTTGATGATTTTCACAAAAAAACAAAAACTAATTTGTGAAAAATGTCAAAACGCATTTTGCTTCTGCGTACTTTAAATGCAAGAAACCTTCACCAAAATCACAAAAATATTTTCCAAAATGGTGTTGACATTCAGCGGGTTCAGTAGTATCTTATATATAGTGATTAGCACTCAAATTGAGTGAGTGCTAATAAAGGAGAGATGATGTATGGAATTAACAGAAAGAAAATTGAAGATTTTGCAGGCGATCATCAGTGATTACGTCAGATCTGCAGAACCTGTTGGTTCGAGAACTCTTTCCAAGAAGTTTGATCTGGGTATCAGCCCCGCTACCATCAGAAATGAGATGAGCGACCTGGAGGACATGGGATACTTATCACATCCGCATACTTCAGCAGGCAGAGTGCCTTCAGATAAAGCTTACAGGCTATACGTAAACCATCTGATGGAGCGCCATGAGCTGTCTCCTGTGGAGAAGAATTTGATTGCTGAGAAGCTGAGAGCAGACGTAAATGAATTTGACGAGACAATCAAACACGCAGCCAGGATTCTTTCCGAGATCACGAATTTGACTTCTTTTGCGATGTCGCCGTCGCAGAATGAGGATACGCTGAGATTTGTCAACCTTTTGCCAGTGGATGAGCACACGGTCGTTTTGATGATCGTTTCCGAGAGCGGCAAGGTTTCAAATACAGCACTCAAACTGCGGGTGCCTTACACAGAAGAAAGCCTTCAGATCTTAGCAAAGAATATGACATATAATTATAACGGCAAAAAAATTACCGATGTCCTGAAGAGCCGCATCATTTCCAACTTCGAATCTGATATCGAAGCCATGAGCAAGCTGGCGGAGAACATCATGCCGAACTTTATGAAGACCCTGGAAGACATGCTCAATGTCAACCTATATATGGACGGTCTGACAAACATCTTCGACATTCCTGAATATAACGATCTGGAAAAAGCGAAGAGCTTCCTTTCACTGCTAGACAAGAAAGAAGACTTTACAAAGAAGCTGATCGAAAGAGAAGATGGTATCATTGTTACCATCGGTGATGAAAATGCCGATGATTTGATGAATGATTGCTCGCTGATTACGGCAACATATCATGTAGATGGCAAGTTAGTTGGAAAGATTGGTGTAATTGGACCGACAAGAATGAGATATGATGAGATTACATCCATCATAGAGTATCTGACAGATAATCTGAACAGTACATTTCAGTTAGAAGGCGGTGAAAAGGAAAATGAATAACGAAGAAAAAAAGGTGAACGAAGAGCTTGATGAAGAAGTGAAGAATGAAACTCCTGACTCTGAAGAAACTAAGGAAGAAGATACGGTAGACGAACAGTCAGAAGAGCAACCGGATACCGAAGAAAAGAGTGAAGAGGATGAAGCCTTGAACTCCAAATATCTGAGGCTGATGGCAGACTTCCAAAACTACAAGAGAAGAGTTGAAAAAGAGAAAAGTGACATTTATGCATATGCGAATGAGAAACTCGTATCGCAGCTGCTTGATGTAATAGATAACTTCGAGAGGGCACTGCTCCACGAGGCGGCAGACGAGTCTTTCGTCGAAGGAATGAAGATGATTTTCAAACAGCTCACTGGGGTGCTGGAAAAGGCAGGGCTGGAAGAAATAAATGCGCTGGGAGAGGATTTTGATCCGAATTTCCATAACGCGGTCATGACGGAAGACAACGCCGACTACGAGAGCGGCAAAGTCACAGAAGTCATGCAGAAGGGGTATTTGCTCAATAAAAAAGTGATTAGACCTTCTATGGTGAAGGTAAATAACTAAGAGAAATTTCAAGGAGGAAAATAAAATGGCAAAGGTAATAGGTATAGATTTAGGAACAACGAACAGCTGCGTATCCGTATTAGAAGGTGGAGATCCAGTTGTTATTGCAAACGCAGAGGGTAACAGAACAACTCCATCCGTAGTTGGTTTTGCAAAGAACGGAGAGAGACTGGTCGGAGAAACTGCTAAGAGACAGGCAGTTACCAATCCGGAGAGAACTATCGCATCCATCAAAAGACATATGGGTGAAGATTACACCGTAGAAATCGACGGCAAGAAATATACACCTCAGGATATTTCTGCTATGATTCTGACGAAGCTGAAGACAGATGCAGAGGCTTATCTGGGCGAAAAAGTAACAGAAGCGGTTATCACAGTGCCGGCTTACTTCTCTGACGCACAGAAGCAGGCGACCAAGGACGCCGGAAAAATCGCAGGACTGGAAGTAAAGAGAATTATCAACGAGCCGACTGCAGCATCCCTGGCTTATGGTCTTGACAAAGAAGAAGGATCTCATAAGATTCTGGTATACGACCTGGGCGGCGGTACTTTCGACGTATCCATCCTGGAACTGGGCGACGGCGTATTTGAAGTATTAGCTACTAACGGTGATACACATCTGGGCGGCGACGACTTCGACAATGCAGTCATGAACTTCCTGGCAGACACTTTTGCAAAAGAAAACGGCGTAGACCTGAGAGCCGACAAGATGGCGCTTCAGAGGCTGAAGGAAGCTGCTGAAAAAGCAAAGAAAGAGCTGTCCAGCGCACAGACTACAAACATCAATCTGCCGTTCATCACAGTAACGGCTGACGGTCCGCTTCATCTGAACATGGATCTGACAAGAGCAAAATTCGATCAGCTGACTGCTGACCTGGTAAATAAATCAATTGAACCGATGAAGAAGGCCATGGCTGATGCAGGCGTATCAAATAACGACCTGGCAAAGGTCATCCTGGTCGGTGGTTCCACAAGAATTCCTGCAGTACAGGACGCAGTCAAGAAGGTTACAGGCAAAGAGCCGTTCAAGGGTATCAACCCTGACGAATGCGTGTCCATCGGTGCAGCTATCCAGGCCGGTGTACTGACTGGCGAAGTACACGATGTACTGCTGCTGGACGTTACTCCGCTTTCCCTGTCCATCGAGACCCTGGGCGGTGTTGCAACAAAGCTCATCGAAAGGAACACGACAATTCCAACAAAGAAGAGCCAGATCTTCTCCACTGCTGCTGACAATCAGACAGCCGTAGACATCCACGTTATGCAGGGTGAAAGAGAAATGGCAGCAGGCAACATCACATTGGGACGTTTCCAGCTGACGGGTATCGCACCGGCTCCTCGTGGAATTCCACAGATCGAAGTTACTTTCGATATCGACGCTAACGGCATCGTAAATGTCAGTGCAAAGGACCTGGGAACAGGCAAAGAACAGAAGATCACCATCACTTCTTCCACAAACCTTTCTGAAGATGAAATCAACCAGAAGGTAAAAGAAGCAGAAGCCTTTGCAGAAGAAGACAAGAAGAGAAAAGAAGAAATTGAAAATAGAAACAAGGCGGAAAATCTGGTCTATGAAACAGAAAAGGCTCTGAAGGAACTGGAAGGCAAGATTTCCGACGACGAAAAGAACGCCGCTGAAGCAGCGAAAGAAGATCTGAAGAAAGCGCTGGAAGCGAACAATCCGGATGACATCAAGGCGAAGACAGAAGCCCTGACCGAAGAGTTCCACAAGATTTCAACAAAGCTCTACGAGCAGGCACAGGCTGCCGGCGTAGATCCAAGCGCGGCAGGTTTTGACCCGAACATGGGTGCAGCAGGTGCAGGTCCTGATGCAGGCGCTGCGAATAACGGTCCTGCAGGGGATAATGTAGTGGATGCGGATTATGAAGTAGTGGACGACGACAAATAATAAAGCTTGCTAAATTTTCGCATTACTGCGGTTTGCTTTCGCAATTGCTCGATTGCGTACTTCAAGTACGCGCACTCGCAGTTACTCGGCAAACCTGTGTACTGCAAAAATTTCTCAGCGCTTTATAATGTAGCGCCAAGCCGCGAACAATTTTCCCGGCGCACGAATGCTTGCTAAATTCGCGAAATATGATATGTAAATTTGCTCATGGCGGCGAGGTCCGCCAGGAGCAAATTTTACTGCGTTAAGAAGGAAGGTGAAAGTGATGGCAGATAAAAGAGATTATTATGAAGTCCTTGGCCTGAAAAAAGGGGCAAGCGACGATGAGATAAAAAAAGCCTTCCGAAAGATGGCTATGAAGTACCATCCTGACAAAAATCCAGGAGATAAAACTGCCGAAGAGATGTTTAAAGAGGTCAACGAGGCATACAGCGTATTGTCAGATCCAGACAAGAAGAGCAAATATGACAGATTCGGTCACGCTGGCGTGGATCCTAATGCAGGATTTGGAGGCGGCGGTTTCGGCGGCTTCGGCGGAGGCGGCGGTTTTGACGATATATTTGATATGTTTGGAAGTATGTTCGGAGGTGGTTTTGGCGGCGGTAATGCCAGCAGAAAGAATGGTCCGATGAAGGGCAGAGATCTGCAGAAGGCGATTACCATTGACTTTGAAGAGGCTGCTTTCGGAACGAAGAAAGAGATCAGTATCAACAAATACGTTCAGTGTCCGAAGTGTAAGGGCGAAGGAACGGCTCCGGGCACGGAGAAGAAGACCTGCGGCAAGTGCGGCGGCACCGGCCAGGTTCACACGGTGCAGAGGACGCCTTTCGGGCAGTTCCAGAGTACGGGACCATGTCCTGACTGCGGCGGCAAGGGAACCATCATCGAGACGCCGTGTCCTGACTGCGGCGGCACTGGCAAAATCCGCAAAAATATCAAGATCAACGTGGATATTCCGGCAGGTGTAGACAACGACAGTGTCATTCCAATCAGAGGTCAGGGAGAACCGGGCGAAAACGGAGGTCCGAGCGGTGATCTGTATGTAGTAATTACAGTCAAACCGCACAAGATGTTTAAACGCGATCGAGATAACCTGTACTTAGATATTCCGATTTCCTTCAACCAGGCAGCCTTGGGCGATGAAATCACCGTGCCGACCCTCGACGGCAAGGTGTCCTACAAGGTCCCGGCGGGAACCCAGCCTGGCACAGTCTTCAGGCTGAAGGGCAAGGGCATGAAGAACGTGAGAAGCGGCCGCATGGGCGATCTGTATGTAAAAGTCATTCTGGAGGTTCCGACCAAGTTGAGCTCCAAACAGAAAAAAGCTGTGGAAGAGATGGGCAAGGCGCTGGACAACAATTGTTACCAGAAGAAGTCCGGATTTGCAGAGAAGATGAAGGAACTATTCAAATAGAGACGAGAGAGCTGCTGTGCTTGACCATGTCAGGCGTGTCAGCTCTTTTTGCGTGTAACATATGGAACTCTATGAAACTTCTTGACTATATGGTAACCGGATACTTTAAAATAGAGTGAGAATGATGGAGGTGGATATTTTGAAGTTAAAGTTTCATACAAAATTATCATATGGCATCGGGGGACTAGCGGATAACGCCATGTTCACACTGATCGAGACGTTTCTGCTATTCTACCTGACCACAGTCGTAGGGATCAAACCGGCTGCTGCGGGGACGATTTTGGCCCTGGGATGCATCTGGGAAGCCTTTTGCGGCCCTATCAGCGGGTATCTCTCTGACAATATCGAAACCAGATTCGGCAAACGCAAGCCGTTTTTGCTGGCGGCGGCGGTACCGGCTGTCATTGTCACCACCTTACTCTTTACCTCGATAGAAATGAGTTATGGACTCAAAGTGGTCTATTATGGGCTGATGACCATTTTGTTCTGGTGGTGCTTTGCTATTTTTTTCGTTCCTTATATGACCTGGGGATCGGAACTGACCACGGACTACCACGAGCGAACGGTGCTCAGATCTTACGCCTATGTATTCAATCAGCTTGGCAAAGGACTGGGCATGGTCATGCCATCGATTTTCGTGGCCTTCCTCATGACCAGGGGCAGGTCGCTGGAGCAGTCCTGGTCTGCAGTTGGCCTGACTGTGGGAGCTGCCAGTGGTGCGGCACTTTTGATCTGTGCATTGACGATCAAAAAGACCGATGTGCCTGATTTTGTGAAAGATCCTAATCGGGAAAAGATTTTAACCGTCAAGAAGGTCAAGGCGATGTTTGTCGAGTACCTGCAGATTTTGAAACTGAAACCGATCCGTTACATCATCGGTGCCAGTCTGATCTACCTCATCGCCAATACGATTTTCGCTTCAGATATGGTCTACTTTTACACTTATAACCTGGGGCTGTCAGCGGTGCAGATTTCGGCGATCACCCTGCTGATGA
>UMIU01003687.1_pt1 | contig 9961 bp, 7 predicted proteins | sample 1965871 | NCBI WGS metagenome assembly UMIU01 (sample SAMEA4836132, study PRJEB28245) | human gut metagenome | biome: gut microbiome; material: fecal sample | place: Denmark | collected 2008
ACCTATGGCGAGTTCAAGGAAAAGCTGGATGCCCTCGGAACCAGGCTCATGGACTTAGGGCTGGCAGGAAAGAAAATCGCAGTAATCGGAGAGAGTTGCTACCAGTGGCTTTTGTCCTATTTTGCAACGGTGTGCGGTGTCGGCGTTGTCGTACCGCTAGACAAGAATCTCCCGGCGGAAGAATTGAAAAATCTGGTAAAGAGATCTGGCGCCAGCGCGCTGATCTACACGAAACGCTCGGAAAAGAGCATCAAAGGACTCTTCGAGGAGCGTTTTGATTTAGAATACTTTATTTCTATGGGAGAAGACGAGCACACAGACCAATATCTGTCTATGGATAAGCTGATCGAAGAAGGTCAGAAACTTCTGAAAGAGGGAATCCGTGACTTTGTAGATGCGGAGATCGACCCCGACCAGATGGCGACTTTGATGTACACTTCCGGTACCACGGGCCTATCCAAGGGGGTCATGCTGTCCCACAAAAACATCGTAGCAAACGTCTACAACATGTCAAAGCTGGTTCACATTCCAGAGGGCGGCATCGTTCTGTCCATTCTGCCAATTCACCATGCATATGAATTTACCTGCAGCATCTGCACGACGTTCTACCAGGGACAGACAGTGGCAATCTGCGAAGGCATCAAATATATTCAGAAGAATATGATCGAAGCAAAAGCAAATATCATGCTGGGTGTGCCTCTCGTATTTGAAAAGATGTACAAGGGCATGTGGAAGCAGGCGGAAAGCAGAGGCGAGGCAGAGAAGCTGCGCAAGGCGATCGACCTGTCCAGAAAACTGAAACTGTACAACAACCAGAAACTGATGAAGAAGCTCTTCAAAGCCATTCATCAGAACTTCGGCAACAACATTACTCTGTTTATCGCTGGCGGCGCAGCCATCGATCCAAAGGTCATCGAGGATTTCGAAGCTATGGGTCTGCCGATGATGCAAGGCTACGGCATGAGCGAAAATGCGCCGATTATCGCGGTCAATCAGGACCGATACAGCAAAGCAGCTTCCGTCGGAAAACCGATGCCACAGACAGAAGTCAAAATCGTCGACCCGGACGAAGACGGGATCGGGGAAGTCGCCTGCAAGGGACCTTCCGTGATGATGGGTTATTACGACAATCCAGAGGCGACAGCAGAGGTGCTTAGGGACGGCTGGCTTTATACCGGCGACCTGGGATATTTTGATGAGGACGGATTTCTCTATCTGACTGGCAGGAAGAAGACGGTCATCGTCACCAAGGGCGGCAAGAACATCTTCCCAGAAGAAGTAGAAGCCGTTTTGATGGAAAATGAGCTGATTCAGGAAGTGGTCGTCTATGGCGTAGCAGATCAGAAGGTAGGAAACGTGATGGTGACTGCGGACATCTATCCAAACTATCCACTACTCGAAGAGCAGCAGGGCGAAATGAATAGCAGCCAGGTCTACCACTTCTACAAGAAGATCGTGGACGATGCAAACAAGACCATGCCTGCATATAAGAACGTAAAGCGGATTAATATCAGAGAGACAGAATTTGACAAGACAACCACCGGTAAAATCAAACGCTATGGAGCAAATACAGAACATAACACCGGGAAAGAGGAGACAATGAATTATCAGGAAATAAAAAACATGGAGATGAAACGTGCCAAGGCCTTTGCTAAGGCACTGGAAGACAGTAAAGACCCTTATGTGAGATACAAGACCAGCAGGCCGATAACGGATATCAAGCACATGTTTGAGACCAGCGTAGAAGCATATGGCGATAATGTGGCTTTCATGCAGAAGTTTGAGAAAGATCAGCCATACAGCTCTATCACATATAAACAGGCCCTTGCCGATGTCAACGGACTGGGGACTGCTTTGATCAACAGAGGTCTGAAAAACAAGCGGATCGGTATCATCGGAGAGACCTGCTATCAGTGGGAATCCAGCTATCTTGCAACGCTCAATGGAACAGGTGTCGTCGTGCCTCTGGACAAGGAACTGAGCGCCAAAGAGCTGGAACATCTGATTATCGAAGCGGAAGTGTCCTGCGTCATCTTCGGAAAGAAATTTGAGAAGACATTTAAAGAGATGAAAGACGGCGGCAACACACCGCTGGAGGTCCTCATCAATTTTGATACAAAGGAGCACCAGGAAGACGTGCTTTCGTGGAGTGCCCTGGTGGAAGAAGGTAAGAACCAGGTAGCCCAGGGCGACAGACAGTTCCTGGATGCGGAGATTATCGCTGACGACATGAGTGTCCTGTTGTTCACCTCTGGAACGACTGGCATGGCTAAAGCCGTCATGTTATCTCACAGAAACCTGGCGGAAGATTTGATGGCGGCACCGACCATCCTCAACGTAAACACCTGGGATATCTTTTTCTCAGTCCTGCCGGTCCATCACACTTACGAATGCACCTGTGCATTTTTGATGCCGCTGTACAAAGGCGCAGCCATCGCATATTGCCAGGGACTCAAATATATCACTAAGAATTTGGAAGAGGTTCAGCCGACCATGATTCTGGGCGTACCGGTTCTGATCGAGACGCTATATAAAAAGATTTGGAAAAATGTCAGGGCACAGGGCAAGGAAAAGCTTCTGACCAGGCTTTTGGCTATGAATAGAAAGACCAAGAAAATCGGATTGGACATCAGCAAACCATTTACGAAAGAGATTCTGGCAGTATTCGGCGGCAGAATGAGAGTCATCATTTCCGGCGGCGCAGCCATTGATCCGGCAATTCTGCAGTTCTTTAACGATATCGGCATCATTGCCGTGCAGGGTTACGGTCTGACGGAGTGCTCGCCGATGGCAGCACTGAATCCGGATGTGCCAAAGGATATGAGAAACAAATCCGTAGGCCATCTGCTGCCGGGCATGGAAGTGAAGATCATCGACAAAGATGAAGACGGCATCGGAGAAATCTGCTTCAAAGGCGGCAACGTCATGATGGGATATTACAAGAATCCGGAAGCAACCGCAGAAGTTCTGAAGGACGGCTGGTTCTATACCGGCGATCTGGGTTATGTAGATAACGAAGACTTCATATATATTACAGGAAGAAAGAAAAACGTCATTATCACCAAAAACGGCAAGAACGTCTTCCCGGAAGAGCTGGAATATCTCCTCGGCAAAATCCCATACATCGCAGAGAGCATGGTATGGGGAGACGAGGGAGAAGACGGGTCTAACGATACGTCCATCGTCGCAACGGTAACCTTAGATGCGGAGGAAGTCGTAGAAACCCTTGGTGAGGATTATACGGAGGAACAGGCGAGAGAATTGATCTGGGAAGAAGTAGACAAGATCAACGAAGAACTCGCATACTATAAAAAGATCAAAAAAGTAAAGATTAGAAAAGAAGACTTTGAGAAAACCACGGGAAAGAAGATCAAACGATTTGTAGATTCCAACAAGGAGGAGAACAAGTGATGAAAAAGCAGGGTTATCCGAGAGTTGAAATTAATCTGGACTATTTGAAGCACAACGTGGAATATGTGGTCGGCAAATGTGCCGAAAAAGGAATTGAAGTTGCCGGCGTCATCAAAGGCACCACTGGCATTCCGCAGTGTGTCAAACAGTTCGCTGACGGCGGCGTCAAGTATATCGCTTCATCCAGGCTGGAACAGCTGCAGGATGCAAAGGATTTTGGCATCGACAAGCCTTTGATGCTGATCAGAATTCCGATGCTGAGCGAAATCGAAGACGTTATCAGATTGACGGATCTTTCGCTGAACAGTGAATTGGAGGTGTTAGAAGCCCTAAATGCCGAAGCCGGTAAGCAGGGGAAAAAACACAAAGTCATTTTGATGGCTGACCTGGGAGACCTGCGGGAAGGCTTTTGGGATAAGGACGAAATGACAGAGGTCGCGGTCAAAGTTGAAAAGGAGATGGAGAATCTGGAACTAGCTGGCGTTGGCACCAACGTAGGCTGCTATGGCTCCATTTTGGCGACAGAAGAAAAGCTTGATGAACTAGTTGCCATTGCGGAAAAAATCGAAGCCCGCATTGGAAGACAGCTGGAACTCATTTCTGGCGGAGCCACATCCAGCTTTATGCGCGTTCTCGACGGAGATATTCCAGAAAGGGTCAATTTCCTGCGAATCGGCGAAGGGATCCTTTTGGCGAGGGACCTGGAATTGTTCTACGGCTATGATATGAGTGAGATGCACCAGGACGTTTACACCCTGAAGGCAGAGGTCATCGAGGTGAAGGATAAGCCGTCGCATCCCGTAGGCGAGATTGCGGTAGACGCCTTTGGCCATACGCCGGAATACGTGGACAGAGGTATCCGCAGAAGGGCGCTGCTTGCCATCGGCAAAGTGGATTACGGCAGCATCGACGAAATCTTCCCGCAGGATGAAGGCGTGGAAATCCTCGGGGCTTCCAGCGATCACACCATATTAGACATAGAAGAGGCAAAACGAGATTTCAAGGTTGGAGATATCGTCTCCTTTGGAATCAATTATGCGTCGGTGGTATATGTTACCAACTGCCGCAATGTGCAGATAGTGTATGTGTAAACATTGACAAATGCCCATTTGTAGAGTATAATACGCGGGACAAATGGCATTACCTGAAAGGAGATTAAGATATGTCAGAAGAAATACTTCTAACCCAGGAGGGTTACGATAAACTGGAGACGGAGAGAGATGAACTGGTTTCCGTCAGAAGAAAGGAAGTTTCCGAAAGATTAAAGGAAGCGATTTCCTACGGAGACCTTTCTGAGAATGCGGAGTATGATGCAGCAAAGAACGAGCAGGCAGAACTGGAAGAGAGAATTCATAAGCTGGAAACCATGATGAGAAATGCGAAGATCATCAACGAAGACGAGGTTTCAGGCGACCAGGTGAACGTCGGCCTCAAAGTGAGAGTGAAAGACACGGGCAGCGGTGAGGAGCAGGAGTTCGTCATTGTCGGCTCTACAGAGGCTGATCCTTTTGCGGAACCGGCAAAGATTTCCAACGAGTCACTTGTCGGACAGAGTCTTTTGGGAAAACGAATTGGAGAAATCGTCGAGATATTAGTTCCTGACGGAACCTTACATTATAGAATAGAAGAAATCAGCAAGTAAGACAAAGGTGGTAGAGATGAGTACACAAGATAATAACGTGAATGTGAACCCGGAAGTTGAAGAACTATCGGAAGAAAAGTTAAATGAACAGAGACAGATTAGAAGAGAAAAGCTGAAGAAGCTGCAGGAGGCTGGCAGAAATCCTTTCCTCCAGGAGACATGGGACGTGACGGCTCACAGCATGGACATCAAAGAAAATTTTGACGCCATGGAAGATCAGGAGGTTTCCTGTGCCGGCAGAATTATGGCCTTCAGAAGAATGGGAAAGATGGCCTTTATCGATATTCAGGATAAGCAGGGCAGAATTCAGGGCGTGGTCAAGAAAGACGACATCGGCGCTGAGGAATACGACTGGTTCAAGACCTATGATATCGGCGACATCGTCGGTGTCGAAGGAACCGTGTTCAAGACCAAGGCTGGCGAGATTTCTATCCAGGTCAAGAGACTGGTGCTCTTGTCAAAGTCCCTCCAGGTGCTGCCGAACAAATGGCACGGTCTGAAGGACCAGGATATGAGATACAGACAGAGATATACAGACTTAATCATGAATCCGGAAGTCAGAGAGATGTTCATCAAAAGATCTGTCATCATTCATGAGATCAAGAGAGTATTAGAAGAAGACTACGGCTTCCTTGAGGTGGATACGCCGATTCTGACGACCATCGCAGGCGGCGCCAATGCGAGACCTTTCAACACCCACCACAACACTCTTGACATCGACATGAAGCTGCGTATTTCTAACGAGCTTTATCTGAAGAGATTGATTGTCGGCGGCTTGGATCGTGTCTACGAGATGGGCAAGATGTTCAGAAACGAAGGCATGGACAGAAACCACAATCCTGAATTTACTTCCATGGAATGCTACATGGCATACGGAAACATGGAAAGCGTGATGGACGTAACGGAGCAGGTCGTGTACAAATCTGCCATGGCTGTCAACGGTTCTCCGATTATCAAATACCAGGGCAAAGAATTTGACGTAACACCGCCTTGGAGGAGATTGAACATGGCGGACGCCGTAAAGGAAATCACAGGCGTTGACTTCAGCAAAATCGACACAGATGAAGAAGCCAGAGAAGCGGCCATCAAATACGGCATGGACCCAGAAGATGCCAACAAGTGGACCCGCGGAAAGATCATCGCTGAGATGTTTGAAGATTACTGTGAAGACGTTCCAGGATACCTGGACGGACCAGTATTCATCGTAGGACATCCGGTTGAAATCTCACCGCTGTCAAAGAGAGACCCGGAAGATCCGAGAATTACAAGAAGATTTGAAGCATATATCAATGGATGGGAAATCGCCAATGCGTTCTCCGAGCTCAATGACCCGATCGACCAGTTCGAGAGATTTACGGCGCAGCAGGCACAGCTGGATTCCGGCGAAGACGATGAAGCACATCCGATGGATATGGACTTCGTCAACGCGCTGGAAGTCGGACTGCCTCCGACAGGCGGATTGGGCGTGGGTATCGACAGAGTCATCATGCTCATCACCGATGCACCGTCCATCAGAGATATCATTCTCTTCCCGACTATGAAACCGCTGGAAGGTGAAGGTCCAAAGAAAGCTGCACCACAGGCTCCACTTAAGAGAGAAGAAATCGACTTCTCAAAGGTAAAAGTCGAACCTTTGTTTGAAGAGGTCGTTGACTTTGATACCTTCAGTAAATCTGATTTCAGAGCTGTGAAGATCAAAGAGTGCGAAGCCGTGCCAAAGAGCAAGAAGCTTTTGAAGTTCGTGCTGGACGATGGGACTGATACAGACCGCATTATCTTGAGCGGCATCCATGAATATTACGAGCCGGAAGAACTGATTGGAAGAACGGCAATTGCAATCACCAATCTCCCGCCTAGAAAAATGATGGGCATCGACTCCTGCGGCATGCTGATTTCCGCAGTCTACGAGAATGACGGCGAAGAAGGACTGAACCTTCTGATCGTAGACGACCAGATTCCGGCAGGCGCAAAGCTGTACTAAGACGAATCAAAATTGCATAATTGACAACATGAATGGGCAGTTCCAAAAGGGATTGCCCATTTTGGCTATAGGATCGGTAAAAAAGGAAACAAGATCGGAAGGAGCAAAGGCTATGGAGAGTAAGTTAGAAAAAACGGACAAAATAGTCTTATGGCTAATTTTGTAAAAACGGATGATTTGTTGAAAGATATGTGCGGGATTATTGAATCCTCACGAGAAGCTGCATATAAAGCGGTCAATACAGCCCTTGTGCAGAGAAACTGGCAAAATCTTTACAGAGAAAATATCACATCAGGATGTAGGACAGAAGGCAATGTTTTATCTGCAACAGAAGGATCAGAGCGAAGGTAGTACACAAGAAACCAGTTAAGAGAGGTGCAAATATGGAAAAAGACCCGTTTAAGGAATATTTGAGAGAGTCAGAACCTGACAAGGTCAGCAAAGGCTATGTGTGGAGTACGGCAATTGGACTTCAAGACGTAGACGGACTCAAACCATCTAAATATTTGATTGATACCGCCATTCGAAACATCGAGGGTAAGATCACGATAAAAGAGGCAAGGGAGTTGATCGACAGCTAAGAGTGGGTTCTGGACGGGGCAACAGTTATGTACGGCAGTGCTTCGGAGCTTGAAGCCACCCTTGAATATGATCTTTCACAGGAAAAGAATTTCAGCTATAAAGGCCTTTCAGTGGATGAAATTATTCATCATCTTGCTGTATTTGTCTCAAGGCTTTGGCAAATCCACGTTTTTGGTGAAGGAAATACAAGGATAACGGCAGTGTTCCTCATCAAGTACCTCAGAGTGCTCGGTTTTTCGGCAACCAACGATATTTTTGCAGACAATGCATGGTATTTCAGAAATGCCCTTGTCCGAGCAAATTATACAAACTTGGAAAATGGCGTCTATGAAACAACAGCGTATCTTGAGACGTTTCTTAGAAATCTGCTTTTGAACGAAAAAAGTGCACTCCGCAATCGAGACCTCCGTGTAAGCAGATGTTTGAGTCGTGCAAAAGTGGACATTGGAGAAGCAAAAGTGGATATTCAACATAGAAAAGTGGACATTGAAAGTGTACTTGCCGAAAAAGGGAAAGGGTTTTCTGCAAAAACAAACATTCATATCTGTCGAATTTTTGAGGAGTTCGGCTATGATGAAGTCTTTGGCAGAAGTGCTGTTATGGAACTTCTTGAACTGAAAAGTTCAGGTGCTTCTAAACTGCTTTCCAAACTGGTACAGGCGGAAATCGTCGAACCGGTATCCGGTCACGGAAAAGGCAGGTATCGATTCAAAGAAAATTGAGGATTTGTGCTGCCAGCGACGGGTAAATTACCCGATGTTGGGCAAAATACCTTTTACAGGTAAATCCCCACTTGAACAATCCTGATGGGCATGGTATGATAAATTTATTAATGATTTTTCGCAAATCTTCGGGCTGGTACGGACCCGCCAAAAATAAGCTATTACGAAAGAAGGTAGAAAGAATGAAAGATATACAGCTTAGAGAGCTTCACAGGAACACTGGACAGTACGCTGACAAAGAAATCGTAGTCAGAGGATGGGTCAGAACTAATAGAAGCTCCAATAAGTTTGGGTTTATAGAGATTAACGATGGGACTTTTTTCAAATCTGTCCAGATCGTGTACGAAGCAGACAAGATTGACAATTTCGATCAGATTGCCAAAGCGCCGATTTCATCGGCTTTGATGGTTCGCGGAACTGTCGCTCTGACGCCGGAAGCGAAACAGCCTTTTGAGATCAAAGCTGCAGAAGTCGTCATAGAAGCCGATTCGGCGGCTGATTATCCGCTGCAGAAAAAGAGACATTCCATGGAGTTTATGAGGGAGATCGCTCACCTGAGACCGAGGAGCAACACCTTTTCAGCAGTATTCAGAGTCAGATCCCTGGTGTCCTATGCGATTCATAAGTTCTTCCAGGATAACGACTTTGTCTATGTCCACACGCCTATCGTAACGGGCAGCGACTGTGAAGGCGCCGGCGAAATGTTCAGAATCACGACTCTCGATATGGAAAATCCCCCTAGAACAGAAGACGGCAAAATTGACTACAGCGAAGACTTCTTCGGCAAGGAAACGAGCCTGACTGTAAGCGGACAGCTGGAGGCGGAGACCTTTGCTCTGGCCTTTAGAAACGTGTACACCTTCGGACCGACCTTCAGAGCAGAGAACTCCTATACCGCAAGGCATGCGTCCGAATTCTGGATGGTTGAGCCGGAGATCGCTTTTGCTGACCTCGAGGATAACATGGAGCTGGCGGAAGCCATGGTCAAATACATCATTAATTACGTGCTGGAGCATGCACCGGAAGAGATGGATTTTTTCAACAAGTTCATGGACAAAGGTCTGCTTGAACGGCTTGACAACATCGTAAGCTCCGACTTCGGCAGGGTGACTTACACGGAAGCTGTGGATCTGCTGCAGAAGTCCGGCAAGGAATTCCAGTACCCCGTTGAATGGGGTATCGACCTGCAGACAGAGCACGAACGCTATCTGACAGAGGAGATTTTCAAGAAGCCGCTCTTCGTAACTGACTATCCGAAGGAAATCAAAGCCTTTTATATGAGGCTCAATGACGACAACAAGACCGTAGCAGCCTGTGACCTGCTCGTGCCGGGCGTTGGCGAAATCATCGGTGGCAGCCAGAGAGAAGAGCGTCTGGACGTCCTGACTGCAAGAATGGCAGAGCTGGGTCTGGACGAGAAGGACTACTGGTGGTATCTGGATCTCCGCAAATACGGCGGAGTCAAGCATGCCGGTTATGGACTGGGCCTTGAAAGAATCATCCTGTATATCACAGGCATGGGAAATATCAGAGACGTACTGCCGTTCCCGAGAACGCCGAAGACAGCAGAATTCTAAAAACAAGCATGGGGGGTTGTTGCACTAAGACCGAGTAATCCATGGA
>UMIU01022386.1_pt1 | contig 9949 bp, 8 predicted proteins | sample 1965871 | NCBI WGS metagenome assembly UMIU01 (sample SAMEA4836132, study PRJEB28245) | human gut metagenome | biome: gut microbiome; material: fecal sample | place: Denmark | collected 2008
CTGCACAGCGGAACACCTGCACGCTGTCAATACCCAGGGCCTGGGACAAGACTTTTTCCACAGGGGCGGAACGGTCTTTGTATACCAGTTCCCCGTCCCTGCCCAGGCTGATCTCGAAGACGTTCAGCGTCGCCTCGATGCCGGGATGGATGGTGAATTTGTCATAGTCGATCATGGTCAGCACCGTATCCAGGTGCATGAACTTCCTGTCATGGGGGATGGTGAAGGCCAGCACCTTTTTGAAGGAATCCCTCGGCAGGATGTTGCGTGCCAGCTGCTCGATGGCTTCCGGCTGTGTTCTTAGGCTGCTGCCGATGGCGATAACCTCCTTTGACAGCACGGCGATGTCGCCGCCCTCGATACCGAAGGGGCTTTCGTTACTGAGCCACATAGGCGTATCCTCATCGGCAAAATCCGGGTGGTTACAGAAGATGTGCTGCCAGACCACGGTCTCCAGTTCTCTGCCCAGCTTCTCCATATTGTGGAAGCTCATGCCGCGGCCGATGGAAGAGCCTGGATCTCTCGTATAGTACAGGTTGGCCAGTGGTTCAGTATAATACAGCTCGTGCTCTTCGCCAGGGAAGAAGCGGCAGAAGTCTGCAGTCTCCCTCTCTCCGATATCACTCTTTCTGACCCCTGCCATGATACGATCCGCCATGCTGCAGGCGTCCAGGGACAGCAGGTATTCCGTCAACTGGCCCCGCAGATGCCCGTTATAGATGCCGTGAACATCCAGGAATCTCTCTAAGAATGCCTCGCGGCTCCCCTCCTTGTCGAAGGATTCCCGGAACAGGTCTTCGATGTAGACCACCTCCGTGCCCTCTGACCGCAGGATGTCGGCGAAGCAGTCATGCTCGTACTGTGCCCCTTTCTTCCATGGAATGTCGTCGAAGAGGTGGCGCGGCATGGTCTGTGGAATTACACCGTCGATCTCGTCTCCCGGTCTGTGGAGCATGACCTTCTTCAGTCTTCCGATCTCCGAATAGACGTTAATCTTACTCATTGTTTCTCCTTTCTGCTCATCACTTACCACTTTAGATTTCTTTTAACAGCTCGGCGATAATCGTCAGGCCCTTCTGCAATACGTCAGGGCTGAAGGCATAACCGATTCTGAAACAGTGCTCCATCTCAAAGCAAGAGCCTGGCGTCGTCAGAACGCCTTTCTCCTTGACCAGGCGGACACAGAAATCAAATGACGGAATGTCTTTGTCGTAATATACCAGGGCAGTCGTGCCGGCGACAGGTTTCACGTAGTTCACGCCTTCCGTCTCCTTCACCCACTTGTCGAGGACGTTTCTTCCTTCCAGCAGGATCTTGGCATTTCTCCCGTAGAGCTTATCCTTATGTTCCAGCGCCAGACTGGCCAGTATGTCGTCGATATAACCACAGCTGATGGTGTCGTAGTCTCTTCTACCGCAGAACTGCTCCATAATTGCCTGGTCCTTTGTCGCAATCCAGCCGATTCGAAGGCCCGCAAGTCCAAAGATTTTGGACATACTGGAAGTGGAAATTCCTTTGTCGTACAGATCCGCGATGGAATACATGTAGCTTCCATCCTCCGAAATGCCTCTGTATGCTTCGTCACAGAGTATGTAAGCGCCCACCTTGTCAGCTATCTTGACGATCTCCATCATGACGTCTTCTGGAACAAAAGCGCCCGTCGGGTTATCTGGATTACAGATGGAGATCAGCTTGGTGTTCTCATCGATCAAAGCTTCCATCTCCAGCAGATCAGGTACAAATTCATTCTCCTTCTTCAGCCAGAGCTGTCTCACCTCTGCACCAATGGATTCAGGAATGGAATAGTGCTGCTGATAGGTCGGCAGTACAGTGACAACATTATCACCCCTTTCTACCAAAGTAGCGATTACCATGTGATTGGCGCTGATTCCGCCGTGAGTCGGCACCACATCTTCTGGTGTCAGATCTCTGTAGAGACCTGCAATCCCTTTCTTCAGTTCAGGGGAGCCGTGGATATGCCCGTATACCAGTCTCTCCCCTTTCAGGCTCGATAAAAATGCGTCCGGATCTTTTCCACAGAGTTCCAGTAACTCTCCGACTTCCAAAGAGTCGATACAGGTTTCTCCAAGGTCGTAAGTCAAAAATCCTTCGTACTCATCCATCCAGCGTTCCACTTTAAATCTTTCCAGTTTCATAATGCATTCTCCTTTTTTATTATTATAATTCTACGATTTGTCCTAAGCCTTGCTTTTCGGCCTCTTTGATGGCAAGCATGCCTGTAGCCAGATCAAGAAGTGCGGTTCCTGTTGCATCGAAGACAGTAATCTGTTCCTCGTTATCTCTACCTGCCGCCTTCCCGGTGATGACGTCACCGATGATACCGCTGATATTTGCTCTGGTCATGATGCCTTTTTTGATGGGAATCTCAATTTTTCCCACGTTGATACACTGCTCGATGTCGTCCACAAAGACCTTCGCGCCTGCAAAGATTTCCGGATCGATTTCCTCTTTGCCCGCCATGTCGGACCCGATGCAGGAAAAGTGAGTTCCCGGCTTGACCCATTCCTTTTTGATGATGGGCTCTCTCGAAGGCGTCACGGTGATGATGATATCACTCTCGCCGGTTGCCTCTGCAATGTCTTTTACCGCGGTGAATTCTGCCGCTGCTTCCTTAATACCAAAATCTGCGGCCAAAGTTTCTCTAAGATTCTTTACAAATCTATCCGCATTGTCATAGTCCAGTCCGTCATAGACCATCACCTTTTCAATTCCAGGGAAGCTGAGCAGGGTTGCCGCTGCCTGGAAGGTTGCCACGTGGCCTGCCCCCACGATCAGCAGATTTTTCGCATCCTTTCTCGCCAAAAGCTTTGCTCCGATAGCGCCGGCAGCGCCGGTTCTAATGCCTGTAATATGGGAACCGTCCAGCAATCCGATAGGCGCCCCGGTCTTTGCATCGAAGATCAAAATCGTGCCCAAAAGCGCCGGCAGCCCGGCCTTGTCGTTTTCCTCAAACCAGGACACGGACTTAAGTCCGTAGATACCGGCATCCTTCAGCCATCCTGATTTGATATCCATCTCTGCACTGCCAGGAACAAACTCTTCTGTGATCAGAGGGTAAATTGTCGAAGCACCTGCAGACTGGGCCCGATATACTTCTTCTATGGTTTCAATCACATCCTTCATCTTTAGCACCTTTACGGTGTCTTCCATTTTCAAAACTTTCATCTCTAACATTTTTCTAAGCCTCCTTCTCACCTCTGCTTACTTTCAATTCCATTGTACTGGCTGGAAAACTCGATTTTTTTAGTATTTTTTTGAATTTTCCCTATATTTTTTGGTATATTACTAATTGTAAGCAGCGAGGATGTGTCTATAATTAAATGTAAAGAAACACAGCGGAGGAGGTTTTACAATGGCATTAACAGTAAAAGATATCTTACAGCTGGATGGCCTTTCAAAGATGCGTCTGATCGCAGGAAAAGGAGGTATCGACCGTTACGTGGTCTCCCTCGGCATTGCCGATTATGAATTTTCTTCTTTTACCGATAAATCAGAAAGGAACGTCTTTGAGCCGGACATGATCATACTCAGCACCCTGCTCTTCGCCAAAGGGGAACCAGACCTCATCCTCTCCACCACAGAATTTCTCTGTGAAATCGGCGCCGCCGCCTTTGCCTGTAAGACGACAGTCTTTCCAGAGCTTCCCCAGGAGGTCATCGACTTCGCCGACCGCCACGATTTCCCCATCATTCAATATGATGCCGACCTTTACATGGAGAGCATCATATTCGAAATCTTAGATGCCGTCAGAAAAGAGGATGACAACTTCTTTTCTGAAGAAAATCTAGATCAGATGATTGCGGGCAGCCTGACGAAGGCACAGATCTATGCCTTGAGCAAGAATATCTCTCTGAAGCTGAAAGAACATATCGTGGCTGTCTACATCAAAAGTGACGATCCAGACTTTCAACTCAATCTGGAACGTTATTCGAAGGTCTTCTATCTGAATCGCAACTTGAGCACCAAGGCCCTGGTATGCAAATACAGGAACGGCCTCTTCGCACTTTTGACGGCCCGCCAAAAGAAAAAAGAAAGCTTTACGATCATATTGCAGGAACTGATGGAGTTTCTTTCCCCTTCTGACAAAGGACTATATGTCAGCAGCAGCCGCATCCACGACCCGTATAAAGAGCTGGATCAGTGCATTAGGGAAAGCTACTACACCCACATCGCCTCTGTTGCAGAAGAGAAGTCCTTTGGCAGTTATGAGAAAATCGGTGCATATCAGATCCTGGTGCCCCTTGCCGATTCAGAGGCCATGAAGGATTTCATGAATTCCTTGATCGATCCAATCAAAGAAAAGCCGGAGTTTTTTGAAACGATCAGGCAGCTTGCCCTCAATGAAGGGGATATCTTCAGAACGGCATCGTCCCTCCAGTGCCATCACAACACCATCCGTTATCGCATCAGCAAGATCAAGCAGTTTCTGTTCTGTGAAGAAATGAGCGATCAGGAGTTCTATGTCAATGTCTCCCTGGCCGTGCGCCTTTATATGCTCAATGAGAATAAGTGATATATGGATAAAAAATACTTTGCATAGGTTATTGACTTCCCCATACAACTGTACTAAACTATGGTTAGCACAAAGTGCTAGACCAAAAGTTCGATACATAAGTATCACCAAAAAAACACGGAGGGGCGCTCCGTGTTTTTTAAATTCAGGCTGACTGCTGCTATTTCTTCCCATCCAACCATTTGCCTTTCTGCCCCAAGCTTGCTTGGCTAGGCAGAAAGGACAGCGAAAGGAGCGTCAGCGACTGGAGGAGTGAGACGAAGTCGAACGTTGACTATGTAATACGCAATCACACTGCCCATGACAGAAATACTTAGCGTAGACCAAAAGTCCAACATAAATACCACCCCCTTCCAACAAATTTGCTGAAGGTTCAGCAGTATCATTATCATATCATACGTCATATGGGAATAATAGTATTTTATGGTTTATTTTTACATTTCATGCTGATAAATAATTCTGACAGCAAACAAGCAGAGCTTTGCCGTAGCCACGAAGAAACGGCTCACAGCATTTTTTTCAAAATGCCTTGAGCCGTTTCCTTCTTTACAACTTATAAAATACAGGTTTTCTCTCTTTATAGACTGCATAATACCGGAGTCCGCATGTCTTTACCATCTCCCCTGCCTCTTCAAAGCATTCTCCCACACACTCCGGGGTGTGCGCGTCAGAACCAAAGGTGATGATTTCTCCGCCAAGCTCTGCATAGCGGTTGATAATTTCAACCTTCGGGTTAGTCAGCCCCAGGCTTTTCAGCCTGGAGGTGTTCACCTCTATGCCCCTGCCTGACTCAATCAGAGCCTTTAGGATGCTGTCCAGTTCGTCACCATATTTGCTGTAGGAAAAGGTCTCGATGGCGCCCGGCGCATATCGGAAGATGAAGTCCAGATGGCCGCAGACATCGAAGTCCGGTATCTTGACGATATTCTCATACTCCTCCTGAAAGTAGAGCCTGCAGATTTCCTCTGTACTCTTTCCCTCATAGGTTCTGAGGTCATCCGCTCCTCTTCCTCTGAAATTGTGCGTCGAGCCGATGACAAAATCAAATGGATAGTCCGCTGTATAGGCCGCCAATTTTTCCGGCAGGTGGGGCTGCAATCCCATCTCCACTCCAATCAGCACTTCAATTCTGCCCGCATACTCTTCTCTGATTCGCGCCAGATCAGCAAGATACCCTTCCATATCATCCGTGTCGCCGATCAAAAATGTGTAATTGTCCGGCGGGAAGATGGGCTGGTCATAGTCCTGGTGCTCTGTGATGCAAATGTGCTTCATGCCTACCCGCAGCGCACTTTCGATTTGATGGCGGACCGGCGTCTTGGAGTCGCTGGACCACCTCGTATGTATATGCATGTCACTCATCATAATATGGCCTTCTTTCCCTTATGCAGTTGCGGTTTCCGCTTCTTTTTCCAGCGGCTTCATGCAGATTCCCGTACTCTTCTAGAAATACGCCAAAATCCAAATCGTATAGCTCATAAAGCAGTAAGGGAAATACTGTGCGATCGGCACGCCTAGTACTGACGGGTAGTAGATACCGGAAGCAGCCCAAGGAATGAAGCCTGCCGTTCCAGTACAAAAGTCTTCCATGGTTCTTGAAAGATTCAGGGTTGACAATCCCATCTCCTTATATTTTTCGGAGTACATTTCTCCAGTCAGAATCAATGCCAAAGTCGAACTTCCGCCGATTGCAACCAAAACCACGCAGGAAATCGAGGTTGCAAAGACTAGTCCAAATCTGGATTTGACAGACAGCAAAAGCTTTCCAAGGAGCGCCTCGATGGCACCGATGTGTTCCATAATAGCCGCAAAATACAAGCAGATGTATACCGTAATAAAGGATTTCATCATCGAAGCAAGGCCACCTCTGTTGAGCAGGCTCATAGCATCCTCTCCTGCTTCGGCGGCGACAAAGCCGCTGCCGGCATGCTCTGCCATTTCCAAGTTAAATCCGCTGTAGAGGGCTGTGATTCCATCCTCCAGGCTGAATCCCTGGTAGAACACGCCGATCAGAACAGCCAGAACAGCGGACAGCATCATGATGACGGTAGACGGCTTCTTTGTAATACAACCGTAGACCAACAAAATAATCGGCAGCAAGACGATGACGTTCCAATTGAATGCGCTGTCCAAAGAGTCCAGCAGCTGAATGGTATTTTCCGGCAGTCCCGTTGTGGCGGCCTCTGCCTTGAAACCCATGACTGCATAGATGGCTAGCCCGACAAGTCCTCCCGGGACTACTGTTTTGGACATGTTTTTGATATGATCGAAGATGTCATTTTTTGTCGCCAGGGAAGCCAAAATCGTCGTGTCGGATAACGGTGAAAGCTTGTCTCCGAAAATTGCACCTGTATAACAGGCTCCCGCCACCGCGGCAATATTTACGTTAGGCATGCCCATGGCAATTCCCATCATCGTGACGCCTGCAGTAGCCGCAGATCCCCAAGACGTTCCCGTGCAGGTTGAAAAGATCGCGCAGAGGACAAATGCCGAGACGAGAATCCATTTTGCACTGACCAGCTGTACGCCGTAATAGATGAACATGGGAATCGTGCCAGAGAACATCCACGCCCCCAGCAGAAAACCTACGGCAATGAGCACCGAGTTGGCCGGTGCCGCCGCCTTGATCTTCTCAGCAGAAAATTCCTCCAGGTCTTTCCACGTGTAACCGCAGCGCCAGCCGATAAACACTACATATACGAGTGCGATTCCCATCAAAGCCGGTGCAGACAGATCGGCCAAAGAGCCGAAGAAAAAAATTACCAATAATACCACTACCGAACTCATTGCTTCAAGCAGCGTCGCTTTTCTTTTTTCCTTTTGTTTCTTCATCGTTTGATTTCTCCTTTCAAAATCTTTTTTCATTATAAGGGAATTTCCCGCGATAATTTTTATAACTATTCTAAATATTCTTTCGAATACTGATAAAAATACCAAATTGCACACAAAAAAACAGCCTGGTTACAAACCTGACTGTTCATGGACTCCGCTGTCTCTTCTATTCTCCCATAATCATGCATTCTTTTCTATAAAAACTAATGCCATAGCGCCTGATACTGTGGTATCCTTCTTCTCTGAGCTGGGCTTCATAATTCTTTTTCTCAATCTGCGCAAGTGCTGCCTCGCATCTTTCCTCCATTCGATCAAAGCTGTCTGCAATTTTCAGTTCCAACACGACTGCCGTTCCGCGTACAGACGGCGTCTTCAAAATCATGTCCGGTCTTCCATTTCCGCTCTCCCGATTTGAGAGAACCAGATACTTTCCATTTCCTCTGAGCAGTCCTGCCAGAAAGCCGTGATAATAACTTTCTGCATAGTCAAAGACACTGATCGTCGCAAGAAGCTGGTCAGAGATAAAATCCCCGGCAGTCTTACAGTCCCCTTCTTCCAACGCTTTGATCAGAATAGACCGATCAGTCTCTTCAACTCTCTCCTCAAACCATGACCAGATACTTCTCTTATACACCGAAAGAATTTCCATGTTGGGAATGGTCAGCTGTACATAGGTCTGCTCCGCCTCTTTCCGTCTGCCACAGGACTTCAGGTAGCCCGTAAAGAAGAGAAAGTTCCAGAGGTTGTCCATAGACTTGTGAATATCCTCATAAGTGATGTCTTCATGAATTGGTTTTTCAATGGATTCTCCTTCTATAAGCCGTTCCAGCTCTTCGCGAGTCTCCATGCCAGCATCCTCAACCAATTCCCTGACGATACTGTTGGATGAGGTGTTGGACCAATAAGGCTCCGGCAGGGCATCGTGATTCACGAGCGCCGTATCCACATAATTAAGAATGCTCCATGGGTTGTAGATTTCCACTTCGCCAAATTGATAACCGTCATACCACAGCTTTAACTCGTCAAATTTGTCATCCAAACGGTAATAGCCGAGCATTTCCTTCACATCCGCATCCGTAAACCCGAAAGAATCTCCAAAAGCGGGACTGATGATCGAGTGAATCTTTAAGTTATTAAGACCTGTAAAGATACTCTCCCTGCTGATTCTCAGGCACCCCGAAATCACTGCAAACTCCAGCGATGGATTAGTCTTCAGTGCTGACTCAAAGAGGGAACGGACAAACGCGATCATTTGGTTATAGAATCCTTCAAAATAGGCGTTTTCTAAGGGGACATCATATTCATCGATGAGAATAATGACATTTTTCTGATGATACTTTTTCAAGCAATCCGACAGAAATGCCAAAGCCTTGGCATATTCAATCTGCTCCGCCCTCTTTTGCCGGATACGGAGAAACTGTTCCTTTTCTGTATCTTCCAAAGCCTCTGCCTTGAGCACATATTCGTGGCGTGCAAATTCCTTAGAGATTTCATCAGCCAGACTCAGATATGCCATCTCAAAGCTGGGCTGTTTGGCGGATTTCAGGGATAGGTTAATCACCGGGTACTGTTGCTGATGAGAAAGATATTCCTCGCCACAGGAAGAGATAGCGAGTCCCTCAAAGATGTACCCGTTATCTACCAGCGTGCCCTCCCTGTTAAGCTCCATCTCAAAAAACCTGCGAATCATGCTCAGGTTCAAGGTCTTTCCGAAGCGTCTCGGTCTGGTGAACAAGGCTGCACTGGCAGGTGAGTCCAATAGTTCCTTTATCATCATCGTCTTGTCCACATAGTACAGATTTTTGTCTGCAATGGTTTTGATGTCCTCAAATCCAATGGGTATCGCTTTTCTCATGATATCCTTTCCCTCCCTGCATTTTTTTCTTTATCTATAGTATACGTGAAAAGAGCCGCAATTACAACTTTTACAGTTTAAAACCTGTGGAAAATCTCTTTCCTGCAAGTCGCCATTCATCCCTATTTTATCCTCTTCTGTCTCTTCTTCAAAACACTGCCTATACCGATCACGAGTGCCAGCACTGTAAGAATGCCGATACCCGATAGCAGGAACCACATATGCACGCCCACCTTTTCTGCTACCGGGCTGCTGATCAGGAGCCCGGCAGGCATGGTGAAAGCGGTGACCTGGCCGATCAGAGAAAAGGCGCGCCCCATCTTTTCTGGTGCCACAGTCTCCTGAATGTAAGCGGTCAGTGGAATTCCGTGGACATTTCCAAAGGCGCCCATGGCTGCACAGGTAACAGCAAAGACAATCCAACCGATGAAAGTCGCTGGCACCAGCCCGCAAAGTGCTGTCGTCACGCCGATGCCCCAAAGTCCCAGATAGGATGTCCTGAGTTTATTTTTGATATTCAAAATGCTGCCGAAGAGCAGTGCCGCAATCATCATGCCCGCAGCAAAGGTGACCTCCACGATGCTGCCGTACATGGCAGAAAGATCAAAGTAATCGCTGGTCATCAAAGGATAGAACGTGGAAAGGGGCGCGTAGAACAGCATGCAAAGAACCTCTGCAATCATCAACGTCAGCAGATTTTTATCTTCTCTATATACCTGGATACCCTC
>UMIU01029545.1_pt1 | contig 9921 bp, 11 predicted proteins | sample 1965871 | NCBI WGS metagenome assembly UMIU01 (sample SAMEA4836132, study PRJEB28245) | human gut metagenome | biome: gut microbiome; material: fecal sample | place: Denmark | collected 2008
AAGCATATTGACAATCCTAACTGTAACATATATAATTACAGTAAAGTTAACTGTAATTTGAAAAGTAACAGATTAGGAGGGTGAGATGAAAAAATATAAAAAAATCATGGGAGTCCTGGCTGTAGTGTTGGTTTCAGTGCTGACCATGGCTGCCTGCGGGAGTGAGAAACAGGTGGTAGAGTCTGCTGATAAGAGACCTAGCGCTGGCTTCGAAGATTTTGAAGGCGAACTTTTAGGCGGTGGTGTGGCAACGGAGGACATTTTTACAAAGGCAGATCTGACCATGGTCAACGTATGGGCGACGTACTGCAGCCCGTGTATCGAAGAGATGCCGGATCTGGGTAAGATTGCCAAAGACTATGAGGGCAAAGGCTTCCAGATCGTAGGCATTGTCAGTGACACCTATGATTCAGAGGATCCGACGGCTCTGGACATTGTAGAGCAGACCGGCGCAGACTATGCCCACATCGTGCTGAACACGGATCTGGTGAATGGTCCTTTGCAAGATGTCCAAGTGGTGCCGACTACCTTCTTTGTCGACAAAAAAGGCAATAAGGTAGGGCAGACGATGACTGGAGGAAAGAGTGAAGACAACTGGAAGAAAGTCATCGACGATCTGCTGAGCCAGGTTTAGAGGAGGCCGTATGAAAAGAACTTTACTTGGAGGAGTGATAGCAATTGCAGGTATCGCATTTATCATCGCAGGGGTCATGCGGGGAGAGATGGGAACGGTGTTTATGAAAGCGACAAAAGTATGTCTGGAGTGTATCGGAATTGGATAAAAAGATAAAAAAAGCGAAAGACAACATGAGGCTGTGGGTGCAGGTCGCTTTTACCGCCGTGACCAATGGATATCTGATCGGTTTCGTGCAGGGGAAAATTTATACAGGACCGACAAAGAATCTCTGCGTGCCGGGACTCAATTGTTATTCCTGCCCGGGGGCGCTAGGGGCCTGCCCCATTGGCTCTCTGCAGGCGGTCCTCGGCAGCAGGGACTACAAGTTTTCCTTTTATGTCATCGGATTTCTGCTGCTGTTTGGCTCGCTGCTAGGACGATTCGTCTGCGGATGGCTCTGTCCTTTCGGCCTGGTTCAGGATCTGCTCTACAAGATTCCTTTTGTAAAGAAGATGAAGAATCTGCCGGGCCACGGGGTGCTCAGGTGGTTGAAATATGTGATTTTGATCGTCTTTGTGATCTTGCTTCCACTGTTCGCCGTGGATATTTTCGGACAGGGAAAACCCTGGTTTTGTGAATACATCTGCCCCAGCGGGACTTTGACGGGGGGAATTCCTCTGGTACTTGCAAGCGAACCGCTGCGGCAGACCATCGGATTCCTCTATGCCTGGAAGATGGCGATTCTCGTCCTCCTGGTGCTGCTGTCGGTGATGGTGTATCGGCCGTTCTGCAAATACCTGTGCCCACTGGGGGCGCTATACGGTCTGTTCAATCCTATCGCTTTCAAACGATTTGAGATCGACACATCAAAATGCGTAAGATGCGGCAAATGCCAGAGGGTCTGCAAAATGGACATTAAAGTGTGGGAACAGCCCAACAGCCTGGAGTGTATCCGGTGCGGCGACTGCATCAAAAGCTGCCCGACTGGGGCTTTGAGGAAAGGAAGGAAAAATGACGAGTGAATTTACCATAGCAGTGCATGCGCTGGTGTTCTTGAATCATAAGGGTGAGACTCTTGACAGTGAAACCCTTGCGGAAAATGTCTGCACCAACCCTGCGCGCGTCAGAAAAGTGATGGCAAAACTGAAAAAGGCTGGTTTTGTCGCCACAAAGGAAGGCGTAAGAGGCGGATATTCCATGGCGAAGGATGCGAAAGAAATCAACCTGTGCCAGATTGGAGATGCCTTGGACGTGGACTTTGTCAAAGCCTCCTGGAAATCCGGCAACCCGGAGATGAACTGCCTCGTCGCTTCTGGCATGGCGGGAATCATGGACGGCATTTACGAGGAACTCAACGAAGTGTGCAGAAAAAAAATAGAACGTATTACGATTGATGATATCAACAACAAAATATTTAAGGAGGCTTAGACCATGAAAAAGTATGATGCAATAATGATCGGATTCGGCAAAGGCGCAAAGACACTGGCCGGCAAACTGGCTGCAGGCGGCAGCAAGGTGGCTATGACTGAAAAGGATGCGGGAATGTATGGGGGCACCTGTATCAACGTGGGCTGTATCCCGTCCAAATCCCTGGTGAGAAGTTCCGGCCTGTCGGCGTTGGACGCTGAAGCACCTTTTGAAGAGAAGGCGGAAAAATATCGCCTTGCCATCGAAGAGAAGCGGCGCGTCACAGGTATGCTCCGCGGCAAGAATTACAGCAAGTTAGCCGATCATCCCAATATTGACGTGATTCTGGGCAAAGCTTCCTTCGTCTCCAATACGGTCGTGCAGATCGAGACGGAAAGTGAGACATTTGAAATCGAAGGAGAGAAAATCTTTATCAATACAGGCGGCACACCAGTGATTCCGGCAATCGAGGGGCTTTCCGGCAATCCTTATGTTTATACCAGTGCAGCTTTGATGGATCTTGACCAGCTTCCTCAGCACCTGGTTATCATCGGCGGCGGTTATATCGGGTTGGAGTTTGCGTCCATGTACGCTGGTTTCGGCGCAAAAGTTTCTGTCGTACAGGATGGGGACACTTTTATTCCGAGGGAAGACAGAGATATTGCAGAGGCAATCAAAGGTGCACTGGAAGAAAAGGGCGTCAGCTTTTACCTGGGCGCAAAGACGGAGAAGGTAGAGGCTGGGGAAGGACGCGCCGTAGTCAGATTGAACTGGCAGGGCAGTGACACGGCTCTCGAAGCGGAAGCCGTTTTGGTGGCCACTGGCAGAAAAGCCAACACTGCAGAACTGCAGGCCAATCAGGCAGGCGTAGAACTGGATAAGCGGGGAGCTGTTATCGTAGATGAAAATCTGAAGACCACAGCGGAGAATATCTGGGCCATGGGCGATGCCAAAGGCGGATTACAGTTTACTTATGTTTCTTTAGACGATTTCCGCATCATCTGGTCGCAAATGAACGGGGGTCAGTATTCCCAGGCGGCGAGAAAAAACGTGCCATACAGCGTATTCATCACGCCGTCATTCTCCAGAGTGGGACTCAACGAGGAAGAGGCGCGGAAGGCGGGTTACAATGTAAAGATTGCCAAGCTGCCTGCTGCTGCCATTCCAAAGGCACAGGTGCTGAAAAGTCCGGTTGGATTGCTGAAGGCAGTGATCGACGCTGACACCGACCGGATTCTCGGCGCAATGCTTTTCTGTGAAGAGTCCTACGAGATGATCAACACCGTCAAGCTGGCAATGGATCTGGGTGCAGACTATCACGTACTAAAAAATCAGATCTTTACCCACCCGACCATGAGCGAAGCGCTGAATGATTTGTTTGAAATTTAAAGTATTATGAATTAACCGAAACGGTGCAGGGCGTATAGAAAATAATGCCTCTGCGCCGTTTCTTCATCCTCTTAAAGAAATAACTGTGACGGATTGTGATTGCAAAAACTGCAAAAACATGGTAGTATATTACATGTAAAATGCAGAGGAGGACAGAGCAGTGGCAGACAAAGTTGAACGAAAATCCCTGGTGGATCAGGTGTATAATCTGATATTGAGGAAGATTCAGAGTCGGGAACTGGTCCCAGGAGACAGACTGAATATAGAGGAACTGGCAAAGACCTTTGATGTCAGCAGGACGCCAGTCAGAGAGACCATCAATCGCCTGATTCAGGAGGGTTTCGTAGAGCAAAAACACAATGTTGGACCCAGCATCGTCAAATTAGATGAAGAACAGGAGCGAGATTTGATTGAGGCAAATGCGTATCTCTTTGATATCGTGATTGATACTTACCAGCAGTTGGACACTCTCGATGCTTTAATAGCAGATTTGGAGGAAATTGTGGATGAACAGTCCAGCGCCTATGAGGCACAAGACGACAATGGCTTTCATGAGGCGTCAGTAGGATTTCATAAGGTGATGATTGATTACTGTACGAACCAGACTATTAGAGAGTGCACCAAGAAAACACAGAATCAGATTAATATGTGTACGTTCGCATATTTGGCGATTATAGAAAATCGCAAATTGAGTATTCAGGCGCATACTGTCATCAAGGATGCATTGAAAACAGGGGATATCGACAAGGCAAAGGCGTTGATGAAGGAACACAATCAGTTTTCAGAAATCGAGTATATGACAGAGAAACAATAATTCATTGAAAAATTCCGGTCAAATAAGAAGGCTGGAATTTTTTTGTGAAAAAACATATTGCATATTACATGTAATATGTTATAATTAAGAAAAGTCAGAAACTTGTGAAAAGAAGACAGGAGGTTCATTATGGAGAAAAGTTTATATTACCCATTGAAAGAAGAAGGACTCACGACGTTAAAAATTCGCTACGACTATCGCACGGACAAAGAGTATATCATTGCTGCCAAAGAATGGGACAGCGACATGAAGTGGAGCGATTTCAACAAGACATTCTATGCAGAAAGTCTTTTGACTGAAAACGACATCAGACTGAATAACAGAGAGACAAGAGACTTGTACGAGAAATATGGTCTGACGGCCTATCTGAAGGAAATTTTCGATCTGTTACGCAAGGGAAAGTTTTTTGGGTTGGACTGCTATTATTACGACAAAAAGGACATGCGCTTTACAGCAAACTTACATAGTGTCGTCCTGGGCGTCAATAACAAAGATCATGCCCTCTATACTGGAGGAATCAGGCGTCATGACCGCGATGAAGAGGAGATAGAAGTTATCATCGACGGTCTGAACTTGGGCCGTGCCCAGAGCCACAAGAACGTGGCATCCCAGATTCCTTACGGCGGCGGCAAAATTACGGTCGTGGCTGATGAGGCCGATTTAAACGATCCGGAAGAATTAGGCTTCCTTGCATTTGCTCTGGACCGGGTGCAATTCTTTACTGGCCCGGATATGCGTTATCCGATAGAGCTGGCAGACGCTATGGCACCTTATTCGGCATATATTACAGCTGGCCCTTCCAATCCAATCGGTTCATCGGGTACGCCGACAGCCTGGGGTGTAGAGTGCGCTTTAAGGGAGGCGGTAAAATACCAGTTTGGCAGAGATTCCTTAAAGGGTCTGACCGTAGCCGTTATGGGTCTTGGTTCTGTAGGATATGCACAGGCGGAATATCTAATCGCTGATGGAGCAAAGCTGATTGTCAGTGATATCAATGCAGAGACGCCAAAAAAACTGAAGGTAGAATATCCGGAGGCAGATATCACCATTGTGGATAACGACGAAATTCTGCATGTGGAGGCTGACATCCTCTGTCCGTGTGCTGTAGGCGGGTTCCTTACCGAAGAGGTGATTCGTGAGCTGAATTTTAAGATGGTCTTTGGCGCGGCTAACAACCAGCTCCATGCCAGCAACAAAGAAGAAGAACTGCGCCTGGCGAAGATTTTGATGGACCGGGGCATTTTGTATCAGGAGTGCTGGGTTCAAAACATCGGCGGTGTGATGAGCGGAGCGGAGATGTATACCAAAGGAGACAAGGCCGACAAAAAGCAGCTGATGGACAGAATCGAAATGGTCTGCGCAGAGATAACAAGGAAAAATTTGACGGAAGCAGCAGAGAAAGGGATTACGCCAACTGAGAACGCTTACAACTCTGTGGAGGACCGGATCTACCTATAGGAGGTGATATCGTGGATAAGAAGAGGGATACGTTCAGTTCCCGTCTGGGGTTCATCCTGGCGACAATAGGTTTTTCTGTGGGCGTGGGCACCCTTTGGAGATTTCCTTATATTTGCGGAGAATACGGCGGCGGTCTGTTTCTTCTGACCTACGCGGTGCTGATGTTTGTCATCGGAATTCCTCTGTTTTCGGCGGAGGTTTCGTTGGGGCTGGCATCTCGCAAAAGTCCGGTGGGGGCTTACAAAGCTTTGGAGAAACCAGGAACAAAATGGCATATTGCGGGTTATTTCCATATGATCTGCATCGTGCTGGTCATCGGATATACGATTCCGGTATATGGATGGATTCTACATTATATTTACGCCACTGCACAAGGTACCTTTACGGGCATGGATAGTGGACAAGTGGCGCAATACTTTGCTGATTTTTCGGCAAATCACGGATTGGTGTTCGGGTTTATCATGGTCAATGTAGCGTTGACTGCATTGGTAGTAAAAAATAACTTGCAGCAGGGTATTGAAAAAATTGCAAAGATTCTGCTGCCGTCCCTGGCAATCATCATGGGGGTTCTGGTTATAGCAGGGCTGCGTCTTCCGGGTGCAGCAGAGGGAGTGAAGTTCATCTTCACCTTGGATTTTGATGCCTTTTCCCTTGAAGGAGTGCTGACGGCTTTGGGTCAGACTTTCTTCTCCCTGGGTATCGCCATGGCTGTAGCGATGATTTTTGGCAGCTATCAGAAAGAAGGGGAAATCAACGTGGTAAAGAACTCGGCCATCATCACTGTTTCGGTCATCTTTGTGGCGATTATGGCTAGTCTGATGATCTTTCCCATGGCATCGGCATTTGACTTGGAGATGGCTTCCGGTCCGGGCCTGACCTTTATTACCATGCCCAACGTCTTTAATGACATGACTGGCGGCAGAATCTGGGGAACGGTTTTCTACATCGGCTTTTTTATCGCTGCCTTTTCTTCTGGCATCGCAGGATGGGAAGCGGTCATGGCATTCATCATGGATCAGTTCCACGTGAGCAGAATCAAGGCACTGGGAGGTACTTTTATTCTAGTCATGGTCATTGGCGTCCCAGCATTGCTGTCAGATTATGTGTTCAACTTGTTCGATATGCTGACTAACAATGTCTTTTTGATATTGGGTTCCTTGGCTATTTCCATCTTCACGGGGTGGATTTGGGGAATGGATAATATGGCCAGGACTTGTGGTATTGAAAAAGGCACGTGGATTTATCATTTTCTGTCAGTCATGATTAAATATGTATCGCCGATTATCATCATTATTTTATGTCTGACCTTGTTTGGTGTCATAAAATAAGCTCCAGGCGCATATAGTGAAGTGTATGCTAAAATAAATTAGGCGACGTGCTGCTTGTTTCGAGAAACATCGGGCCGGCTGGCTTAAGGCAGCGCGTCTTTTTGTGCAAGTAAGAGAAGGGGGCTATCATTTGTTTGAAACTGGTGATTTGATCATGTATGGAAGTGAAGGCGTTTGTGAAGTGGAAGCGGTGGGGGTGCCGGACATTCCGATTATGGGGAAAAAGAGGCTGTATTACACCCTTCTGCCACAGTATCAGGACGGCAGAATCTTTGCGCCTGTTGACACGAAGACCTTTATGCGTCATGTGATTACAAAGGAAAAGGCGCAGGAACTGATTGCGAAGATACCGACCGTCAAGGCTGAAATCTATGAGAATAACAATATGCGGTTTCTCAGCGAACATTATCAGTCTTTCTTTGAATCTCATAAGTGCAGTGATCTTTTGAAGCTGGTGCGTGATGTCCGGTTGAAACAGAGCGATGCCAGGGCCAATGGAAAAAAGCTGAACCAAGTAGACGAAAAATATATGAGGAGGGCAGAAGAACTGCTTCACGGGGAACTGGCTGTGGCTCTTGGGATTCCCAAAGAGGAGGTCAGAGACTATATATCCAAATCAGTAGAGGGCGTCTGCATCTAATCAGAAATACGGCATAGTCGGGATGATTCCTGCTATGGCGTATTTTTTTGTCTTGCCAGAATTTTGACAAGAAATATTTCAAATGATAGAATGTTTAAGAAATATCGACATCAAAAAGTTGTGTATATGAGTAAGGGACTTGCTCTTTGGGAAAGGAGAGGAACTATGGAGGACAGCAAGATCGTAGAGCTATACTGGCAGCGATCAGAAGCGGCTATCTCAGAAACAGCAAAGAAATACGACAAATACTGTAACCACATAGCCTATAACATTCTTTATAATGCAGAGGATGCCGAAGAATGTGTGAACGATACTTACATGAGAGCCTGGAATGCCATTCCGCCTCATAAGCCAAACAGATTGTCCACTTTTTTGGGGAAAATTACGAGGAACCTGGCTTTGAACAAATACAAAGGATACAATACGCAGAAACGCGGGGCGGGACAGACGGAGCTGGTCTTATCCGAGCTGGAAGAGTGTTTATCTACAAATGGGAAAGTCGAGGATCTGGTGGACGAGATGGTTCTGGTAGATGCGATTAACGGATTTTTGGCAGGCCTGCCCAAAGAGAGCCGGATGGTGTTTGTCAGGCGGTACTGGTACATGAATTCCATCAAAGAAATATCAGTTCAGTTTGGTATGAAACCGAATAAAGTCACTACCATGTTGTTTAGAATGAGAAACGACTTGAGACTTCATCTTGAAAGTGAGGAAATACGCTTATGAAAAGTGATAAATTTTTATCGGCGATAGGCAATATAGACGACGATTTTATTGAGGAAGCGGCAGAATTCAATGTTCCGCAGGCAAAAAAAGCGCCGAGAAAGCTTTGGCTCAGATATGGCAGTCTGGCAGCCTGCCTGCTGATCGTCCTATTTGGCTGCATGCATTTTTGGCCAGCGTCAGAACCAGCACCCGGCACAGGCAGCGATGCACCGAAGACGGCTTTGAACCTGCCCAAATTGACAATAGACACGAATCACTCTTCGAAAGAGGTCAGACCTAAGAAAGCGGCTGACAAATCGCTGCTGAACGATGGAAGCCCTTGGAGTGAGGATTTGGACGTAAAAGAGATGCCTGTATATAAGAATACCATGTACGCCGCAGCTGATGGCGAGTCTGCCCCTGTTGACGAAAAGGAACTTAAGGATCAGGCACAGGTTGTTGCCGCCAGCCTCAATACAGAGGTACAGGATATCAATTATGACAAAGGAAAGACGACGGAAGACAATACGTACGGAACAACTGCCGCAACAGCTTACAAAGCCACTGCACTGACAGATATAGGGGAAATCTCTGTAAGCAGTGACCACAACACGGTCATCACCTTTTCTCAAAGTGTAGAACTGCCGGAAGAATACCGTTTTCCTCCTGCAGATATGAACAGAGAAGAAGCGGAGATTGTGACAGAATACCTGCTGCAGCAATATGGCGATCTGCTGGCCTTTGAAAATCCGCAGCAGAGTGCATCAGCTGTATATGATGAGACTGGAAGTCTCAAATGGATCATCAAAGGTTATGACGACTCAGGGGACAGTAAAGACGAGATCGTCAATTACAGCATGAAAAAAATGATTTTCGAAACAGATGAAATGGGAAACCTGAAGTCGATTACCTTAAAGGACAATTTATCCAGCAGTGAAAAGATAGACAGCTATCCCATCATCACTTCAGCGGAAGCAAGGAAACTGCTGAAAAAGGGCAACTATATCACCTTTGGAGATAATCCGCTGCCGGAAATAAAACAGATTGAAAATGTCAACCTGGTCTATTTGACAGGGAATACTTATGAGACATTCCTGCCTTACTATTCATTCGATATCAGAAGCCAGGATACAGAAAGTGAGACGAGCGGTTTGGCGCAATACGCAACTTACTATGTTCCTGCTGTAAAGGGAGAATATATCTCCAATATGCCTAATGCAGCTGAATAAGATGCATGCTGAAAAGACCCGCAGTCATTTGGCGGGCCTTTTTCTATGGAATGAGACGACTGGACGACAGGAAATCTGCTGTGCCCCTTTTGGTGCCGCCTGCATACTATAAAGCTGGGGTGTAATTATGGTAAGAAAGAAAGGTATCGATGTGAGTTTCTGGAATGGAAGGCTCACTGAAAAACAATATAGAAGAATAAAACGAGACGACATCGAGTTCGTCATCGCCAGAGCCGGCGGCTATCGGGGAACGGTGACGGACGGAATGTTTGAAAATAACTACAGGCAGGCGAGAGCCGCAGGCTTGGATTTTGGCGCATATTATTATTCGACTT
>UMIU01010877.1_pt1 | contig 9878 bp, 11 predicted proteins | sample 1965871 | NCBI WGS metagenome assembly UMIU01 (sample SAMEA4836132, study PRJEB28245) | human gut metagenome | biome: gut microbiome; material: fecal sample | place: Denmark | collected 2008
TTTGCGGTGGCCTGAGCAAATTTTTCTGCCGCTTTAGCTGTTGCCTCTGCAGTTTTAATCGCCGCTTTTGAAGTCTGCCCAGCTGTCTTAATTCCTTTTTCTGCAGATTTTACGGTTGCCTTTGTACTGGCAACCGTAGTGTCTTTCACAGATTTGGAAGTGGTCTTAATCGTCTTCTTTGACTTCTCAACTTGTTTGATAGCATGGTCTCTGCCTCTTTGATAAGTCTGCTTTTGGGTGCGATATGCGGCAGAATCAAAGTCCGGATCATAGCGTTTTAATGCCTCATTCACCTTTTGGGATTTCTTTTCTGCACGTCGCTCCTGACGATGTTCACGATACGCATTTCGACCTTTTTCGACATATTTATCAACCTGATGTTTCGCCTCATATCCTACTTCACTGACTGTACTTTCCACTGCGTACTGTACGCGATTTTCCGCATATTCCGTTGGAGAACTGTCGTTATCATTTCCAAGATTCTTTGCCTGCTCCTTGGAGCGAACGAAGGCATTCTTCATTCGCTCCCCTGCAATAGCAGATTTGTCTAACACCTTAATATCACGAGAATGCTCTCTCGTTTTGATATCAGCCATTTACTCCACCTTCTTTGCCACCACAACGAATCGACCGTTTTTGTAGGTGTACTCGCAGGTAGAAAGTGTCAGAAGCTCATCACCGTATTCCACGTCTATACCTGTATCATAAGCCTGGCGTTTGAGAACCTCTGTCATGAATTCTTTGAAATCTTCCTCATCCATAGTTACATACTCGTTGTATCGGAAGGTTTCATTGTTGGTGTCAAACTTAAATGCAGCTACCACTTCATATGTGCCAAATCCAGAAATCGTATCAAACTGAATCAGCGGATGTTCATCACGATAATCATTGTCATAATGATTGACCAGGTCAGCAAACATACTACCGTCATTCATGTGGTGTCCGTAAATGACAATGTTATTGCTAATACCTACCGCACAAGCTTCTTCGAGATAAGGCACACCGTAATCACTATACTCTTTATCAAAGTTCTTCTTCAGATAGTAATCCGGATGATGTGGTGTCTGCATTACCGGATAGTTTACCTGTGTTCCTTCAATAAAAATCCAGCCCATAAAATCATTGTTCTTTTTAAATAATTCACCATACTTTTCCATGGCTGCGGCACGTTCCACTGCATCTAACTCTTCTTCCGAAAGTTCCTCTTCCGCTTCGAAAGACTCCAACGCTTCCTCTGTAGACTCCGGAATCTCTTCCACCATTTCTTCCAACTGTTCAAAATTCTCGTTGCTATTTTTAGAGTCCATATACTGACGCACAAACATCACACCGGAAAGTAAGGTCAACAAAGTAAAAAATGTCACTAAAAGCAACCCAAACTGTTTTTTATTCATCTTCATTTTTCAGTTCCTCCATCACAATTTAAACCTGTCCCGCAAATCTTCCCTCACCAGGGCGTGTCGTCATAAGCTCGTAGAGCTTTGTATCTCTTGGGAAGCGATTGATAAATGGAACCAGTGCTCCGCCATATTTGATAAGTCCACACCCTAGATCTGCGTTTGTAATATAACTCATCTGTTCATTGGAAATGTTCAAAAGCTTCGCAAGCTGTCCTCTATCTGAGGCAGCCTGATTCAACATCACAATAAACTCAGAGTTAGAAAGCATTGTGCTTGCCTGTACGGAATCAAGCAGATACTCTACGTTCTGAGTAATCGCTGTTGGATAAGCATTTCTTTTTCTAAACTGACGCCAGGCCGAATTGAAGAACTGAGCAGAGAACTCATTTTCAAACACCACATGAAATTCGTCAATAAATACATGCGTACGTTTGCCTTTCTTCCAGTTTAGTGTCACACGGTTGAGCATGGTATCTGTAATTACCAAAAGCCCTGTAGGTTTTAACTGTGCTCCCAAACCATGAATATCAAATATCACCACACGCTTATCTAAATCCACGTTGCTCTGATGACCAAAAATATCAAGCGAACCTGTTGTGTAAAGTTCCAAAGATAATCTGTTTTGCCTCCGGTTCTGGCTGTTCCAATAACATTTCACGAAGTGTACAAAGCGTTGGAACAGTCTCTGTCTCATAGGCACGTCGATACACATTGGCAATACAACGGTCGATGATGGATTTCTGCTGTGGGCCAACGCCTTTTTTGTCAATCTGTTCAATGAGGGACATGATAAATTCCGACTTCACAACAATTGGATTATTTTCCCCATAACCATCTACCATGTACATGGCATTCAGTCTATCTTTGCCACCCGCAGAAACGCGAACCACGGATCCAATATCTCCCATAGCTTCTATCAGCGGTGCGTACTCACCTTCCGGATCACAGATAAGGATGTCATCATCTGTGTTGAGAATCAGAAACGCAATCAGTTCCTTTACGCTAAAGGATTTACCGGAACCAGGAACCCCTAAGACAAATGCTGACTGATTTAAAAGATTTTCTTTGTTACACATAATCAAGTTATGAGAAATAGCATTTTCACCAAAGTAAATGCCACCTTTATCCATGATCTCCTGCACCTTAAATGGAATGAATACTGCCAAGCTCTCTGTGGTCAAAGTACGAAAGGCGTTGATTTTTCGTGTGCCAATCGGAAGCACTGTATTCAGTCCATCCAACTGCTGATACTTCAGCGTTGCCATCTGGCACATATGCTTTCTGGCAGTGGAGAGAATCGTTTCTGTATCTGCCTCCAGCTGCTCTTTTGTTTCAGCTGTAATCACCATAGTAAGCACGGCGAACATCATTCTCTGGTCACGAGTCGTAAGGTCATCTAAGAATTCCTTACTTTCTTTTCGCTGCAATTCCATATCATATGGAACCACTGCAGAAAAGTTATTATTTTGATTCTGTTTTCTCTGCCAATTCGTAATGTTTGTTTCTACCCCCAGCAGTCTATTCTCCACTTCTCGAACAGCCTCATCTGTAGGAACCGGTAGAATATCGATGGAAAGCATCATGTTACGGTTCATTTCCGTAAGCTCCGACACCATACTGTCCTTGATGTAGCTGGCATAGTCTTTTAGATAAAGCACACGCACATAACGTTCACCAAGTTTCAAATAATCCGCATTCTTTTCAATGCTGTCTGGGCAAATGTAATCTCTGAAGCAATGCCCTTTTCGCATATTGTCCTTCATATTGAAATCAAAGGAATTCTCTTCTCCGTCACGATAGAAATCATGCAAAATACGAAGCTTATCATTTGCTTTTAATGGCACGCATTTGGAACCCAGTGCAGTGAAATGCTGAGATAAATCTGCACCAACACGAGCAAAATAAGCTCTGGCTTCTTCCACATTTTTCTTTAAAACTGTGACCGTAATATATTTCTCCTGCACAATACCGTTGGCGTCTGTGGCCTTATCAAGGAGCATCTGGTTGTACTCCTCACGGTATTCATCCAGCCCATCTTCCTTCATTGGCATGAGGATGGATTTCTCAAAATCTGCTTTCTTCATGCGATGATTGTTGATGGTAATCTTTGTAGTAGCGCCACTATCCAGGCTATTTAGCAGCTCGGAATAGGTGAGGAACATGGACTCCTTATCCTCACGGCTTGCTACCATATAGTTGATATCTGTAAACTTCCAAGTCTTTGCAAATTTATTTCCCACCTGGAAAATGCCATCCGGCCAGATCCTTTTGATTGGAATCACGTCCTGAGCCTTTCGTGGCACCTTATATTTTTCTTTATCCTGACTCAGGATTGTTTTAATCGATTTAATTATGACGCTTCATTGCCTCCCTCTCATGTTTTTCCATTGTTTCCTTCAATGCTTCGTAGTAGGTGTTTTCTGATTCAAAATGAATCTCTCTCGGTTCTAAAAATTCAGAACGAAACCATGTCCACAGAAACTGCTCCGCTGTCATTCCGTGGTAGGACACAAATCCCATTGCCGCAAATGGCACTGCTCCCAAGATGCATATCCAAGAAACGGTTTCCGTTCCGAAGTGTGGCTTCAGCGCAAAGAACAGCGTGATGGCCACTCCCACTGCGATGAGTGAAAAAAAGAACTGTCGCATGGACAGTCCAAAATACATTGACTCTGTATAGTTACGAATTTCTCTGTTTATTTTTACTGCCATTTTTCAGACGTCTCCTTTCTTTCGCTGCCGCGATTCTTAATTCTTCCTTGCAGATGCATTCATCCACAAGACATCGGATGACTCCATGGCGCTTTCCACCATAGAACATACAATATCTGCAGTCGCAATCCTCGACCGTATAACCCGGCCAGCGATCATAAATTCTCTTAGCCATAAACTCCTCCTTACAAGCCCATCATTTCTCTCACAATTCTGTCTGACATCTTCACTGCACCTACCAAGATCAACATGTTAAATATCACTTCTCCGATATATTTCCATACCATACTTGCTGCCGCCATTGTGGTATCCACTTCTGGTGGCGTAGATGCAAATACCGAAAATATGATACAAGCTAATACGATAATGGCACCTTCCAGGCAAACGCCGGCATAGCTTTTCAAAAAACTTTTTCACACACTTTGTGTCGGTTCTCCGGCAAAGGTGGATAACGGAATCGGTGCGATTGCCGTATACATATAGATTTTGAAAAATCGTCCATATACGCTTAGAATCATGATGAAGCTAAGCACCCAGATAAACAGTCCACCAATCAACGTGACTGCCCACAGCGGAATGGATTCCAAAAATGTACACTCTTCTACTGCCGTAACAATCTCTGTCGGCAGCACCGTGGTTGCTGAGTTCCCAAATCCGGCAGAGTTCATGATGGTACTGATGACGCCCTGTATGATACTTAAAAATGCCAGCATCAATTCCATGCCATAAGTGACTACACCTTTTGCTATGGCAAATCGAATGAACAGCTTGATAGCATGTTCTGGCTTTTTCACTTCTGCGATACTTCCACATGTTTTCACGACACCGATAACGAAAAAGAGCACCAACAAGGCATAACCGATTGCCTGCAGTGCTCCATGAATATTTAAAATTACGGACCAAATGGCCCTATCCTTGAAGGTCTGTGGCGACTGGGTAATGAGCACCCATATCTCCGCCAGCTTTTCATTCCAGACTCCCAAGGAATTTTCCAGGTTTTGTATCACCCAATTATCCGACATACGCATACCTCCAATCCGAGTGGCCAGTTACATGCTGACCACTCTTTTATCTGACATCATTTATCCAACAATCAGTGTAAGAATTTCCTTTGCAAAGGTAATGATGATGCCGCCAGCAAATGTCAGGAAACCATTGGATCTCTGAGATGGATCATGACTCTGTAGGGAAAGACCCACCTGCACGATACCCCATCCAAGAAGGATAAGACCCACCGCGCGAATGAGACCGAAAATGAAATCACTCAAGTTATTTACTACCGCGATGGGGTCATTCGCTGCAAATGCAGTCACACTTGTTGCCATGATAAGAGTAAAGGTAAGCACCATCATCACATAGTAGCGGAAGCCTCTCTTCACTTTGTTATTCGTTGTCATCTGATTCTGATGTTTGTTTTTGTTCATTTTGTTTTTCCTCAATCTTTCTCTGTAATAATTCTTCCAGTTCTTCTTCACACAAGAAGATATACTCGTCTTTTCCGACTGGTGTTTCTTTTGCTTTTTTGATGATTTTTTCATCAATACCAAAGCTTGCAATACTGATCAGATCCTGATCGTGTCGGTAAGCTTCAGCACCGCCATCAGTGGTAAGTTTGAGATTCGGATGCTTCAAAATATCGTATTTGAAATCCTCTATCGGTCGCTCACCACGAATGAACAGCAATGCATATTTATTATCCAGCATACGAACCTCACTGGCATCTAAGAGCTCTCGTCCTGAAATCTGCCAGTTTGTAGAGTAGCTGCCGTTTCTGCCTCTGGACTGTCCATACGTATTGGTATCGATGGTCTCTTTTCCAAGAAGCTTCGATACGTACTCATGGGTGGATTGCTCATTTCCGCCCAGATACAAAAATTCATCGCAGTTACCCACAATGGATTCCCATTGCTTTTCAAACAGAGCCTTAAGCTGCGCAAGGTTCTGAATAATGATACTGACGCTTATCTCTCTTGAGCGCATGGTCGATAGCAGCTTGTCAAATTCATCAGGAAGGGCGACGTTTGCAAATTCGTCCATGACGAAATGCACGTGCACTGGCAGCCTTCCGCCGTGTATGATATCCGCCTGATAATACAGTTGTTGAAACATCTGGGTATAGAGCATACCTACCAGGAAATTAAAAGAGCTGTCGTTATCCGGGATGACCGCAAAGATTGCAGTTTTCTTCTCTCCCAGATTCCACAGCTCCATTTCATCAGTTTGGGTAATGCCAGCCAGCGATTCCAAATTAAATTTTTCTAAACGGGATATCAAGGTAATCTGGATTGACTTTAAAGTCTTTCCAGAACCGGAATGATAGCCTCTGTAATATTTCAAGGCGATGTGTTCCGGATTTTTCATGGCCAGACGGTCAAAGAGTAAGTCCAACGTAGACTTATAGCCTTCATCGTCTTCCTTCACTTCACCGGCGCGAATCATTTCCATAACCATTGGAAAATTCTGTTCTTCCGGTGGTGCTTCATAATGCAGATAAAATGCCAAAGCTAATAACAGCATGGTAGCTGCCTGATCCCAGAACGGGTCCTGGCTCTGGGAACCCTTTGGCGTTGTATTTTTAAAGAGATTGGTAACCAATCTCTGAATATCGTTATCGTCCCTTAAGTACAGGAACGGATTGTAGCAATGGCTTTTGTCCATATTGATCAGGTCTAAGACCCTAATCTCATATCCTTTTTCCTTTAGCAAATTTCCGGTATCTCGAAGAATCTCTCCCTTTGGATCAAGTACCACAAAGCTGGTATTTGCATTCATGATATTGGGCTTTGCAAAAAATCTGGTCTTACCGGCACCACTACCGCCACACACTAAGGTGTTCAAGTTTCTTCGATGCTTTCGCCCATCCAATCCGATTGCTACATTTTGTGACAAAATCTTATTCTCTGTCTTGTTGGTATCGGCATATCTTTTGTTAACCTGACTCGGCACGCCCCATTTGGCTGAGCCGTGTTCCTCCCTTCGTCGGTAGTTGCGGTCGTTGGAAAGATAAATGCCAATGGCCAATCCGTATACTAAAAGCAAAATGAGGACAGTTTTTACGCTGTCCTCACAAATGCTGATACGAAATGGATTGTCCATAATCGTACCAAAGTTTTCAATTAGTCCTGCCAGACCATTTTCCATACATGGTGCAATGAGAAGTCCCAGCCAAATGACCGGAATCACACCACACACATAGAGAATGATGTTCTGCTTCGAGAATTTATCTCGCCTCACGGAAGTTCCTTCGATGTTTCTCCTTCGGGGCGTCGATGACCTTTAAAATCAAATCATCCACATCTTCTGTTGGCTTGTCGTCTCTGAGCAAATCATTTCGAAAATCATTGAGTCCGTTTACCAAAAGTCTTTGTTCAAAGTTATCCAAGGTGACGACTACTTTTTCTGCTGTTGCCATTTAACGTGCCTCCTTTGTCTTTGGTTTCCTCGGAGGTGCCACATGCTGCTGTGGTTTCTCCATCGTGTGTTCTTTGGTGCCGGACATCTTCTGCGCCTCTTGCTCCTGACGAATTTCCTTTAATTCTTCTCTCACAGAACGGCGTCCCTCGCCCCTGTCTTTATTTGGGGCGCCCACGTCGGATTGGTCCTTTTTGTTCTCGGATGAACGCTCGGACTGACTGGACCTCGTCGTTCGAGCCATAGTGGGGTTTTGGGTGTCCTGCTTTTCTGCAGTTGGCTTTTCTTTTTCTACCACAACTGCTTCTATAAATTGGTCCACACGTTCCTTCTCCGTCATTACGCGATTCGGAGCCGGAATGTCTTCCCCTTCTTTCACAGTAGTAAGCTTCGCCTTTTCAATTTCTGTTTTCACAGAAGCAAGATCGATGGTTGCCAAACCAAATCGTTCAAAGATACGATTTACTTTGCTGGCATCCTCTGCTCGCACCATGATATCCGTCAGGCCATCATTTGCATTAGTGTCCTTCAGTACACAATACAACACTCCGTATTTTTTTGCCTCTGTGCAAAATTTCTGAAGGTCAGCATCCTTTACAGCAAATACCTTCAGCTCTTTTCCACTCTTTAACATATTGGTAAGTCGTGTCTTTCCACGCGTCTTTTTCTGGTCCTTTAAGACCGCATACAGTAAAACCGCAAGTCGCTCTGCCGCTTTACCGCTAATCTTTGCAGCAACTTCAACGCCGTTTAGCGACATCCTCACGACTTGTTCCGCTGCATCCCCTGAGTAATTCATTCTCGTGTTCCTCTCTTTCAGTTTGTTGTTCTTTGATGGCAGTGTATTCTGCCTGTATCTGCTCTGCCCGCTCTTCCACCTTATCGCAGATGCCAAGATCATCCTTCAATTTGTGGAGTCGATCATTAACCACTGCAATCTCTTCCTTCACAGAAAGAATTGCCGCTTCATCACTGGTTCTGACTGTGCGCCTCAGCTTATTGCGAAGGTCATCACGAAGCCTTATCAGTTCTTCTTTTTCAGTGCTGCACTTTTCACGGAAATGACTCAAATCCTCATAGGTTTCAATGTTGTTTTCTCCTAAAAGTCTCACCTGCTTATCTAACTGCTCCAGCTTTCGGATATCATCACGCATAAAAAAAGACACCTGTTTTACAGATGCCGGATAGCGCACAATAATCTTCAGTTCGTAACAGTAATAATAGTAAAGAGCTGCAAGCCCCTTTGCCTTTGGTCTTGGTGGATAGTCCTGTCTGTACTTTCGCACCTTTTCAGCCGTTTCCTCCGGAAATGGATCTTGCCTTCGTATGTTCTCTAGAATTCGATCTGAAATCTCATCTACCGAATAGCCTTCTCCCAAGTTATCGAATCGAAAAAACTTCTGAGCATTCTTTGGTTTTAAGGATGGTCGTTCTAATAGCTTTCCATTCTTTGAGTAAAATTTAAACTCATAGCCCATCTCCTCTAGCATGTCATAAAATTCATTTTCCGTAAGAGACGCCTTGATGGCGTGGTCAATGTCAGCACGAATGGTACTACCAAAGGTTGGCTTCCCATTTCGTTCTGCATCATATTGGCTGTAGTGCTTGCCCTTACGCTGCGGATCCTGGATGACGGATAAACCGTACTCACGACAAAGACGGTCAGAGACTTCACGCATTTTACGATAGTCTTCATTGGTACGATGATACTTAATTCCATCCTCAAATGACACAGTATTTACTACTAAATGATTGTAAATATGAGAAGCCCTGTCCACATGAGTTGCAACAATCACTTCGTATTTCCCCCATAATTCCTTCGCCAGCTTCTTCCCTATTTCATGGGCGATCTCTGGTGTCACTTCTCCTTCAGCAAAGGATTGATATCCATGATAAGCCATCACTCCATCCGTTTTCTTCTCCAAAAGTTTGGTTTTCATCATCTCCTCACGCGCTGTTTCCGGTTTGCAATTAATCCCACTCACATAGCGTTTTTCCTGAGTTGCATCCTCGCGACATGCATAAGAAATCACATCTTCCAGAGAATTTGTGTCTGCATGTTTTGGAACCGGAATACTCTCCTGCACAGTCGTCTTATCAGGATTCTTCGCATAAAGAAGCACTTTTCCAATATAGCCATGCACTCTCCAAATAGATGTGGTTGCCATTATTTTCTCGCCTCCTCCTTAATATCACTGATTGCGTCCTCCAAAGCTTTTACATTTTCCCAATAGGCATTGGTGTCAATAAAACCAATAGAATTGGCTTGCCTGGCAATCTGATTCATATTGGTTCCAATCCTTCGCATTTCTTCCAGAAGCGAAAAAAACTCCTTCGGCGGTCGCTCTCTGATGG
>UMIU01006507.1_pt1 | contig 9823 bp, 8 predicted proteins | sample 1965871 | NCBI WGS metagenome assembly UMIU01 (sample SAMEA4836132, study PRJEB28245) | human gut metagenome | biome: gut microbiome; material: fecal sample | place: Denmark | collected 2008
ACCCTGCTGCGGTCAGAGAGTATCTTCTCACTATCCTCAATTCTAACTTTGAGGAGTGGAGAATGGAAAATCCTGACGCGCCGATTGACGATTTCCAGTTCACTACAGAGAAGATGAGCAATTCCGGCGCCCTGTTCGATCTGAACAAGCTCAACGACATCAGCAAGGACGTGCTGCTGCGCATTCCGGCAGCTGAGTTGTACGATTTCCTCAAAGGCTGGGCAGAAGAATTCAGACCTGAAATCCTGCACATTTTTGACGACAGAGCATATCTGGAAAAGATCCTCGACCTGGGAAGGAACGACAAGAAGCCGAGAAAAGACTTTATCTATGCCCAGCAGATGATAGAGTTCATCAGCTACTTCTTTGACGATTTGTTCCAGATTGAGGACGAGATGCCGGCAGAGGTTCCGTCTGAGGATGTGCCTGCGATTCTGAACGCATATTTAGCCGGTTATGACCACGGCGATGACCAGAGCCAGTGGTTTGACAAGATCAGAGCCATCGCTACGAAACTTGGTTATGCGGCAAAACCGAAGGATTTCAAGAAGCATCCAGAGGAATATAAGGGTCATGTAGGCCATGTCAGCACAGTCATCAGAATTGCACTGATGGGACGTGCCCAGTCACCGGACGTCTGGGAAATCCAGCAGATTCTCGGGGAAGAGAAGACGAGGGCTAGAATCAACAGTTATCGGAATTAGAAATTATAGAGATAAAGGGACGGATCGTTTCTGCGAGCAAATCATAGCAGGACCGATCCGTTTTTTCAAAATTGTGTGATTGGATGAAAAACTATAGAAAGGTAAAATATACCAATTTTATAAAAAAGTTACCATTCAGGCGCAATTAGTATATAATAATTTTATGAAAGCTTTGAATTGCCAGACTGCATAAAGGAGGTTTTGATTGTGGCGATACTGAGAAACAACGTTTCAGAAATCGTGGATCTTTCCAATCTTATCGATGGAATTACCATAACAGATTCAGAAGGCATCATCGTTTATTATACGAACTTTCGCCCAGATGTGAATGACCTGCGGGAACAAGATGTCCTTGGAAGGCATGTTTTAGAGGTTTACCAGACGTTAAAAGAAGAAGACAGCAGCATTATGCGCGCCTTGAAAACAGGTGAAGTCATTTCCAACCAATATCAGGAGTTGGCTGCTTATAATAAGCGGAAGATCAAAGGCTATAATACGACGATTCCTATCATTGAGGGCAATGAGATTGCAGGGGTTGTTGAATTTTCCAGATATATCGATTGGCCTTATGAGCGTCAGCATATCACCATATCTAATGAAAAGATAAGAGAAGAGAATCGTCTGTATACGATGGATGATATCATCACCAATTCAAAGTCCATGACGTCTTTGAAAGAAGCCATTAGCAAAAGCGCAAAGACAGATTCTACGGTATTGATTTATGGAGAAACAGGTACAGGCAAGGAGTTGGTGGCTCAATCGATACATACCAGCAGTACGCGGGCAAAGAAAAAGTTCATATCTCAGAATTGTGCAGCAATCCCATCTAGTCTGCTAGAAGGGATTCTCTTTGGAACTGTCAAGGGAAGCTATACTGATGCTGTGGACAGGCCCGGTCTTTTTGAGGTGGCTGACGGCGGCACGATCTTCCTTGACGAAATCAATTCTATGGATCTGGCAATGCAGACAAAGCTGCTAAAAGTCATAGAAGAGAAGCGAACCGCCAGAATTGGAAGTTTCGAATCAAAACAGTTCGATGTCAAACTGATCGCGGCGGTCAACGAAGATCCTCTGCGGTGTGTGGAAGAGGGAAGACTGCGTCAGGACCTGTTCTACCGTCTCGGCGTGGTACAGCTGGATATCCCGCCCCTGAGACAAAGATCCAACGATCTGTTCTACCTGGCGGAACACTTTATCCACCACTTCAACGATATCATGAACAGAAAGATTATCGGTATTACAGAAGATGTGGAGGAGCTGTTTATGAGCTATGATTGGCCAGGAAATGTGAGAGAGTTGAAGAACTGTATAGAAGGTGCTTTCAATATGGCTACCTCGAGAATGATTGAACTAAAAGACTTACCGACATATTTGAGAAAGAAAGCAGGAATGGAGCCGAGCGGCTTGCCGCTGAAGGGCAGTTTGGACGGAAATCTGAACGAGCTGGTGGAAAACTACGAAAAGAGCCTGATCTGGCAGGCTGTAGAATCCTGCTCTACAATGACGGAGGTTGCAAAGAAACTGGGACTTTCCAAACAGACTCTGAATTACAAGCTGGCGAAATACAAGATTAGATAACAAGACCTGATAAACAGAGGAATAACACTCGCGAGATGCGGGTGTTTTTTTGAAAATTTTTTTACGTCAAAATTATTAGTTAGAATCTTGAAAAAATTTTGACATATTTGATTGGCGAGAGTGAAAAAAAAGCTGTATTTATTGACATAGAGCAGCAATTGCAAAGGTTTCAGCTTTAAGACGAGTGTTGGCACGACCCTTGCTTAATATAGAAACATAGATACCGGTATTCGTTGAGACTTAAAATGATGGAGGATAAAGAGATGGAATTTAAAGACATGTTAGACATTGATGCCTTGGATGGAGAACGCTGGTTTCCAAAGGAAAGCGAGTTTATCGACGATCTGCCTTTATATTGGGGAGATTGGGGTGTAGCATCAGAAGTTGAGGACTTGAAGGCCTGCATTCTGCGCAGACCGGGAAAAGAAATAGAGAATTTCGACTACCAGGCAGTGCGATTTTTTCAACCAATCGATCCTGAGAAATTTAGAGCACAGCATGATGCTTTGGCACAGATTTACAGGGACAACGGGGTAAAAGTATACTATGTAGAGGAGCAGAGAGAGGACAGACCCAATGCGATCTTCTGCAGGGATCTGCTGTTCATGACACCAGAGGGTGCCATTGTTACCAGGCCTGGCATGGCAGCGCGAAGAGGTGAGGAACGTTATATGGCGCAGCAACTGGCAAAGCTGGGCGTACCGATTATCCGCACCATTTCTGGAGATGCCAGATTTGAGGGTGCCAACGCCATGTGGGTGGACCGAGAGACGGTCATCCTTTCCACAGGAGGCCGTACTAATCGATCCGGCTACGAGCAGGTTGAGCATGAACTCAGGCGCATGGGCGTGAAGGAGATTATCCCGATGCAGATTCCTTACGGTCACGCTCATATCGACGGACTTCTCAACTTCGCAAGCCAGGATACAGCCATGATCTTTGCTGCCCAGGTACCTTTTGATGTCTGTTATGCGCTAAAAAACAAGGGAATCCGTCTGATTGAATGCCCTTCCAGAACGGAGGCTAAATTTACAGCGGCGATCAATTACGTGGCAATCAAACCTGGACTGGTGGTACAGTGCGATGGTAATCCTCGTTCAAAAGAACTGTTGGAAAAGGCTGGAATCAAGGTCATCTCTGTTGATTTCTCAGAAATTTTGAAAGGTTATGGAGCTATGCATTGCTGCACGGGCTTTCTCAAGAGAGGCTGAATCAGTCTTATGCAAAGGTTATGTGATATCAGAAAGGAGAATGAAAATGAAACATGCTGAGAAAAGGAAATTAGCAGTTCTTCTGCTCATAGGCGTACTGTCGTTGACCACACTGCTTTCCGGCTGTGGAAGCGATTCTGGAAAGGCTGGCGGTGATACGGTGAAAATAGGCTTTATCACTTATTTGGCAGGCGACCAGGCTTATGTCGGGCAGGCAGCGAAGATGGCACTGGAGGACTACGTAGATGAGCTCAATGAAAAAGGTGGATTACTGGGTAAAAAAGTAGAAGTTATCACTTATGACTATTCCAAGGACCCAGCTACAGAATCAGTCAATGCTACTAACAAGCTGATTCAGCAGGACAAAGTCATCGCCATCTTAGGGCCTAGTGGCAGCCAGTCCGCAATGCCAATGATTCCGCTGGTAGAAAAGGCAAAGGTTCCAGTAATTGCGACTTCAGCTACCAACGCCGCGGTCACTGTAGACAGCAAAACCGATAAAGTCTATCCTTGGATGTTCAGAGTCTGCTTTATTGACGAATATCAGGGGAAAGTCTTGGGAAGTTTTGCGGCAACAGACGCCAATATTAAAAAAGCTGCTCTGCTCTGTGGTATCGGCGACCCCTATGCGGAGAGCTTATCAGCAGAATTTAAAGGAGCCTTTGAAGAGAACGGGGGAAAGGTCGTTGCAGAGCTGAGCTACCAGCTGAAGGACGTGGAATTCCGCGCACAGCTTACAGAGGCGGCTGAAAAAGGAGCCGAGGCCATCATGGTGCCAGCTACCTATTATAAGGATGTCGTATTGATGTCACAGCAGGCGAAAGATCTTGGTCTCAAATTCAAGTTCCTCGTAGGAGACGGCATTTATTCCGAAGAACTGCTGCAGCTGGCTGGTTCTGAACTGGAGGGGTCCTATATGACTAGTGGCGTGGCAGAGGATGATCCTGTTCTGAAAGAGTATTCTAAAGAGTTTTCAAAGAGACATTCTGGACAGTCTGCCAATGTCTATGTTGCCTACACCTTGGATGCGGTCATGCTTCTCGAGCATGCCATCAATGAAGCAGGTTCTTTTGATACGGAGAAAATCAGAGATGCACTGGAGAACGCAAAAGACGTCAAGGTATTCACTGAGGATTCTCTGACTATCGACAGTGGCACACACAATCCATACAACAAGGCTGTCAGCATCCTGGAGATTAAGGACAGTAAGTATACTCTGTATAAGAAATACAAACCGCAAGAGTAGACAGAAAGACATTTGTTTTAGCAGGAGCCGCTGTGAGAAGCAGCGGCCCCGGAATGGAGAAGAAAAATGAGTCAATTTATTCAACAGCTGATAACGGGATTCTCCATAGGCGGGATTTATGCCCTCTTAGCAGTGGGATACTCCCTGATTTACAGCATATTTAATTTCACCAATTTCTCCTTTGGCGCCATTATGATGGCTTCTGCCTTTGCCGGATATTTTGCAATCTCGGCCTTAGGACTTCCCGTGGCAGCAGGCGTCGTCTTTGCTATCGTCTTTGGAGCTTTGGCTTCGGTGTTCGTAGAGTTTACTGCTTACAGACCGATGCGGCAGAAAAATGCTTCCAGGCTGTTTCTAATGATTTCTGCAATGGGAATCAATATGTTCATCATCAACCTGGCATTGGTGCTTTTGGGTGCAAATCTGAGGGCGTTCCCCATTGGAATCACTACAAAATCGTTCACCATCGGCAGTGTTTCCATCGGCAAGGTTGACGTACTGGCTTTGGTAATTTCTCTGGTTGCTCTGGGTGTTCTATGGTTTTTCCTGGAGAAAACAAAGCCAGGTCTGGCGATCAGGGCTTGTTCTCAGGATACTTCCACGGCAGGTTTGATGGGCATTAACGTAAACAAAGTATCCTTTATGGTCTTTGCGATTTCTGGAGCCACGGCAGCCATTGCGGGTATTTTCTTCGGCATCAAATATACGGTATATCCGAACTTAGGAGATCTGGCAACAAAGGCCTTTATTGCCAGCGTCATCGGCGGCCTGGGAAGCTTGCCGGGAGCCATTACAGGCGGTGTCATTCTAGGCGTTTTAGAAACCATGGTTGCAGGCTATATTTCTTCTACATACAGAGACCTTTTTGCTTTCAGCTTCATGGTAGTCATGCTCCTGTTCCTGCCGAACGGGCTGATGGGCAAGCACGTGCAGGACAAATTATAGGAGGGATCGAAGATGGAATATATCATGAGCTTAATGATCATCGGCTGCATCAATGTAGTAGCGGTGTGCGGCATGGTTTTGCTGACGGGTTATACGGGGATCTTTTCTATGGGCCATGCCGGCTTCATGGCCGTCGGTGCTTATACGGCGGCAATCTTATATGTGTATGTACATGTTCCGTATATTTTTGCGGTGATACTGGGCGGGCTGGCGGCGGCAATATCCAGCATCGTCATCGGCTACCCCACATTGAAACTGAAGCTGCGTGGCGACTACTTCGCTATTGCGACTCTGGGCTTTGGGGAAATCGTCAAGCTGGTGCTCTCAAATACTGGTTCTGACACGGTCTTTGGCGGTGCCATGGGTATCATTGGCCTTCCGAAGCTGACAGGACTGGCTGCGACCTTGATTTTTACTATTGTCAGCGTCTATTTCCTCAGATCCTTTATCAAATCCCATTATGGCAGAAATTGTATCGCTGTGCAGCAGCAGGAAGTCGCTGCGGAGATGATTGGTATCAACACCTTCAAAGTCAAGCTGACCTCTTTGATGATCAGTGCCTTTTATGCGGGTATTGCAGGTGCCATGTTCGCCTTCTACATGACTTATGTCTCACCGGTGACCTTCAACGATGTGAAATCGACAGATCTTACGGCGGCAGTAGTCATGGGCGGTATCAACAGCATATCTGGTCCTCTGGCAGCTGGTTTCTTCCTGGTTCTGCTGCCTGAGATTCTGAGGTCATTAATTGAGTGGAGGCTAGTCATCTACGGTTTGATCTTCGTCGTCATCATGCTGTTTAAGCCTGAGGGGCTGTTTGGATACAGAGAAATCTCTTTTCGGCGCAAAAAGGATGGAATGGGAAAAAAAGTACAGATACTGAAAAGGAGGCAGGAGAAAGATGAACGAAATCGAAAACGCCATACTGAACGTCGATAACTTGGCAATCCATTTTGGTGGACTGAAAGCAATTAATGGCGTGAGCCTCCATGTGGATAAAAATGAGTTTGTAGGGCTGATTGGTCCAAATGGTGCGGGAAAAACCACACTTTTTAATGCTATCACAGGGAACGTAGCGCCTACAGCAGGAACCATCGCCTTCCACGAGAAGGTGCTGAACAAGAAACGCCCTGACCAGATCTGCAACCTGGGCATCAGCAGAACCTTCCAAAATATCAGATTGTTTCCAAAGATGACTGTGCTGCAGAATATATCCATCAGTATGCATGGTACGCCAAAATATTCGATACTTGAGGCGGCATTACGAACGGGTAAAGTAAGGCGCATCGAAAAAGAAGCAGAGGAACGGGCATATTATTATCTGGATCTTTTGGATTTGCGCGGTTTTGAGAAACAAGAGGCTGGAAATCTGCCTTACGGCCTGCAGCGTCGCCTGGAAATTGCAAGAGCCATTGCCACAGGTTGTGAATTATTGCTTTTGGATGAACCTGCGGCAGGCATGAACAATGACGAGTGCAATGAACTTGTGGAAGTCCTGCAACGCCTCCATAAGGAGCTAGGCCTGACTGTGACTTTGATTGAACATCACATCGATTTTGTAATGAAGTTGTGCAATCGGATTTATGTGCTGAATCTGGGAGAGATTTTGACAGAAGGCTCTCCTATGGAGGTACAGAGTAATCCAGAAGTGGTAAAGGCATATTTGGGAGAAAGGAGGCAGAGGAATGGAAAATGATGTTTTGCTGTCTGTAGAAAATTTGGATGTGTTCTATGGAGGCATCCAGGCGCTGCACCGTGCTTCCATGAAAATCAAGAAAGGAGAAATCCTCAGCGTAGTCGGCTCCAACGGCGCAGGGAAATCGACTTTGCTTCGCACGATTGCAGGAGATAAGGCGATCGGTGCAGGGAGGATCTTATATAGCGGCGAGGAGCTGCCCAAGTCATCTTATGAGACGGTTGCGAAAGGGATCTCCCTTGTTCCTGAAGGAAGGCGGATTTTTCCTAACCTTTCTGTAAAGGATAACCTGATGATTGGCGCCTATAGAAGGAAAGAGAAAGGGGAGATCAAAGAAGACCTGGAAGACGTTCTGACCCTCTTTCCACGCCTGAAAGAACGGTACTATCAACTGGGCGGCACCCTTTCCGGCGGCGAACAGCAGATGCTTGCTGTGGGAAGAGCATTGATGAGTAAACCGCAGCTGTTATGTTTTGATGAGCCGTCACTGGGGCTTGCTCCCATCGTCGTTGACGAACTCTTTGAAAAGATACGCAGACTGAACGAAGAGCGGGGGCAGACGATTTTGCTGGTAGAACAGAATGTATATTTGGCTTTGGAGGTGTCCAGCAGGGCGTACATCTTGAATACGGGAGAAATAACTTATGAGGGCGATTCCAAAGAGATGTTAGAGATTCCAGATATACAGGAGAAATATCTGGGCATTAAATAGGAGGTGTATATGTCAGAGGCAATTTTGAATCAGTTGGCACGGCATCTAGTGGATTTAACTTTGTGCAAGAGCCGCTACGATCTCACCGATGTGCAGTGGTATACAGAAGGACCTTTTTGGAGACGGACCAATATGAAATTTTCCCGGCAGTATAAGATTTTGCCTGATTACGAAATTGGAGACAAGAAGCACGGCAGAACCTTGGAGGGAATTAGAGAAGAAGCTGAATTTTTGGGTAACATTCTCACGGAATATGAAAAGACAGCAAAGGCACAGGAAATGCAGAGAGCTGCGTACCTGCGAAGCCATGCAGAGAGTCTCCTTGTACGAACCAGAATGCTGCTGGGAGAAAGCTTTTCTTTTAATGAAATGACGCAGGGGCTGTACAACCTGACAGCTCCTGCAGGATATCAGTGCAATCAATTTGACACAGTGCTGGAGGAACTATGCCAAGCTCTGCCGGGAGAGGGCAGTGCACAGGAACGAGCGGATGCCTTCCGAAAAAGAATCTGTATTCCAAAGGACAGACTGTTAGCTGTGCTGACAGCCGTAACAGAATGCTTCCACGTCTTTTCTATGCAGAACATGCATATCACAGGAAATTCCTCGCCCAGGCTCCGGGTTCGCAGTCTGCCAGATTCCGATATGGCCTTTATCTCGATTTTGTTTGGATATGATTATGATCATATCCAATACGAAAGGAATTTCAATCTGGCATATCCGTGGACTGTTGATAACGTGCTGGAATATACCGGTCACGAAATGGAGCCAGGACATTTGACATATTATGAAAAACGACTGCAGACGATGATTGATACGGGATGGCCAGAGATGGGCATCGTTTCGCTCTACTCACCGTCGTCAGCTTTTACAGAAGGTTCTGCTCGTTATGCAGCAGAACTCTGTTTTGCGGGTTCTACAGAAAGAAAAAAAGAATTTATTCGAGAACTGATTCTGAAGCCGGCAGGTATGGATGAAGGATTAGCGGAGATCATGCCTCTTTGGCAGAAATTCGTGCAGATGAAGGGGTATGCGGCATTGGAAGTTTCCAGAAAGATATGGGACGGACAGTGGACATATGAGGAAGGACTTCATTTTATGCAGCATTATGGTTTTGCTGAAAATGGGCAAACAGTAACAGCGATTGAGATGCTCATGGCGGATCCAGGTCATTACGTATGCCATGACTATGCCAGAGACGTGACGGAAGCATATTTCAGAAGTGCTTCAAAATCTACAGGCGAACAGTGGGAACTGTATGAGAAACTCTGTTGCAGTCATATGTCCATGGAGGAGATAAAAGAAAAGTCTTTCCAGCCCGCAGAACTACCCGGGAAGGGATTTTTTTAGATGGTTCAGAGAGGAGGAAATGAAAATGATAGAAAAGATAGCAGCAGCAGGAATCATACCGGCAATCACACTGCCTGAAATAGAAAAGGCGGAAAAACTGGTTCAGGTTCTTTGGCAGAGCGGAATCAAGTGTGTAGAAGTAACCTTCCGGGCAAAAGGTGCGGATATTGTCATTAGCAGAATGCGGTCTGCATGTCAGGATATGCTGATTGGTGCAGGCACAGTGCTGACCGCAGACGATGCACAGAAAGCTGTTAATGCGGGGGCAGCTTTTCTCGTCAGCCCCGGCTTTGACAGAGGAGTAACTGAGTATGCTCTGCAGGCAGGTGTGCTGCCCCTGCCTGGATGTGGGACGGCGACAGAAATTCAGTCAGCGATGGG
>UMIU01021545.1_pt1 | contig 9806 bp, 6 predicted proteins | sample 1965871 | NCBI WGS metagenome assembly UMIU01 (sample SAMEA4836132, study PRJEB28245) | human gut metagenome | biome: gut microbiome; material: fecal sample | place: Denmark | collected 2008
TTCGTAAGGAAATCCCCTACAAAAAGAAATAACCTTCTGGTAGTATGCAATTTCACTCCTGTAGAACGTACGGATTACCGTGTTGGTGTGCCGAAGAAGAAACAATACACACTGGTTCTGGATGAAAACGGACAGACTGTGAAAAAGGTATTTAAGGCAGAAAAGCAGGATTGTGACAATCGTCCGTTCTCCTTTGCTTATCCGCTGCCAGCTTACGGAGTTGCTGTGTTCCAGTATTAAAAGCTTCCAAATTCCGCAAGGAACAATTCTCACAGACAATTTTCAGATTGCCGTGATAATTTAGTATTAAAAATACCCAAAGAATGGGGCAAATTCGGGTTTTGTTTGTGACTGTTGGGGATTTTTTTCCAGAAGGTGAAAAACCTGTTGCTATTTGGAAAAAGTTGAGATATAATGAGCCCGAACAAAAAGAAATGGAAAAAGTTGTACATGTTGAAAGGAGAATATTGACATGAAAGTATCTAATATTAAAGACATTCAGAAATTTTTTGACGTAGTAGACAGCTGCGCTGGTAAAGTAGAGCTTGTAACTGGCGAAGGTGACAGACTGAACCTGAAATCTAAATTATCACAGTATGTATCTCTTGCAAACATCTTCTCTAACGGTGAGATTCCGGAGCTTGAGATCGTTGCATATGAGAAAGAAGACATTGATAAGCTTATGCACTTCATGATCAACGGCTGATCTGCATAAAACTGTGAAATTGGGATAAATATATTAGGGGATGTGACTTGGTCATGTCCCCTTTTTCTGGCATAATAGAAAGGGGAATACAAAATGGTAAAGATTGACATTATCTCCGGTTTCCTTGGAGCTGGTAAGACAACTCTTATTAAGAAACTGCTGAAAGAAGCATTTGAAGGTGAGCAGGTAGTTTTGATCGAGAATGAGTTCGGTGAGATTGGTATTGACGGGGGATTCCTGAAAGATGCCGGAATCGAGATCCGTGAGATGAACTCCGGATGTATCTGCTGTTCCCTGGTTGGAGATTTTGGTGCTTCCCTGAAGGAAGTTGTAGAGAAGTATCATCCGGATCGTATCCTGATCGAGCCATCAGGCGTTGGTAAGCTTTCCGACGTTATCAAGGCTGTACAGGGTGTGGAAGAGGATGTTGATATTCAGCTGAACAGCTACACCACAGTTGTTGATGCCAAGAAATGCAAAATGTATATGAGAAACTTCGGCGAGTTCTTTGACAATCAGGTTCAGTATGCAGGTGCGATTATCATGAGCCGTACTGATATTGTAGATGAGAAGAAAGCAATGGAGTCTATGGAGCTTCTTCGTTCTATCAATGAGAAGGCAGCTATTATTACCACTCCGATTGAGAAGCTGGATGGAAAGAAAATCCTGGAGGTTATGGAGCATCCGGTATCTCTGGCAGATGAGCTGCTGAAAGAGGAGCATGAACATCATCACCATCACGACCATGATGACGAGTGTGGCTGCGGACATGACCACGATCATGAGCATCATCATCACGACCATGATGAGGAGTGCAGCTGCGGACATGACCACGATCACGAGCATCATCATCACGACCATGATGACGAGTGCGGCTGCGGACATGACCACGATCATGAGCATCATCACGACCATGATGAAGAATGTGGCTGCGGACATGACCACGATCATGAGCATCATCACGACCATGATGAAGAATGTGGCTGCGGACATCACCATGATCATCACCATCATCACGCAGACGAAGTATTTACCAGCTGGGGACGTGAGACTATTAAGAAGTTTACAAGAGAAGGGCTTGAGAAAATGCTGGAGAGCCTTTCCGCTTCTGAAGAGTATGGCGTGATCCTTCGTGCTAAGGGAATGCTTCCGGCAGAGGACGGAACCTGGATCTACTTCGACATGGTTCCGGAAGAAACTGAGATCCGTGAAGGTTCACCAGAGTACACCGGACGTCTTTGCGTAATTGGTTCCAAGTTAAATGAAGAGAAACTGGCCAAGCTGTTCGGCGTAGCTTAATGATTGACATATAAACGGGATAAAAGGCTTTTTGTAAGCTTATTTGTTGCTGTTTATAAGCGGTATTACGTGAATGCACTGCTTTTAAGAAAAATACAGGGAGGTTTCTGTAAATGGATGAAATTACAGTACCGATTTATCTCATAACCGGCTTTCTGGAAAGCGGCAAGACCTCTTTCCTCAGCTTTACCCTCCAGCAGGATTACTTCCGTACAGAGGGAAAGACACTTCTCATTCTCTGCGAGGAGGGAGAGGAAGAGTACGATGAAGAGGCTCTTGCAAAAGATAATGTTGTAGTCGAGGTTATTGAGAAAGAAGAAGATTTTACACCGGAGCGCCTTCAGGCACTGGATATTATCCACCAGCCGGAGCGTGTGGTTATGGAATATAATGGAATGTGGCTGGTAAGCAAATTCGAGGAGATGAAGCTCCCGGCAGGCTGGGGAATTGAACAGCACATTACCTGTGTAGATGCAAGCACATTCCAGGTATATATGCAGAATATGAAATCCATTTTTATGGATATGGTTCGTAATGCGGATATGGTTGTGTTTAACCGCAGCAAGAAAGAATATCCTCTTGCAAACTTCCGCAGAAGCATTAAGGTTGTAAACCCAAGTGCAGAGGTTATTTTTGAGGACGAAGAAGGCGAGATGACGGATATTTTCGCAGATCAGATGCCATTTGACCTGGATGCAGAGATTGTAGATATTCCGCCTGAAGATTACGGAATCTGGTTTGTAGATGCTATGGATCATCCGGATCGTTATGTGGGAAAAACTCTTCGCTTTAAGGCTCGTGCAAGACGTCCGAGAGGTATGGGCAGCAAGTTCTTCATTCCGGGACGTACTGCCATGACCTGCTGTGCAGATGATACTTCATTCCTGGGATATATCTGTAAGAGTGCATATGCACCGAAGCTGAAGCCCGGCGAGTGGGTTGAGGTGACTGCCAAGGTTGCCTTTGAAAACCGTTCTGAGTACCAGGGCGAGGGAATTGTTCTTTATGCAGAGAATGTGACCCCGTGCGAACCTCTGGCTGATGAGATGGTTTATTTCAACTAATTTGATAATAAATGAAAGTCATCTGCTTTATGCTATTGGTTAAGCAGGCTGCGGCTCTAGAGCTTTGGAATTGCTGTGGAGGACTTTCGTAGTAGAATAAGGAAAATAAGATTATGTATTTAGTTGTTGGACTGGGAAACCCCGGGAAGCAGTATGAGGCGACCCGCCACAATATGGGTTTTGATACGATCGATGTGCTTGTGGAACGTCATAAGATTCCGCAGGGCGGCGTAAAATTTAATGCTATGTACGGTTCCGGATTCATCGGAGGAGAGAAGGTAATCTTTATGAAACCTTTGTCCTTTATGAATTTAAGCGGTGGTCCGGTACAGGAGATGGCTGCTTATTTCAAAATCGATCCGGAGAGTGAGCTGATCATTATTCAGGACGATATTGATCTGGAGCCGGGACAGCTTCGTATCCGGAAGCAGGGCAGTGCAGGCGGCCATAATGGTCTGAAGGACATTATTGGCAGACTTGGCACACAGAAATTTATGCGTGTAAAAATTGGTGTAGGAGCCAAACCAAAAGGATGGAATCTGGCAGACCATGTGCTTGGCCGTTTTTCATCCGGGGACCGCAAGCTCGTGGATGAAGCAATTGAGTTTGCAGCAGACGCTGTAGAAAAAATCATAACAGATGGTCCGGATGCGGCGATGAATGAATACAACCGAAAGAGGGTTACTGAGTAACAAAGGAAGTCCAGCAACAAGCTGGGCTTCTTTTGCCCCTGGAGCGTCCCCCAAAAGCTTTGTGAAAATTATGACGTGCAGATAACTTGCAGGAATGGTTTCATGTTTTGGGTGGGCTCTGAGGTGAGGCTTTTGAGAAAAGGAGGAAAGCCATGCTTTCATTTACCCAGCCCCTGAAGGGGATGGCAGAATTTGAAGAAATAGAGAAAAGCCTTGAGAAAAATCAGGGCATTGTGCAGATCACAGGCTGCCTGGAATCCCAGAAGGCACATCTGATCCATGGGCTTTCCGGCAAAACACCTATGCGCCTTGTGATCGCAGGAGATGAGCGCCAGGCTAAGGAAATCTTCGAGGACTTGCGCTTTTATGACAAAAATACCATGTTTTACCCGGCGAAGGATCTTCTCTTTTTCCAGGCAGATATTCAGGGAAATCTGTTGATCCGCCAGAGAATGTGTGTGGTAAAGGCACTTCTGGAGCAGAAGGAACTGACTGTGGTTACCAGCATTGACGGCTGTATGGACTATCTGATGCCCCTGGAAGAAATCGGGAAAAAGGTGCTTCATTTCTATTCTGACAGCGTGATCAACATGGATGTACTGAAAAATACCCTTGTACAGCTTGGATATGAACGCGTAGGACAGGTGGAAATGCCGGGACAGTTTTCTGTGCGCGGTGGTATTGTAGATATTTATTCCCTTACAGAAGAGAATCCATGGAGAATTGAGCTGTGGGGAGATGAAGTGGATTCTATCCGAAGCTTTGACGCAGAGAGCCAGCGCTCTCTTGAAAATCTGGATGAGATTGCCATTTATCCGGCTGTGGAGTGGAATAACGGCAAAAAGATGGTATCTTTTGTGGATTATTTTCCCAGGGAAAAAATGCTTCTGTTTCTGGATGAACCCAACCGTATTTTGGAAAACGGACTGGGCGTGGAGGAAGAGTATGCCGCCAGCCGCACACATCGTGAAGAAAAAGGAGAAAAGAACCTTCCGGTTCAGTGGCTTTGTGAATTTTCCAAGGTTCAGAAAGAGCTGAATAAACTTCGTGCAGTGTCGTTGTCGGCATTGGAGCCAAGAGGCGTGGAGTGGAATTTTGCCCCGGAGAAATATAATCTGACGGTGCAGAGCGTAACTTCTTATAACAGCAGCTTTGAGCTTCTGGTGGAGGATCTGAGAAAGTATAAGAAAAAAGGCTACCAGATTGCCTTGCTTTCCGGTTCCAGGACAAGGGCGGAGCGTCTGGCAAAGGATTTGCAGGAGCATGAGCTGAATGCTTTTTACGGTTCAGATTATGACCGCGTGATCAATCCAGGGGAAATTATGGTTCTCTATGGACACGCCCGGAAAGGCTTTGAGTATCCGCTGATCAAATTTGCGGTGATCACAGAGTCCGATATTTTCGGCCAGGAGCAGAAAAAAAAGAAAAAGAAAAAAGTCTACAACGGCAAGCGGATCCAGGATTTTGCAGAGCTGTCTATCGGGGATTATGTGGTCCATGAAAAGCATGGACTGGGAATTTACCGTGGAATTGAGAAAGTTGAAGTAGATAAGGTCTTAAAAGACTATATCAAGATTGAATATCGTGATGGAAGTAATCTGTATATTCTGGCAACGCAGCTGGATGCGCTGCAGAAATATTCCGGCGCAGATACAGCCAAGGCACCGAAGTTGAACAAGCTGGGAACCCAGGAGTGGAACCGCACGAAGTCCAAGGTAAAGGGCGCTGTCAAAAATATCGCCAAAGAGCTGGTGGAGCTTTACGCTGTGCGCCAGGAAAAAGAAGGTTATGTGTGCGGTCCGGATACAGTGTGGCAAAAGGAATTTGAGGAAATGTTCCCATATGAGGAGACAGAGGATCAGCTGAACGCCATCGAGGATACCAAGCGGGATATGGAGAGCACCAAGATCATGGATCGTCTGGTGTGCGGAGATGTTGGATATGGTAAGACAGAGGTTGCTCTTCGTGCAGCTTTTAAAGAGGTGCAGGAGAGCCGGCAGGTTGTTTACCTTGCACCAACTACCATTCTGGCGCAGCAGGTGTACAACACCTTTGTCCAGAGAATGAAGGAGTTTCCGGTGCGCGTGGATCTGCTTTGCCGATTCCGTACACCTGCCCAGCAGAAAAAGACTTTGCAGGATCTGAAAAAAGGACAGGTAGACGTTGTGATCGGTACCCACAGAGTTCTTTCCAAGGATGTGGAGTATAAGAATCTGGGGCTTCTGATCGTTGACGAGGAACAGCGTTTCGGCGTTACTCACAAGGAGAAAATCAAGCAGCTGAAAAAGGATATTGATGTTCTGACTCTGACTGCGACACCCATTCCACGAACCCTTCATATGAGTATGATCGGAATCCGTGACATGAGTGTGCTGGAGGAGCCGCCTATGGATCGTATGCCGATCCAGACTTATGTGATGGAGTATGATGAGGAGACTGTCAGGGAAGCTATCGGAAGAGAACTGCGAAGAGGCGGCCAGGTTTATTATGTTTATAACCGGGTTACAGATATTGATGAGGTTGCCCTGCGGATTTCCAAGCTGGTGCCGGACGCAAGGGTGGATTTTGCCCATGGACAGATGAGCGAGAGAGAACTGGAACGGGTTATGTATGACTTTATCAATGGGGACATTGATGTGCTGGTTTCCACTACTATTATCGAGACAGGACTGGATATTTCCAATGTAAATACCATGATCATCCATGATTCTGACAAGTATGGGCTTTCCCAGCTTTATCAGCTGCGAGGCAGGATCGGACGTTCCAACAGGACAGCGTATGCGTTTCTGATGTACCGAAGGAACACCATGCTTCGGGAAGTGGCGGAAAAACGACTTTCTGCTATCCGTGAGTTTACAGATCTGGGAAGCGGATTTAAGATCGCCATGCGTGATCTGGAGCTTCGAGGGGCTGGAAATCTGCTGGGAGCACAGCAGCATGGGCATATGAACGCAGTGGGCTATGATCTTTACTGTAAAATGCTTAGCGAGGCGGTCAAGGAGGCAAAGGGTATTCATACCATGGAAGACTTCGAGACTACCATTGACCTGAATATGGATGCTTTTATCCCGGACACCTACATCAGCAATGAATTCCAGAAACTGGATATTTATAAGCGCATTGCAGGGATTGAGTCCCAGCAGGAGTATGATGATATGCTGGAAGAGCTGATCGACCGGTTTGGGGAGCCGCCGAAAGCAGTGCTGAATCTGCTGGCTATTGCAAGACTGAAAGCACTGGCACATCAGGGCTACATTACGGAAATCAAGCAGATGCAGCGTGAGATCAGGATCACCCTTTACGAAAATGCACATCTGAACCCGGAAGGAATTCCGCCGCTGGTTGCCAAGTACCGCAGACAGCTGCAGTTTAAACCGGATAAAGAACCGAAGTTCCTGTTTGCACCGGTGGGGGATATTGTGCAGGCGCTGACGGTGTTTGCAAAGGAACTGATGGAATTGGTGGAAGAGGAAGGAAAGAGCGAAAAGTAGTAGACGGCTGGGCTGTTGAATGCTTTCGGATATTTTGATTTAAAGTAGGTTTTGGGTGGGGAAGATCCGATGGAAATTCGCGAAAATTGTGTGAATTCTATCAGATTTTCCCCTTTCTACTTGCCCTCATGGGAAAAAAGTTTTATACTCTTATTAGCGTGTCCGCATTGGGAAATCATGTCGGCTGTGCGTGGTGACTAAGCGGCACATCAGTGAAAGGGTAATTGGTGATCAATATGAAGAAAATCGTGAAGAACACAACCGTAGTGGCATTAAGTGGCGTAATGGCAATTGGAATGCTTTCCGGATGTGGAAGTAAGTCTATAGATGGAGAGAAAACCGTTGCGACTGTAGATGGCACAGACATTCCTATGGGTGTTGTAAGTCTGTATGCACGTGAGTCACAGGCACAGACCGTTGCCATGTATAAGAGCTTTATGGGAAGTGCAGGAAATATCTGGAGCCAGGTAGTAGATGAGGATGCTGGTACTACGTACGGTGAGCAGGCTGTAGGACAGTTCCTGGAGCAGGTTGAGCTGATGTACATCATGAAGGAGAAGGCAGCAGACTATGGCGTTGAGGTTACTTCTGATGATGAGACTGCTATTGCAGATGCAGCAGCACAGTTTATGCAGGACAATGACGAGGACACTCTGAAGGAGCTTGCTGTTTCCGAAGATCAGGTTAAGACTCTTCTGGAGCTTGAGACTTATCGTCAGAGAATTTACGATCCGATCCGCAACGAGGCTGAGGTTAACATAACGGATGAGGAGGCACAGCAGTCTTCTTTCAGCTATGTAAGTATTTCCATCAGTGGAGATGACCTTACCGATGATGATATTGCTACCCGCAAGGAGCAGGCACAGGAGATCCTGGATAAGATGAAAGAGGATCCGACAGCAGACATGGGCGAGACAGCCAAGGCTGTTGATGATACTTACAGCGGACTGACCGGAACTATTTTCACAAATGACAGTGATGATGAGGATATTTCCAATTCTTATGATGACGCTGTTGTAGAAGCGCTGAGAACTCTGAAGGATGGAGAGGTTTACGACGAGCTGGTTGAGACTGATAGCAGCGTATATGTACTTCGGATGGACAAAGTAAAAGACGAGGATGCAACCGCTTCCAAGAAAGAGTCCCTTGAGAACACCAAGCGCAGCGAATACTATTCCGAGACAACTCAGAAATGGCTGGATGATGCTGATATTACTGTAAATGATAAGGTGCTTTCTACTTTGACAATTACAGATGAGCACAGCTTTACAATTAAGGAGACTACAGCGGATACAAGTGAAGATGCAGCAGCTGATACAACAGATGCTACCGAGGATACTACTTCTGAGGATGCCGAGGCAGCAGATGAGGACGAGGATGCTGATACTGCTGAGACAGATGCTGCAAAGAGCGACAGCGCAGAGGAAGCTGATACCACAGACAGCGCTGACAGTACAGACGAGACTGCAGAAGAGGACAGTGCAGACAGCAAGGCCGAGGACAGCAGCGAGAGCGCTGATTCTGAGGAGAACGCAGAGGATACTGCAGAAGAGACAACTGAGGAGAACTAAAAGTGAGATAAAGATCGAAACTTGTTGTATCGTATGTATTGCAAAATGTTTTCTGAAAGAATTGAGATTATATAAAGTGGAGAAAATGATAAAAGAGCCTGCCTGGGGTGATTCGGGCGGGCCCTTTGTCTATACAAAGTAAAATACTTATGAAAAAAGCTTTTCGCTACAAAGTAAGGTTTCAGAAAATGCAGGTACAGCAGATTGAACATGTGGATAACAATTACACAGGGGGACAACATGAAAAAGATACTTCTTATTGCAACCGGGGGAACCATTGCTTCCAAATATACAGCAGAGGGGCTGGCACCGCAGATTTCTGCAGATGAGCTGTTGGAATATATTCCTGAAGCCCGGGAATTCTGCACCATTGATACCGTTCAGCCTTTTGCCCTGGACAGTACCAATGTGTGCGCAGACCATTGGCTGAAGCTGGCCAGACTGATCGAATCCAAATATGAATTTTATGATGGCTTTGTGCTTTGCCATGGAACGGACACTATGGCATATACGGCTGCTGCTTTGTCTTATCTGATCCAGAATAACCGCAGACCTATCGTGATTACCGGTGCACAGAAACCTATTGACCTGGCAATTACAGATGCACGTTCCAATCTTCTGGACAGTCTCCGCTTTGCCTCTCACGACCGCGCTCATGGAATTTCCATTGTGTTTGGGGGAAAAGTGATCGCAGGAACCAGAGCAAAGAAGGAATTTTCCAAAAGCTACAATGCCTTTTCCAGCATTAATTATCCGGATATTGCATCCATTCACGATCAGAAGATCATTTTTTATATTGATGACAAAGACCAGTCCACCAAGCCACTGGTGTTTTATCATGAGATGAATCAGAAGATTTTTCTGCTCAAACTGATTCCAGGGATTGACGGGAAAGTATTGGATGCTCTTTTTCCATCTTATTCCGGACTGATCATTGAATCCTTCGGTGTAGGCGGTCTGCCTCATTACGAAAATGATAATTT
>UMIU01011859.1_pt1 | contig 9770 bp, 8 predicted proteins | sample 1965871 | NCBI WGS metagenome assembly UMIU01 (sample SAMEA4836132, study PRJEB28245) | human gut metagenome | biome: gut microbiome; material: fecal sample | place: Denmark | collected 2008
GCAGTTCCCGCACGTAGTCGCAGCCGTTGCAGGTGGCGTCGGTATTGCTGCTGTAGGAATGGTAAGCAAGGCTGTCACCCATCTTGCCGCAAGTCATGCAGGCATACCAGTGCGCATCCTTGTCAAAGACCGGCCGGCCTCCGTAGTTATGCGTGCTATGGCCGCTTTCAGCGGTACAGCGAGAGATGGTACACACATGCCAGTGCTCTCCACCATCCCAGGTCCATTCTTCTGACCAGACGTGGGATGATTCGGATCGTCAGGAAGTTTGCGGATATAGCCGCAGGCGTTGCAGCTGACATCATTTTCATCATCGTAATAATGTTTGTACTTGGTCAGAGTATCTGCACAGCTTGTACATTCAAGCCAATGATGAGAGTCATCAAAGCTTGTTTTTTCATAAGAATGATTATGATCGCTTCGACCACTGCGGCCAAAAGGTTCATGCCCCTTGCATCCTGCCATGGTCATGGTGACAAAAAGGGCTGTCAGCACCATGGCTGCAAGGAGCAGGGTGTACCATAGGCCTTTCTCTGTATGTTTCTTTCTCAAAATTAACACCTCATTTCTTTCTGTTTGTTCAAACCTCCCGAAAATGTACAGGGGGTATACTACTTTACAAATAGAATAGCAGAAAAAGAACGGAAAAACGCGAACCTTCCGTTTTTGTCAGGTCAGAATGAAAAAAGGCGGCAATTTTGTTTGACCTGGGGAAACCTGAAAGCTATAATAAGCAATAGATAGGAGTCGCCATGCTTAGAAGATATGTAGAACAGATTTTGAATTTATATAATTATATCGATGGAATTCTGGTCGTAGATGCCAAGGGGATCATCGAGTATTTTGTTACCTACAGGCCGGACGTCAATAACCTGAAGGAGAAGGATTTAATCGGCAGACATGTGCTGGAGATCTATCCGAACCTTACGGAGGAGACCAGCAGCCTGCTCCGGGTGCTGAAAACGGGCAAGCCAATCTCCAATGAGTATCAGGCTTTGTTCACTTACAACGGCCAGAGTATCAACGCCATCAATACCACCATGCCCATCAAAGATGGCGACAAGATCATCGGTGCAGTGGACGTGTCCCGGTATATCGACTCAGATTACGAGCGCCAGGATATCACCTTGGAGTTGAAGAGCAAGTCAGAAGAAAAAGCCCTCTATACGGTGGATGATATCATCACTTCCTCGCAGCAGATGGAGCTGATCAAAGAGCGGATCAACATGATTGCCGATACAGATTCTTCGGTACTGATCGTGGGTGCTACGGGAACAGGCAAAGAGCTGGTGGCCCAGTCCATTCATACCAGCAGCTGCCGCAGGAAAAGGCACTTCGTCTCGCAGAATTGTGCGGCCATCCCCGCCAACCTGCTGGAAAGCATTCTCTTTGGCACGGTCAAAGGCAGCTATACCGGTGCGGAGAACAGGCCGGGAATCTTTGAGATTGCAAACGGCGGCACCATTTTCCTGGACGAAATCAATTCTATGGAGATCAGCGTGCAGGCAAAGATCCTCAAGGCCATCGAAGAAAAGAAGATCACCAGGATCGGCGGTGTGGCGCCGATTCCCATCGACGTGAAAATCGTCTCTGCCATCAACGAGAATCCCATCGACTGCATGGAAGCGGGCAAGCTGAGAGAAGACTTGTTCTACCGTCTCAGCGTGGTACAACTGACCCTGCCGCTGCTGAAAGAACGGATTAACGATCTGTTTTTTCTCGTCAACCATTTCATCAGTGAATACAACAAAAAAATGCACCGCAGCATTATCGGCATCGATGAGACGGTGGAAGACATCTTCCGCAGCTATGATTGGCCAGGCAACGTCAGAGAGTTGAAAAACGTCATCGAAGGGGCTTTTAACGTGACCACCTCTGGCTTCATCCAGAAAAAGGATCTGCCGGAGTACCTGCTCAATGCCATCGAGCGAAGCCAGTACAGCCCACAGACTGACAGCGTCATCGATCTGGACGATCCTGACTTTTCGCTGAACAAAACCATGGAAGACTTTGAAAAGGAATTGATCGCCCGTGCCCTGAGCGAAAGCCGCAGCTTATCTGCTGCCGCCAGGAGGCTGAAAATCTCCAAGCAGACCCTGAGCTACAAGATGAACAAATATAACTTGGATTAAAAATGTCAAAATTTTATGACGAAGTAGTACGATTTTTTTGACATCCTTCATATGGAAAGCCCGAAACCGCTGAAAAAGCGGTTTTTCTTTTTGGCACGGCTTTTGCTCTTTATAATGGCAGAGTAAAAGTTTGGAGGCGATAGAAATGAATGAAGAGAAAAAGAAGCTGGACATCGACGCGATTCCGGGAGAACGATGGTTTCCCAAGGAAACCACTTTTGAAGAGGACATGAATCAATATTGGGGAGACTGGGGCGTCTCATCTGAGGTGGATACCTTGAAAGCAGTTTTGCTGAGACGGCCGGGTAAGGAGGTAGAACACTTTGACGCTGAGGAATACCGCTTTGCTGATGTACCCGTAGATGTGGAACTGATGCGCAGACAACACGATGCCGTGGCACAGATCTACAGGGAGCACGGGGTAAAGGTATACTATGTGGAGGAACAGCGGGAGGACAGGCCCAACGCTGTATTCTGTCGGGACCTGATGTTCATGACCCCGGAGGGCGCCATCATCACCAGACCGGGCATGGCGGCAAGAAGAGGCGAAGAACGGTATATCGCTAAGGCGCTGGCAGACCTGGGGGTGCCTATCGTAAGAACCATCAACGGCGACGGCATGTTCGAAGGCGCCAACGCCATGTGGGTAGACCGGAAAACGGTAGTCCTCTCAACAGGCAGCCGATGCAACCGCAGTGGTTATGAACAGGTGGAGACCGAGCTGCGCCGCATGGGCGTTACAGAAGTCATTCACATGCAGCAGCCCTACAGCAACATTCACATCGACGGCCTGATGAATGCTGCCAGCAATGACGTGGTCATGGTCCACGCTTCCCAGGTGCCTTACGACGTGCTGGACGTGCTGAAGAGGAAAGGCTACAAGATTCTGGAGGCGCCGTCTACGACGGAGGTGAGAGAAACCTTCGGCTGTAACTTCGTGGCGCTGGAGCCGGGGCTGGTTTTGATGCCGGAGGGAAATCCCCGCTGTCAGGCACTCCTTGAAGAAAACGACATTAAAGTGCTGACGGCAGATGTTTCGGAAATCATGAAAGGCAGGGGCGCGCTGCACTGTATCACTGCATTTTTGAAGAGAGGTTAGAAGGATGGAAAAAAGAAGAGATATTGATGCGATTCCGGGCGAAAAATGGTTCCCTAAGGAATCATCCATCATCGACGATATGAAGGATCTATGGGGAGACTGGGGTGTATGCTCTGAAGTTGACCCGCTGGAGGCGGTTTTGATGCGCAGGCCGGGAAAGGAAATTGAAAATTTTGACTGGCAGGCCGCCAGATTCAAGGAAGCCATTGATCCCGTGCGGTTTCGGGCACAGCACGATGCCTTGGCGGACATCTACCGTGCTCACGGCGTCAGGGTCCACTACATAGAGGAACAGCGGGAGGACAAGCCCAACGCCCTATTCTGCAGAGACCTGGTTCTGATGACGCCGGAGGGAGCCATCGTGACCAGACCGGCTATGGAGGCGCGCCGCGGAGAGGAACGTTATGCGGCAAAAGCGCTGGCTGACTTGGGGGTTCCCATCATCCGCACCATCTGCGGTGATGCCACCTTTGAGGGCGCCATGGTCATGTGGGTAGACCGCAGAACCGCAATTCTGGCTTCGGGGGTCAGAACCAACCGCAGCGGATATGAGATGGTTGAATACGAACTCCGCCGCATGGGTGTTACAGAAATCCTGCACATGCAGGTGCCTTATGGCCACGCCCACATCGACGGCAACCTCAACTTTGCCAGCCATGATGTAGCCATGATTCACGCATCACAGGTGCCTTATGACGTCTGTGACGCCCTGAAGAAAAAGGGAATCAAGCTGCTGGAGTGCCCGTCGCAGATGGAGGCGAAGCAGTCCTTTGCCATCAACTTCGTGGCCCTCGCGCCGGGCAAGATCGTCATGCCGGCAGGGAATCCGCGCAGCCAGGAGCTGCTGGAGAAAAATGGGATAGAGGTCATCCCGGTAGAATTCGATGAAGTGATGAAAGGGTTCGGTGCTATTCACTGCTGCACCGCATTCCTGAAGAGAGGATGAGGTGGAAACTATGGATTTTGGTATTTTGTCAATATTGCCGCCATTGCTTGCAATTGTACTTGCATTTATTACAAAGAACGTTTTGTTATCACTGATTGCGGCGGTATTTGTCGGAGCGACTATGATCGCGGGTAATCCCATTGTGGGATTTGTAGATATCTTTGGCAATTATATGATTCCCAAAATTGCTGACCCGTGGAATGCCGGAGTCATCGCCATGACGTTGTTTGTGGGCTGTTTTTCTGTCATGCTGGAGCGGGGCGGCGGCGCCTGGGCTTTTGGACAAGCAGTCAAAGACAAGATCACGACGAGAAAACAGGGACAGATCGCAGGCTGGATGGGAGGACTGATGATTTTCTTCAGCGACTCATCCAACTCCGTTATCGTAGGACCGATTCTGCGGGCTGTTACAGACAGGCTGAAAATCTCCAGGGAGAAGCTGGCTTACATCTGCGACTCCACGGCATCCTCTGTGCCGCTGCTCCTGCCGATTACGGGCTGGGGCGCACTGGTTATGGGGATTTACAAAGAAAGTCTGCCTGTAGGTACAAACCTGGTTGACGTGTTTGTCAAATCCGTTCCTTTTAATCTGTATACCATTACCATTATTTTGATGGTTCTCGTTGTTGCGGTAACCGGCTGGGATTTCGGGCCGATGAGAAGGGCGGAAATCAGAGCACGCAAGCTGGGAAAACTGATTGCAGACGATGCCCATATTAAAAAAACAGGAGCATTTCAACTGAAAGAAGGCGCGCATCCTACAGCTTGGGGCTTGATTGTGCCGCTGATCGTTCTGATCGGCGTCCTCTTTGCCACCATGTATTACACAGGTCCAAAGGGCGAGGGCTTTATGAACACCATCACTAACAGCGATACCATGCTGTGCCTGACTGTGGCATTTTTCTCAGCCGCTTTGGTAGGTGTATTGATCGCCATGAAAAACAAAGTCCTCACCTTTAAGGAGGGGTATCAGGTATTCATTGATGGATTCCAGCAGATGATCGAGGCGATCTTGATTTTGATCTTCGCATGGTGTATCGGCGGCGTCACCTCTGACGTGGGTGCGGCGGACTATATCGTAGAGGCGACACGAGGCTTTATGACACCGGGAATCATGTTCATCTCCTTGTTTATAACGGCATGCATCACATCCTTTGCAACGGGATCGAGCTGGGGTTCTTTCGCCATTTTTCTGCCGATTGCCATTCCTTTGGCACTGGCAAATGATGTATCCATCTATCCGGCTATCGGAGCCAGCTTAGCGGGCAGCCTGTTTGGAGACCATTGCTCACCGATCAGCGATTCGACGATTTTGGCGTCTCTTGGCGCATCCTGTGATCATCTGGCTCACGTGAGAACCCAGCTGCCTTATGCGATGCTTGCGGCCCTGGCTTCCATCGCAGGATTTGTCACAGCGGCGATCACCATGAACGGTTTTATATCCCTGGCGGTAAGCATCGTCTGCATGGTAGTATTCCTTTACATCATGAACCGTGTGGACAAAGGGAGACATCCGGACAGCGAAATAACGGAATAGAAGCTTTAAATACTTGCAAAATCAAAACTGCCAATACTCGCATAGGACTATTGGCAGTTTTTGCGTGCAGTGGGGTTTGTAACGCGTTCATATTATTCGGAACAATACCTGGTTTTGTTCGGAATAATGTTGCATTTGTTCCGAATAAAGGGTATAATAGAAAGAAAAACGGGAGGTGCTTCATGAAGAAGATGATGAGCTGCCAGGAGGCGGCATGGCGCTGGGGAATTTCTGACCGCCGAGTGTCCAAGCTCTGTGCGGAAGGACGCATTCCGGACGCACACAAAGAAGGCAGGAGATGGCTGCTGCCTGCGAACACGCCAAAGCCGTCGGACCTGCGCATCAAAGATGCACTCTATGTCAAGGAGCCTACGCTGGCGTACAGGGCCAAGCGACCGCTGCCTATCGGCGTATCCGATTATTGCAGAGCTTCGACGAGCTACTATTACGTCGACAAGACACTGATGATCAGGGATCTGCTTGATGAACAACCGGCGATATCGCTGTTTACACGTCCGCGCCGTTTTGGCAAAACGCTGAATATGGACATGCTCCGCGTATTTTTCGAAAATACAGAGGAAGATACTTCCGTTTATTTCAGGGACAAGGCAATCTGGCGGTGCGGAGAGAGATACAGACAGCATCAGGGGAAATATCCGGTTATCTTTTTCACTTTCAAAGACATCAAGTTCGCAACCTGGGAAGAATGCCTCCAGATCATCGGACTGCTTTTTCAAGAAGAGTTCGGCCGGCATATGGAGCTTCTCGAGAGCGACCGCTGCAGCGACTTTGAGAAGTCTTATTTCCGGAAGGTTCTTGCCCTGGAAGCAGGCAGTGCGGAATTAACCAGGGCACTTTCTAAGTTATCCAAGATGCTGGACGATCACTACGGCGTTCCGCCGATTCTGATCATCGACGAGTACGATACGCCGATTCAGCAGGGCCATGTGAGGGGATATTACGATCAGGTGATGACCTTCATGCGAAACTTCTTTTCGGATGGTCTCAAGGACAACACGCATCTCTCCTACGGCTTCCTGACCGGCATATTGCGCGTGGCAAAGGAGAGCATCTTCAGCGGTCTCAACAATCTGAATGTGAATTCCATCCTTGAGGAACGATATGGGGAGTATTTCGGCTTCACACCGGAAGAAGTCAGGGAGATGTGCAGGTATTACGGCGTGCCGGAAAAATATGAAGAAATCTGCGATTGGTATGATGGCTATCGCTTTGGAAACAGCGATATCTTCAACCCGTGGTCCGTGATCAATTACTTCAATCGAAAATGTGAGCCGCAGGCATTCTGGCTGTCTACCAGCAGCAACGATATCATTAGAGAAATTTTGCAGGCTGCTACACCGGAAATCCGCGCCAAACTGTCAGATCTGATGCTGGGCAAAACGGTTCTGACACCGGTGGACATCAGCATCATTTACCCGCAGATCAGAAAGAATCCGGCATCGGTCTACAGCTTCTTGCTGCTGACTGGATACCTAAAAATCGTAAAAAGGGAGCGGCAGTTTGATGAATCATATATATATCATGTCGCCCTGCCTAACAAAGAAATCAAACTGGCATACAGCAAAGAGATCCTCGCGGAGATGGAGGAAATCGTGTCATACGGTACAGTTTCTGCCATACAGGAAGCCCTGTATATGGGAGATAGCAGATTGCTTCAGGAGGAATTGCAAAAGTTTTTAATGAGAACGGTGAGTTTTTACGATACGGCAGCCGAGAGTTTTTATCACGGGCTGCTCCTGGGGTTGTTTGCCGTGCTGGCAGGATATTATGTGATCAGCTCTAACCGGGAATCCGGCATGGGACGTTATGATATCCAATTGATGCCGCGGAAAGAGGGGATGCCGGGCATTCTCATGGAACTGAAAACGGCGCCTAAGGGGAGCAGCACGGAGCAGCTCCAAAGGCTGGCAGCAGAAGCCGTCGACCAAATCAAAAACTGCAGCTATGAGACAGAGCTGCAGCATCAGGGCGTTAATCAAATTGTCAGGTACGGCACGGCCTTTTGCGGCAAGCAGGTAGAGATCGTGGTGGACGCATCCTGAGACAGGACGCGCCCGGGTTCGCTTCGGCGTGGCTACACCAGTCCGTTGTTTACCAAAAACCTGGCGGCGTTAACCTCATCTTTTAGGATGCGGCGGGCATATTTCGTGAGAAAGATGCTGTCATCGCCCTTGGCGCGCAGACTATCTGCGATGAACAACGTGACTGTTTTGCGGTTGGCGATCTTGAGGATATCTTTGATTTTGCCTAAAGAGGCGAGAGATTTCAGCGAGGAGAGAGACATGTCGATGTCCAGATCCATGTCGTCACCTGCGGAGATCACTGCCTGCTCTAACGCCTCAAGAAAACAATCCTTTCGATACAAAATCAGCGGATCCAATTCGAATATTTTGGCTGCCTCATCGGCTTGCTTTAGCGTGCGCTTATCAAACTCGTTTTTAGCGAAGGTATAATAGCCGCCATCATAAATTTCGAAGGTCTTCATGGCATCCAGATAGCCGATGCGGAGGATTCTTTTCGTATTGGCATGGTCAAAGACGAGAAAATCGCCTAAATCCCATTTGCTTTTGATGAAAGTCAGGTTTGGAACTTCTTCCAGTTCCTCCGGTCTGAAACGTCCGATGGCATCCAGGTAGACGGCGATGACTTCTGTAGCGCCTTTTTCTAAAGCCATGGGTACGGGCAGATTATCTTCATAGCCGCCGTCAATAAAGTCTTTCCCGTCGATTTCGTGGGTCTGCACTGCCGGAAAGGCCGATGCGCTGGCAGTGATGTAATCGTAAAGCTTGCCTTTGGGAATATCCTCTTTCCAGACATAGTAAGGCTTCATGGCAGGGAATTCTACTGTCAGCAGGCCGTAATCAATAGGAGAATTTCGGATGGCGTCCTCGTCGATATATTCTCTCATCATATTCTGCATCCCGGTGGAGCCGGCGCCGCCTTTGACGACAAACTCTTTGGCAAAGTCCTGGATCTGAGCGTCTGCGTCGACGTCAAAGATCATGTCTGTTGCCATTTCCCGCCAGAGATTCGCTGTTTTCACCACATCGCCCTGAACCACCATGGCGCCGTTGATGGCGCCGACGGAAACACCGACGACGATGTCAATCTTGATTCCAAGTTCTTCCAAAGCCTGCCATACACCGCACTGATACGCGCCGCGGGAGCCGCCGCCGCTCAAAACTAATGCAATTTTTCTCTTATTCATCTACACAATCCCCCTCGATTTATGATATACTATAATATCATACCCTGAAAAGGAGGTAAATGACAAGATGGATGAAAGATTAAAAAAAGTAATCGACGAAAGCGAAAATATCGTTTTCTTTGGCGGTGCTGGTGTATCTACAGAGAGCAATATACCTGATTTCCGCTCTGAGAGCGGTTTATACCACGCGCAGCAGAAATATGGACATTCACCGGAAACCATGCTGTCACACACATTTTATAAGAATAACACGGAGCTTTTTTTCAAATATTATAAGGAGAACCTCATCTACCCTGACGCACAGCCCAACGACGCGCACAAAGCGTTGGCCAAGCTGGAGGAAATGGGTAAGTTGAAGGCAGTGATCACACAGAATATCGATGGGCTTCACCAGAAAGCCGGCAGCAAAAAGGTGTACGAGCTTCACGGCAGCGTGCTTCGCAACTACTGCGAGCGGTGCGGCAAATTCTATGACGCAGAATACATCATGGACGAGTCCCACTGTAAAAACGGTATTCCTCACTGCGACTGCGGCGGTACCATCAAGCCAGACGTAGTCCTCTACGAGGAGATGCTGAACGAAGATTGCATCCAAGGAGCGGTAGAGGCTATTTCAAAAGCAGATACCATGATCATCGGCGGCACTTCCCTGGTAGTTTATCCGGCGGCGGGCCTGATCAATTACTTCCAAGGCAAGAATCTGGTACTGATCAATAAGACAGAGACGCCTTATGACAGCAGGGCCAGCCTGGTGATCTATGATTCCATCGGAAAGGTTATGAGATTAGAATGAATATTTTAGTAGTCAATGATGACGGCATCAAAGC
>UMIU01028306.1_pt1 | contig 9768 bp, 10 predicted proteins | sample 1965871 | NCBI WGS metagenome assembly UMIU01 (sample SAMEA4836132, study PRJEB28245) | human gut metagenome | biome: gut microbiome; material: fecal sample | place: Denmark | collected 2008
CTAAATCAGCAATTAATCCAGATCTTCCTCTGCCCAGTCGTCAGTTGACCATTCTTCATCCGGCCAATCCTCGTTGACAAAGATTTTCTTCATGATTCTATCCATGCCGATGACAAGGGTGGTTCCTGCCACAAAGCCGACACCCAAAATAGCAAGTGCTGCTTTTGCCGCAGTTGAAGGCCCCTGATTTCTGCCTTTGTCTGCCTTATTCGGCTCTAATTTGTTATCTTTATTTTTTCCCATTTCCACTTCCTCCTTTGTAATCGCAAAACGTTTTTAATATGACCTGGTATTGATATACTCTACAATTAAATTGGCAGCCTGTTCTTCTGATATGTAGCTGCTGTTGATCGCCAGGTTATAATTTGAAAAATGACCCCATTTCTGGCAAGTGTGATAGTTGTAATAATTTGCTCTTGCCTTATCGTAGGTCAATACAGTTTCTTTTGCCTTTTCCGCCGGAATGCCATATGTGTCTATACAGCGTTTGATACGATCTTCCAGCTCTGCATAGATAAAAATGTTGGTGACGCCCGGCATATCTTTGAGGATATAATCCGCACATCTGCCGACGATGACGCCTTCTCCCGTATCTCCAATCTGATTGATGACATCAAACTGGGTAATGAACAGTTTCTCGTTGACCGAAACCGGTTCGCTCATCATGCCTTCGCCAAAGTTCATTGCCGAAGACAGACTGTAGGAAAAACTGCTCTTTGCTCTAAGCTCCGCTGTCTCCACGATTTCTCTGGACAGCCCGCTCTTCTCTACGGCCATATCGATTATTTCTTTATCATAAAATGGAACACCCAGTTTCTCGGCAATGAGGCGTCCGATGATCCTTCCGCCACTGCCATATTCTCTGCTTATTGTAACTAGTTTCTTCATAAAAACACCCTTTCTATTTTTCTCTGACCTTCCCCCTTATGCATATTATATATCAAAATGCGCCTAAAGTGAATGGAAATTATGTTAAAATATTTTAGAAATCAAAAATAAAAACCGCCGTCATCGGTATCTAATAGATATATAGACAAAAAGGAGGCGCATATGACAGAGGAACAATTTGCTCTTCACATAGAAGAAATCAAATACAAATTATATCGAACGGCCCTTTTGTATCTCGGTAACGAGACTTTGGCAGTGGATGCCGTAGACGAATCCGTATACAAAGCGCTTTGTTCGCTGAAGAAGCTGAGGCAGCCGGAATACTTCGACACCTGGATGATCAGAATTTTGATCAACGAGTGCTGCAGGGAATTGAAACGTCAAAAGCGCCGCGGCAGCTTTGAGGAGTTTCCGGAGACGGCAGAAGAAGATTTTGACCGGCTGCCACTGAAAGAAGCCATCGCAAAGCTGCCGAAGGACTTGAAGGAAGTCATTATTTTAAGATATTTTTCAGGCTATACCTTGGTGGAGACTGCGGAAATCCTGCAGATTCCTCAGGGAACGGCGGCCAGCCGGCAGCGCCGCGCTTTGTCGCTGCTCAGATTAGAATTAGAAGAGGAGGTGTCAAAATGAATCGCAGAGACGAATACGCCAAACTGCTGCAGGAGCTGGGTCAGCCGGCTGCCGCCTTAGATGGCGCCTTGCAGAGAGCGCAGGCAAGGCGAAAAAGGAGAAACTGGGTCGCAAAGCCATTGACCAGTTTTGCCGTCATATGTCTGACCTTCGTGCTGGCAGTCAACCTCTGCGCGCCAATTGCAGACGCCTGCTCCAAGATTCCTATCCTGAAAGAATTGGCACAGGCTGTGACCTTCTCCAATTCTCTCTCAGAGGCAGTGGATAACGAATACGTGCAGCCGGTGGATTTGAAAGAGAGCAAAAACGGTGTCTCAGTCTCCGTGGAATACTTGATCGTCGACCAGAAGCAGGTCAATATCTTCTTTCGGGTCGATTCAGAAAAATACAGCCATCTCGCCATAGATCCTAAGATCAAAAACGCAGACGGCGGCTTCCTCTCCTGCTCCTATTCACTCAACGGCTGGGATGTAGAGAATGGAAGCCTACAGAGTATCACTGTGGATTTTACAGACCGGGATGTGCCGGATGCCATGGAGATGATATTAAAGCTGTACGACGAGGATGCACCTAAGGACACACCTGTGGAAGATCCTGAGTTTCCGGATGCGACTTATGACCCGCCTCCATATATATCCGTCTTTCAGTTTCAGTTACATTTTGATCCTGCATTCACCGCCACAGGAAAGAAGATACCTGTCGATAAAACCGTGATGCTGGACGGTAAGAAGGTCACTTTTACAGATATCGAAATCTACCCGACGCACATGCGCATCGACGTCAAAACCGATACGTCCAATACCGCCTATCTGACCTATCTGGATCTCTACATTTTAGCTGACGGCAGCAAAAAATTCAAGCCCGCAACAAACGGGATGACGGCTGTGGGAAGTACGGAGTCCATGGAGATGGATTCCTATTACTGCGACAGCACCTATTTTCAGAAGGCAGAAAAGCTTTCCATCGTCGTCACCGGCGCCCGCTGGCTCGACAAAGACCACTACCGATATCACGTAGACCTACGCACTGGCAAGTCGGAGAAACTGCCATATGGAATCAAAATTCTCTCGACCAAGCAGAAGGATAACCGCTGGAAGATCAGATTTGACAATACTAAAATGCCAGCAGAGCAGTGGATCAGTCATATCTGTGACAGCAACGGGAAGATATACGATATCAACATGCGGGATTCCCTGGGCAGCATCTACTTCGAAGATTATCCCGAAGAGGAAGCCTGGATCGTGCCTTATTATAACCGGGATTGGAAGCCCGATTCGCCAGTAAAGGTGGGAATCAACTAAGAAGCAAGAGGAACAGTCCGGTCTGCACCATCTGCAGAACTGGATAAAATGTAGCGGCAGCCTGCGAGATTTCTAACACGGCCAAGAGTTTACCCTGCCTAGTTGAACATTTTCTGAATGCGATGGGGCAGGGTAGGCATGACCGTGTCGCTAAACAGAGCGTAAAGACCTGCAAGCAACAATGCGCCAATAACAACCGCAATCAAAATTTTTACGGCTTTTCTGAACCTTGAATGTACACCGTTTTTCTCCGCCGTCCATATAATCTCATCAAATCCTTTCACCTGATCCCGATCAAATACAATCCATGGTTCCGGTATTGTGATTCCTTACCGACAAGCTCCAGAGTTCTTTTTACCAGTTCCACCGTCTTGGCCTTCTCCACCTTGATAATCAGCCGGTCTTTCCTCTTGCCGGCCCTGCGGTCGCTGGGCTTTCCTCCACTCTTATTCGCCATCCGCACTCCTCCCCTTTAGCATTTCCATAGGCCGGAGCGCAGGGATAGCGCCATAGCTGCCCGTCAGGTAATTCTTTGCCAGCGCTTCATCACGGCGTACCTTGTTTCCGTTTTCATCCTTAAAATCAGCAAGGGAGTACAAATCGGAAACTCCATTCTGATTCTTGTCCACCAGCCATATCTCATCCCGGCGCAACAACTCATTGGATAACTGCCAGATGTCATGTGTGGTAAAAATCATCTGTGCATGGTTGGTATTGATTTCCGGCGACAAAAAAGTCAATATGATATTTCTAACCAATAACGGATGAAGTCTTGCATTCAGTTCATCTACAAACAAGGTTCCGCCAGTATCAAGCACCTCTTTCAAAGAGGGATATAAGGCAAACATCTTCAACGTTCCACCGGATTCACTTTTCAAAGGTATAGATTCAAATTCATCACAATCCGCCATCTTATGCAGTGCATCAATCTTATAACTCAGATCGGACTCTTTTTCGATTTCCCTCTGAACTTCCTCCACTTTAAAATCACGAATGGCATTATCAAATGATGCAAAATAATTCACCACATTGCTCTGTATTTTCCTGCTTGTGGTAAAACCTTTCGGCAGCACCTGGGAACGGAAAAAGTTCTCTGCGGGATTTCCGAAGTCCACAACCTCGTTATTCAGAAACCAGTCCCTTACCTTTTTCAGTTTCGATATCTTCAGCTTTGCCCCTAGCGATACAATCAAAGTCTCCTTTTCCAATGCGACCTTTATATTTTCAATGCTGCTCTTCGGCAACCCGTTTCCTTCCAGTTCTTCTCCCTTTTTTCGGTAGAAAATAGTCTTATACTTGTTTCTCGCAGTCTTGGCCTTAGAATAAAACCATTCCTCTACCACTTCGTCATTCTGCAGCGCAAACCCATACTGATAAATTCTCCCAGTATTCTCCGAATTATCAACAAAGAACACCTCAAAGGTTGATTCCTCACTCCTGCTCTTGCTGTCAAACAAAAACGGGCTTACCCTGATGTAATCCGAATCTGCTTTTTGCCTGCTGTCGCTTTCACCGCCAAACTTAAAGGATTCCTCCACATAATAGCTCATAAATCTAAAAGCATCGTAAATGTTAGACTTTCCACTGGCATTTGCACCATAAATGGCCGCAACCTTTAGCAGCTTATCATTTGCCATCTCCACCACATGATCTTCATGCTCCGTTATCTTTGTAGCCGACAAATCCAGGGATACCTCATCCCAGAAGGATCTAAAATTTTTAAAGTTAAACTGTATCAGCATGGTACTCTCCTTTATTTCACACTCTTTTACGCTCTTACTCTTATTATATGCCTTTTTCTCGATAAATCAACATCTATTTTCATTTATTCTGTATTTATATGTATATTTTTATTCCCTTAAAATGAAAATCCCCTAACCTGCCCGCCAAAAAAACAGGAGCAGCTCCCCCTGGGGCATTGCTCCTGTTTCATCTATATCAACCAAATCTTACACTGCTTCTTCTGCCTCTTCAAACTGCGAATTGTACAGATCTGCATAGAATCCGTTCTGCGCCAGCAGCTCTTCGTGGCTGCCCTGTTCGATGATGTCTCCATCCTTCATGACCAGAATCAGATCTGCATTTCTGATCGTAGACAACCTGTGGGCGATGATAAAGCTGGTTCTGCCCTCCATCAGATTATCCATGGCCTTCTGGATTCGCTCTTCTGTACGAGTATCTACCGAAGAAGTGGCTTCATCCAGAATCAGCACCCTGTTATCCGCCAAAATCGCTCTGGCGATGGTCAGCAATTGTTTCTGCCCCTGAGATACGTTGGAAGCATCCTCGTTGAGTTCCATATCGTAGCCGCCCGGCAGCGTCCTGATGAAGTGATCCGCATAAGCCGCATCTGCCGCCTTCATGACCTCTTCATCTGTAGCATCCAGTCTGCCGTAGCGGATATTCTCCATGATGCTGCCCTTGAACAACCAGGTATCCTGCAGAACCATGCCGAAGTAATCACGCAGCTCCTGTCGGTTAAATTGCCGGATGTCGTGACCGTCCAAGGTGATGCTGCCCTCTTGCACGTCGTAGAAACGCATCAGCAGTTTCACAATCGTAGTCTTGCCTGCGCCAGTCGGTCCTACAATGGCGATTTTCTGCCCCGGTTTCACGTCTGCACTGAAATCTTTGATGATGACCTGCTCAGGATCATAACCGAACCGGACGTGGTCAAATTTGACGGCGCCTTGCGGGTTCTCCAGATGAACAGCGTTCACAACCGTCTGATCCTCTTCCTCTTCTGCCAGGAATTCAAATACTCGCTCCGATGCCGCCGTCATGGACTGCACCTGGTTGATAACCTGGGCGATCTGCTGAATCGGCTGGGTAAAGTTCTTTACGTACTGAATAAAAGCCTGGATGTCACCGATACCGATGGTTCCCTTGATAGCGAGAATTCCGCCGGAAATTGCAACACCCACATATCCCAGATTACCCACGAACATCATAATTGGGTGCATCATGCCCGACAGAAACTGAGACTTCCACGCCGAATTGTACAGCGTCTTGTTCGTCTCGTTGAAAGTATCAATGGTTTCTTCTTCTTTATTGAAAGCTTTGATGACCAGATGGCCCGCAAAAGTCTCTTCTACCTGACCGTTGATCACGCCCAGATACTTCTGCTGAGAGCGGAAATGCTTCTGCGAAAACTTGACGACCACAGACATCAAAATCGCCGAAATCGGCAGGATGACAAAGGCGATCAGCGTCATCAAAGGCGAAATGGTCAGCATCATGACGATGACACCGATGATGGTCGCCGTGGAGGTGATGATCTGCGTCACACTTTGATTGAGTCCCTGCCCCAGAGTATCAACGTCGTTGGTGATTCTCGAAAGCACTTCGCCGTAAGTTCTGCTCTCGAAATATTTCATCGGCATACGGTTGATTTTCTCTGAAATCTCCTTACGCATGCGGTAACAGATCTTCTGCGTCACGCCCGTCATGATCCAGCCCTGGACAAAGGTAAATACCGCGCTGGCAAGATACAGCCCCAGGGTGAACAGCAGAATCTGCAGAATCCGGTCAAAGTCAATGCCGCCGGTGCCGCCGATCTTCCGCATCAGGCCCTCTGCCAGTTCTGTAGTGGCGCGGCCCATGACCTTGGGTCCCATGACGTTAAATACGGTAGATGCCGCCGCAAAGATGATGACGATCAAAATCGCAAATTTATACTTACCGATGTAAGCCAGCAGCTTCTTAAATGAACCCTTGAAGTCTTTTGCTTTTTCGCCAGGCATCATGCCCTTGCCGGGTCCTCCCATGGGTCCCCGCGGACGCCTTCTTGGCATTTTAAAGTCATGTTCTCTTTCGCTCATACTAGCTCACCTCCTCTTCTATCCCAAGTTCCTTCGCAGAGAGCTGTGATTTTGCAATCTGCTGGTACACTTCACAATTTGCAAGTAGTTCTTCGTGAGTCCCCTTGCCTACGATTTCTCCATCATCTAATACCAGAATCTGGTCCGCGTGGAGAATGGTGCTGATTCTCTGCGCAACGATGATTTCTGTGCAGCCCGCCACCTTTGTGTCCAGAGCCTTTCTCAGTTTGGCGTCGGTTTTCATGTCCAGTGCGGAAAAGCTGTCGTCAAAGACAAATACCTGCGGTTCCTTGGCGATGGCTCTGGCGATGGCAAGTCTCTGCTTCTGCCCGCCGGACACGTTGCTTCCCCCCTGAGAGATATAGCTGTCGTATTTTTCATCCTTCTCTTCGATGAAGTCATCAGCCTGTGCGATTTCAGCCGCAGAACGTATCTGCGCGTCAGATGCATCTTTGTTGCCAAAACGCAGGTTGCTGGCAATGGTACCTGAGAAGAGAACGCCCTTCTGCGGGACAAAACCGACCTCATCACGCAGCTTTTTCATAGAAATGTTTCTGATATCCGCGCCATCTAATGTGATGCTTCCCGAAGTGACATCATAAAAACGCGGAATCAAGTTAACCAAGGTACTCTTGCCCGAACCAGTGCTTCCGATGATGGCAGTCACTTTGCCAGGCTCCGCCCTGAAGCTGATGTCGTGGAGGACATCTTCTTTGGCGTTTGGATACTTGAAGCAGACATTGGAGAATTCCAAAACACCTTTTGTTTCTGCGATTTCTTTTGGTTCTGCCGGATCTTCTATAGACGAATGGGTTCTGATGACCTCGTCGATACGATCAGCCGCAACACCTGCTCTCGGCAGCATGATGGACATCATCGTCAGCATCAGGAAGGCCATGACGATCTGCATGGAATAGGTGATGAACGCCGTCATCGCGCCGACCTGCAGATCACCCGCATCAATTCTGTGAGCAGAGACCCACATGATCAGGATGACCACGCAGTTCATGATCATCATCATGCCCGGCATCATAAACGTCATGACACGGTTGGTAAAGAGCTGGGTTTTCTTCAGGTTCTGGTTTGCCTCGTCAAAACGCTGTTCTTCTGTCTGCTCTCTGCCAAAGGCGCGGATGACGGAAAGTCCGGTCAGAATCTCTCTGGAAACCAGGTTTAAGCCGTCCACCAGCTTCTGCATGATCTTGAACTTCGGCATGGTGATGGAAACCAGAATTCCCACAAAGCCCATGATGACTACGACAGCCAGTGCGATGATCCATTCCATTCGTGCACCGGTCTGTGCCACTTTATAAACGCCGCCAAGTCCGATAATCGGTGCATAGAGCACGATACGGAGCATCATCGCCGTTACCATCTGAATCTGCTGTACGTCATTGGTGCTCCTTGTAATCAGCGACGCGGTAGAGAATTTATCCATCTCCGCATTGGAGAAACCGACCACATTGCGGAAGACTTTCCCCCTGACATCCCGACCCACGCCGGCGCCGACTCTGGCAGCCAGGAAGGATACTAAAATTGCCGCCGCCAGCATCAGCAATGCCATCATGAACATCTTCAGTCCTTCGGACCAGAGATAGCTCACTTGCATATCGTCCACATCAAGACCGGCGGCTTCGTTGCAGGAGACCGCGTAAGCCACGCCCATGGAGTGGAGAGTTTCTGCACCTGTTGTAGAGATCATATCCTCCATGGACTTTCTCGACTCTTTCTGCATAGAAGCGTCAATCTGACCGCTTGCGATCATCTTTTCCATCAAAGGCCGCATATCTACATACGCAGCCATGTTGCCCTCTTCATCCTCAGCCTTGAAGCTGTCGATCTCTGTGTGCATCAGCTTTTCGATATCGCTGATGGACATCTCGTCAATCTGCGCAGCCATCGGTGCTGTCTGCGGATTTTTTTCCATAGTCTCTTTTATGGTATCTTTGAAATCAGCCTCGCTCATATGGCCCAGCTGATAGGTCAGAACGATGGATGTCAGCAGTTTGTCATCCAAATCATCCAGTTCCTTTTCGTCAGTTACGTTCAGGTGATAGAGATCACCCTCTTCTGTGTAAGCACTCTGCCAGAGATCTTTCTCATCGTCGTTCATGAAGATCTGCGCCTCCCTGAACTCCTTTGATGTGATTTTCTCTGGCGTGATATGCTCTACGCCCCCGTTCTGAATTCCTACATCTATAATGTCCGATGTATACTGTGGCAGTGACAGGTCACAATAGGCCTGCACCACCAGCAGCAGTACGATCAGAATGATAGTTTTCCAGTAGGGAATCAGATTCTTAAATATTCTCTTCATTTTCTGTCTCTCCCTTCTTGCCCTTATATCTGCGAAGCGCGACTTCCTTTTCGGCGGTGTCGAGAAATTCTCTCAAGAAAGAGTTGAGCTTCTTCATGTTCTCGTCTCCCATCCGCCCGAAGACCGCGTCTGCAAAATCGTTCATGATTGCGTCTGTCTCACGAAGCACCGCATTACCTGCATCTGTCACTTCCACATAGGTGTTGCGGCGGTCGTTCCGGTCAACAGATCTGATAATATATCCCTTCTGTTCCAAAGAGCGAAGGCTTCTGGAAACTGCCGGCGCCGGTACGTTCTTGCACCTGACCACGGTAGATACCTTTACGCCCTTACCCCTGCTGTGTTCACTGCAGTAATCAATCATCTTGAGAATACCAAAATCTCCGTGATTGATGTCCGGCAGCATCGTGGATATATTCAATTTCCTAAAGGAAGTCATGATATCGAAAAATTCCCTTTGTTCTTCTTTCACCTCGTTCTCCTTTCGAAAACAGTTTTATCTGTCAATTCATATAATTCGTTAATTTTTATCGCATTTAATTATTAACAACGTTAATTATTATCAATATTGGATTATTGTAGCACCATGGGAGATTGATGTCAATAGGGTGATTGTACTTTTTTGCAGAAAAAACACATCAAAAGATTGAAGGCGTTCTAAAGAATCGCTTAAAAGAAGCGCGGGCAGAAAAACGTTTATCACAAAGCCAGCTTGCCGAAATGATAGGTGTATCGCGAAATAAAGGATTTTGTACATGCGCTGCCGCATCAACGCAGAAACGGCGTAAAGCATACTTTTCTCGATGCT
>UMIU01012253.1_pt1 | contig 9750 bp, 9 predicted proteins | sample 1965871 | NCBI WGS metagenome assembly UMIU01 (sample SAMEA4836132, study PRJEB28245) | human gut metagenome | biome: gut microbiome; material: fecal sample | place: Denmark | collected 2008
GATACCATTATGCTATATTAAACTTATTAGCTTAATTCACCGTACATTATACTATGCAAATATGCTTAAGTCAATCGAGTAAAGTTAAACAAAATAAATTAAGTTTCTATTGACAATACTAAACATATATGCTATATTCTCTGCAAAGAAACTGTTTGATTGGAGCGATTGCAATGGCGATAGGTGAACGCATACGGTACTTCCGCAACAAGCGCGGCTTGACTCAGAAGCAACTGGGTACGGCCGTGGGGTTTCCGGAGAAATCCGCGGACGTGAGGCTTGCCCAGTACGAGTCTGGGACGCGCTCGCCGAAGTCTGAGCTGACGAAGGCGCTTGCCGAGGTGCTGGACGTTTCTCCTGCGGCACTGTCCGTGCCAGACATCGACTCCTATGTAGGTCTTATGCATACGCTGTTCACGCTGGAGGACTTATACGGCCTGCGGATAAGCAGCGATGCCGGGGATATAACACTACGTATCGATTTGCGCGCCGGAAAAGACGCAGACAGACTCCATGAGATGCTTTGTGCCTGGGCAGAGCAGGCGGAGAAGCTCAAGGCTGGCGAGATAACACAAGACGTCTACGACGCCTGGCGCGACCACTATCCGCGACAGGACACGACGCAGAAGTGGTCGGGCGTGATCAGCAAGGAGCTGAGCGATATGCTGTTGGGCGGGGACAAATAAAAAAAGAGCTGACTGCTAGCATCAAATCAGTCAGCTCTTTTGTACAAACTTTATTTTGCTATACTCGCGGAATCCATGAATTGTGCTCATATCGTCAGAGAGATTGGCAACCGCTTAATTATCTCAATTTTACGTGCTGTTTCGTCGTAGATTGCGTCTCTAATATCAAAGCCTTTCAAGTCATAGCCAGCTTCCTTTATAGTTTTTAGAATCCTATATTTGTCTTCGAGTGATGTATTTATTCCAAAAATTACTCCTGTGAGGCATTCACGAGAATAGGGAATGAATTTAAAAGATTCACTATCTTCAAAGAAAGCGCCTGTAATCCTCAAACGGTATTCTTGCTCATAGTCCCATACAGTCATTTTGGTAAAATACGCTTTTAGATAATCGTTCCAATAAGTTTCACGCCAATTTTGATCATGATATACATTTAGAAAACGGCTTTTTATACCGTTGTATGAAACAAGCCATGAGCTAATCCACTCATATGTCAGTCCACCTAATGACTCAAAGAAATTTCGTTTAATTTTATTGTCGGTGTATTCTACAGGGGATACGTGCTCATTTGTGAAGTTTATGCCTTGACCCATTGAAGTGGTCATTAATCCCGCTTGTATTGGTATGCAATAATCGTTTCCATTATTTTTAGCCGAATAAATCAGGCAAACTCCTTTGTGATTACACGCATAATTTCCCCACATGACAGAGTTATTAGGAAAGGTCGAAAAGCAAACGACATAAGAGGGAGGAAATACAATCTCTTTTGCTCGTCGAACATAGAGTTCAGGAAAGTTCAGCCTGATTTTATTCCACTTTATACGTTGTGTATTATTACTGTCATCACGACTGAGTATGCTCAAGTCGGCATTTTCAATTGTATACCGTAATATTTGGTATGCATGGTTTGTTATCAAACTTAGCTGATCATCCAGAAATGACAAAATGAGAGGTTTTATCATCTCCGCTGTAATTATCTTAGGTTCAACTAAAGCAAGTTCATCCTTTTCAATAAGTTTCGTATCAATCATTCTTTTCCCACAAATATAGAATGCTTGCTCATGGACGAGTCGGAGAATGAGATTAAGTTGCGAACCAGAGACAATCAAGTTCAAGCTGGATAACTGTTCAATTATGTTGCGTACAAAATCAGTGTTTAGAAACTTCTCAGATACATAAATCAGTTCATCATGTATAGGTCGCTGACCCCAGGCGTTTATATTTAAAGGAACGGCATTTCTTGCAATCTGCGTTTCGTCGCCAGCTAATCTATAAATAGTTATACTCATATAGAGGCCAATTATGTAGTTTCTAAATAGGCCTGCCCATGCTGGCTCATCGCCTTGCCAATAGATGTCGACGTAACCTTCTATTGGGTCATTGAGCTCTGGAACCCCGCTAAACTTAAAAGTCCCTTTACTTATCTCGCTTAGCGCACTATCTATTGACCGGTAGTGATAAAGTTCCATATTATTGCCTTTCAAATGCTTGCACTGAGCTAGTATTTTTTAAACTGCCAACTTGTTGTGAGGATAGAGTTTGATTAATCCTAATATATTGTTGTAATATCTCTTCAACAGCTTTATCGCGCTCAATTGTATTATTCTTTGCTTGCTTTCTAAAGTTGACTATTAGAAGTACAATTCCTATAACCGCTGACAAAGAAAAAACTATCCATGCGATTTCGTTCACTGCTTCTGCTTTTATCGATCCCAAATTACGAAAATCTGAGGTCAATAATGTTAAAAATAATGTACCTGCTATTGATAAGAATACACCATAGAATTTGTGAAATTTTACAGCTTGAGCATCTTGCTGTGCACGCTCATAAGTGCGCAATAGAACATTATTAAGTTTTTCATCTGATAGGTGAATAACACTTTCTTTTACAACAATCCCAGGGTCGGCTTGGTTAATAATATTATTTGTCATTGCTATTTGCTCCCACATCCTTTAGTAACCCCAAACTTCCAAGCGCGAAAAACTCAATATGTCCACAGTTAGCGCAAACAAGCATACCTGATGGAATTGATGGTCCAATGTTGATGCTATTGGTTTCATCACCAATCAGAATTGAAGCAAACTTGTCAGTGGAAGTAAAGTTTTGTCCGCCACAATAAGGACATATTGGGACACCTCTCCCATGCATTTTGCGGTTCAGTGCATTAATAAAATTTTGAGGATTATACTTACTCATTTTTGAATTCCTTTCTTACTTAAGCCGCTCGCACAGCGGAAGCAGCTGTTCCAGTTTTTCTACAATGCGTTTTTGCTCGGCAAGGGGTGGGAGGGGGAATGCTATTTGAGACAGTATTTCTATATTAATGTTTTTTTGTGCTGTTGAACGAGACAGTTTATCAAGAATTGTTTTATAGCACATTAGTCCGTACATAAAAAACTCGTTCGACATAATAGGCTTATAGGCATTAAACCCCACTACACTATCTGGAAAACAAGAGTCAAAGTCTAAAATTGCAACGTCACCGATATTTGCTGCAATAGTAAGGCAAACTGTACCCGCTGGCCAGATTCTACTTTGCGCGACACCTTCTTGATTATACATGGTTGACCAACAAGAAATATGACCATTAGCTCTGGCAACGTCTCCAGTTTGAATAAATGGAAATGTTCCATTTATAAACAAATTTGGATCATTTCTTGGTCGTTTTTGAGATCGTCCTCGACTTAATTCACCAATTTGTTGCAGCCTTACCCACTTCCAACTCTCTGGAATATCAAATGGCTTCTCATCATCGGTGATTTCGGGCAGGGGCTTTTCCTTTTTGATCTTCTTTTCCGCAATCAGCCGCTGTTTTTCCTTTTGAATCTGGGCAAAGAGTTCCTCTGCGGTACCTTCTTCGGGGTGCTGTTCTACCAGCTTGCCCTGAATGGCGTGCTGCAAGAGGGATTTTTTCATATCCTCCGGGAAGCGGCTGTTGAACTGCTCCAGCTTGCTCCACGCCTGCTCGTAACGGTCGATATAGGGCAGCAGCTCCTCAATTTTGGCAACAATCCGCTTTTGCTCGGCAAGGGGGGGAAGAGGAACGACAAAATCAGTAATATATGATTCTTTTACATTGTTAATGTTTGTTCCCTGCGATAAATCTCGAATATGTTTTCGATAAAACTCGCTATCGAATAGGTATCGTATGTATTGAACCGCTGGCATATAAATCGGCCGACAAATTCGGAGAAATGCGCCAATCATTGTATTGGGATAGTCTTTATCAGCGTATGCAGCTTTTCCTATAACAGTTTTACTGCCTGTTGATGCGACAATTAGAATATCACCAAACCTTACTTGCTTTTCAGCATCGTTATAAATAGCAGGCAAAAACACGTCATCTTCAGCTAAAATGATCTTCATTGCCTGAATATTGCCGCCTCTTAAAATACGGATTCCTCTTGAACAAACATCGCCTTTTTTGTAAGAAACCCCTCCAATAACTCTAACCAATTCTCCGAGATGTACCCACTTCCAGCTCTCCGGAATATCAAAGGGCTTTTCGTCCTCGGTGATCTCAGACAGCGGCTTTTCCTTTTTGATTTTCTTCTCTGCAATCAGCCGCTGCTTTTCCTCCTGAATCCGTGAAAAAAGCTCCTCGGCTGTGCCTTCCTCGGGGCACTGCTCCACCAGCTTGCCCTGAATGGCAAGCTGCAAAATGCTATTCTTCAATTCCTGGGGAGTCATTCTGCCTTCCCTCCCAGCAGTTTCGTGATCTCAGCCAGCACTCTATCAATTTCCGCATTGAGCGACGCCCGCTGCTCCTCATACCGGTGAATCAGGTCCATCGGGGCCAGAATCTCTTCCTCCTCGTGGGGGTAGCCGCACTGGTCCAGATTGTAGCCCAGCTCCTCGGTGAGCTGCTGCACCGTGAACTTTTTCGCTTTGTCGAAGCCGTCCTCGCTGATCTCCTTGCGGTCATTCCACCAGTCCAGCACCGGCTGGAAATGCTCCAGCTTCATGGGCTTGGTTTTGGAAAAATGCTTGTACCCCTCCGGCATATCCAGACGATAGAACCAGGTCTCCTCAGTGGGGTGGGTGTTGTCAAAGAACAGGATATTGGTAGTGATGGAGGTATAGGGCGAGAACACACTGCCCGGTAGCCGGATAATGGTGTGGAGATTGAACTCCCGCAGCAGCTTCTTCTTGATATTAACCTTGGCATTGTCGGTGCCGAACAGGAAGCCGTCAGGCAATATTACCCCAGCGCGTCCGTTGTTTTTCTTTAACCGGTACATGATGACCGACATAAAGAGGTCGGCAGTCTCACTGCTGGCAAGATCATCCGGGAAATGATTTTTAACATCGGCTTTTTCGCTGCCGCCATAGGGAGGATTCATCAGAACCACATCGAATCGATCGTCATCGGTATAGTCCAGCACATCCCGCATCAGGGAATTTTCGTGATAAACGCGGGGAATATCCAGCCCGTGAAGCAGCAGATTGGTAATACACAGCATATAGGGAAACTGCTTTTTTTCGATGCCGTAGATGGAATTACTGTACTTTTCTGCGTCTGCGGTACTCTTGATACGCTTTTGCAGCTGATTGAGCCAGCTGATAATAAAGCCGCCCGTACCGCAGGCAAAGTCGGCCATAGTCTCGCCGATCTGAGGCTTTATCATCTGCGCCATGAAGTCGGTAACCGCGCGCGGCGTATAGAATTCACCGGCAGAACCGGCGCTTTGCAGTTCCTTAAGTATGGTCTCGTAAATTTCTCCGAAGGCGTGGCTCTCCTCATAGTCGCTGAAATCAATATCATCGATAACATTGATGACTTGACGCAGCAGGACGCCATCTTTCATGTATTGGTTGGCGTCAGAGAAGGTTGTCTGTACAATGGCTTTGCTGATAGGGGTAGTGGAATCAACCTTAATGCCGGGAATTAGAATTTTGCCTTCAACATCCTTCGCATCATTGCCTTTCAACACTGGGAACAGCGTATTGTTGACGAAATTCAGCAGCTTGTCCCCAGTTAGGGCAGTGCCGGATTTATCATCGTGAGCCCAGTTTCGCCAGCGACATGCCTCGGGAATGATAGATTGATAGGCCTCTTCCTCGAACTCCCAATCTTGTTCCTTCGCGTCGTATACCTTCAAAAACAGCATCCAAGCTATTTGTTCGATACGCTGCGCGTCGCCGTTGATGCCGGCATCATTGCGCATGATGTCTCGCAGCCGCTTTACAAACCCGGTTAAATTGCTCATTGTGATTTTTCCTCTTTATCTTCCATAGGTTTCGAACATATAATGTGCCCGCTCTTCTGTGAACTTCCATTCCTCAGGAATTTGATCTACAGTGCCGCTGCCGGCTGCGCGAGGGCCCCATTTGTGGTACTCATACAGTATCGTTTCACCGCGTCCACCTGCAGATGCATTCATCACTTCAGCGATATCGGCAGGGGAGGCCAGATACATACGAGGCATTTCGTCATCTGCTGTGCCTTGAAACTGCACCAAGCAAAAGATGGTCTTTTTATGGTGACTATCCAGCCACTTTCTAATGGCTTCGTGGTAATCGCAGCCTTTTTTATAGCTTTGGGTCAATCCCCATCCGCCATCCTGACTGCCTTTTACTGATATTTTCAGCATTTTATCACCAGAAGCGGCAATCAAATCGTACTCAGGCTGGTTTGCCCCATATTGAACAGATACGTCATATCTAAATCTTGCAAACTGGGCAGCAACAAACGCCTCAGCAGCAATTCCGACATGCCATGAGGACATTCTCTTCATCTTATCCAACCTCGTCTGCATAGATGGCCTGTTCCAGCTCCTGCACAGCTTTCAGATAGCCTTGCTTGCCGCCAAAATACCCGGCAATCTTTGCGGGCTTTCCTAGCTTAAGAAATGGATCAAGCTTTAATATTTCTGTCTTCTCAATCTCATAAATGCCGGTGTTCATATACTTATCCAGCAGAGCCTCAAGAACTTGCCGCGCGACGCCGCTGTACTTGCTAAAAAAGTCTCGCTTTTTAACGTTACTGGCTCGTTCTTTGCGTGTTAGTGGCTTCTTATCAAATGCCACGTGGCAGATGAAATCGAAGTCGTCCACTTCAGACATGTTCTGATCTGCTTTCAGAAGTTCCAGGTCAATGCCGCGGTCATGCAGCATGTCGCGGATTTGTTCTTTTTTGTCATGGGCAGACCACTGGCGGATAAAATTATCCAGCGATGCATACTCGCCGCGGATGTTTTCCTTGGTGTAGTCCACAATGCTTTCTTGACGCAGCAACTTTCCATTGGCATCATACACCGACACGGTTTTATGAATGATTTGGACTCTGCATCCGTTCTTGTCCACAATGGGCTTTCGCTTCGGCTCCGGCGACGGACTCAAGTCATCCTTGCCGTCTTTCTCTGGCGGCTCCTTGGGGTCGGCGGGTTTTGCCCCCGGTACGAATCCCTCGTTGATCTCAATAGGGCCATCCCAGTCAGGATCAGCAAACAGGCGAGTCACATTGCGAAAATCCATGACTACGAAGTGAGTTTTTCCCTCTTTTTCCCGAAGGCGGGTACCACGACCGATAATTTGCTTGAACTCGGTCATAGAACCAATCATCTCATCCAGCACAATCAATTTGGTCATTTTGCAGTCTGCGCCGGTGGACAGCAGCTTCGAAGTGGTGGCAATCACAGGATACGGCGATGAAACAGAGATAAAATACTTCAGCTTTGATTTGCCGTGGTCGTCTCCACCGGTAATGCGCACAACGTAGTCGGGATTTTTCTTCATCATATCTGAGTTGAGCTTTGCCAAGGCATCCCTCATACGCAAAGCGGCATCTTCAGTGGCACAAAATACTATTGTTTTTGCCATGCGGTCGGTGCTTTTCAGGTAATTGGTAATTTCCTTAGCCACTTGCTGAATACGATCTTCAATTATGATGTTATAGTCGTAATCGCTGTTGTTATATATGCGGTCAGGAATTTCTTCTCCGTTTATGTCCTTTTGACCTTTTCGTGGACGCCATCCTTCACCAATATCGGTCATGATATTGATTACTTTAAACGGCGCAAGGAAGCCGTCATCAATGCCTTCTTTAAGGCTGTATGTATAAACTGGGTCACCAAAATAGCTGAGGTTGGATATGTACTTTGTTTCCTTTGGGGTGGCGGTCATGCCAATCTGTGTTGCAGAGTTGAAATATTCAAGGATCCTGCGCCAGCGGCTTTCCTCCTTGGCAGACCCTCTGTGACACTCATCCACTATGATAAGGTCAAAGAAGTCTGGCGTAAACAACTCGCTGAAATGTTCCTGGTCGTCATCCCCAACTAGTTGCTGATACAAAGAAAAGTACACTTCGTGGGAAGTTATAGTGCTTTTATCGTCCTTAGCCACATTGATTTTGTGTATAACCTTTTCCAGAGGCGCAAAATCCTGCTGAATCGACTGATCCACCAAAATGTTGCGGTCAGCCAGATATAATACTTTGCGTTTTAAGCCACTTTTCAAAAGACGATACACGATTTGAAAGGCAGTATAGGTCTTGCCGGTTCCTGTTGCCATTACTAGAAGAATTCTCTGCTGACCTCTTGCTATTGCGTCAACGGTGCGGTTAATAGCAATACGCTGATAATAGCGTGGTGGGTAGGTGCTCTGGCTGGTATAATACGGCTGATCCAAGACCGTTTCCTGTTTGCTCGTCAATCCGGATTCCATTTTGTAACGGGCGACTAGCTCCTGCTCGGTTGGAAACTCATCAAGACCAAACTCTCGTTCCTGCCCGGTTAAAAAATCGTGCTCTGCAAAGCCATCTCCGTTGGAGCTGTATGCAAAGGGCAGATCAAGCATTTGTGCGTATGCTATTGCCTGCTGTAATCCGTATGAAATACTGTGGCTGTTGTCTTTCGCTTCTACGACTGCAATTGGGTTGTATGTACTCAGATAAAGAATGTAATCTGCCCGTTTAGGCTGTTCGCGAAACACAAGATTACCCTTCAAATTGATTTTGCCGTCAGTAATCTTTGTTTCCATAGTAATATGTTCACGATTCCATTTAGCAGTAATGGCAGGAGTTATGTACTGGAGCTTAATGTCCTCCTCTGTCATGGACCCTTTGGAAATAATATACATACAAGACACCCTTTTAAGAAATTAGGAGAAATCAGGTATAATTAAAATTATTATATCATAATGACGCGTAGCTGCAAGATGAACATAGGTGCAATAAACAGAAAGGCTCTGGAAATTTCCAGAGCCTTTCTGTTGCTAAATATCTAATTCGACCTAAACCATTCGAGTGACTTCTCATAACAGCTTCGGATGACAGGGACAATCATGGAGATGAAGTGGGTACAAACTATATACATGCTGTATAACTTTTAAGGGCATACAAGCTTGTTATTACATGTGCTATTGTGCAAAAAAGCTTAAAACTAGTTGCTGAGGCACTTTAAACTCAAACATATGAGGTTTAGCTCGATATCCCCGCTACGTATGTAACCACCGCTGCGTGCCCGGGGCTTGTGCGGCAGCGGCGGGTGAAACTCATGGTTCGTACGGTACTCATCTTCTTGACCATCTGGCCGCCGACGGAACCGGCCTGGCGGCTCGTGAGGTCGCCGTTGTAGCCCTGCTTCAGATTCACGCCGACCTCCTTTGCCGTTTTTTCACCTCAAAACTTCTGCTTCAAGCCCCTTTGGACAGTTCCTTTGTATCCACGACTCTTTCAGGGCTTTCGTCAAGCTCTCCTATAAAACGGTAATATATCTTTATGCTCTGCCTGTAGCTCTGTTTATGGCTCGTCATGCGTTTGCCTTCGGGCAGGAGCTTCGGGCCTATCTCGATGCGCTCTATGAAGGTGTGGAGGATTTCCCGGTCCAGCTTCTCGATATGCGTGTACTTCTTCGCAAGCTCGAAGAACTCCGTGTAGGCGTCCCTCACTTTGTCCGATTCCAGGCGTCCGGATTTAAGCTCTGCCGACCTTCGGTTCAGCTCCTTCATCTCGTCCGAGAGCTTCCTTGCCATGCTCTCTAGCTGCTCGTCGCTCAGGATACCGGAGGCGTTGTCGCGGTACATCCGCTCCAGCATTCGGCCCGAGTTTTCAAGCTGCTTTTC